>Ga0209803_1000271_pt1 | contig 33918 bp, 30 predicted proteins | sample GraSoiAngelo_138_FD_185895 | JGI IMG/M metagenome (GOLD analysis project Ga0209803, IMG submission 185895) | Grasslands soil microbial communities from the Angelo Coastal Reserve, California, USA - 14_0929_09_40cm (SPAdes) (version 2) | ecosystem: Environmental > Terrestrial > Soil > Grasslands ...
TACCGGGTCTTCGCGCTCTCCGCCGTGACGGGCGAGGGCGTCGACGCGCTGCTGACGGCGGCGGCCGAGCTGCTGTCGGCGCGCGCTCAGAATGCGGCCCCGCCCTCTGCAGGCTCGCCGACTGAGAAGTTGGAAGGTTGGAGAGTTGGAAAGTTGGAGAGCTAACGCCATCGGTCGATGTCACTGGGGTTTTCGACTTTCCAACTCTTCAACTCTCCAACGTTCCAGTTGTAGGAGGTTAGAGTGGCGCGGATTGGTGTGATGGGCGGGACCTTCGATCCCATCCACTATGGGCACCTGGTGACGGCAGAAGAGGCCCGCGTGCAGTTCGGGCTCGCACAGGTGCTGTTTGTGCCCAACCATTATCCACCGCACAAGGCGCTCGACGGCGTCACGCCGCCCGAGCCCCGGTACCACATGACGCTGCTAGCCACGGTGACGAACCCGTACTTCGCCGTGTCGCGGATTGAGATCGACCGTCCTGGGCCATCCTACTCCATCGACACCATCCTCGAACTCCGGCGCGCACATCAGGCGGGGGACCTCTTCTATATCACCGGCGCCGATGCCATTCTGCAAATCGTCCGCGGCGCCTGGGAGCGCTCGGCAGAGCTACTGACGCTGTGCGAGTTCATCGCGGCCAGCCGTCCGGGGTTTCCGATCGACGTCGACGATCTGCGCAAGTTCAACATCACGGGAAATCGCCTGGCCAATATTCACGTGATCGAGATTCCCGCCCTGGCCATCTCGTCCACAGATATCCGCCAGCGTGTCGCCGGCGGCCGGCCGATCCGCTACCTCGTCCCTGAGCCGGTCGAAACCTACATCATGAAGCACGAGTTGTATGGGGGCGGGCGCCGGTGAGCGGCACGAAGGCGCTCGCCCTCATCGCCGCCGAGGCGATGGAGGCCAGGAAGGCGACCGACGTCATGGTGCTGGAGATCGGCCGGGTCACGCCGGTGGCGGACTACTTCGTAATCTGCTCGGCGGAGACGGGCGTCCAGATTCGGGCCATCGGCGAGGCGGTCGAAGAGGCGATGAGCGGCGCCGGCGTCCGGTTGCTGGCCAAGGAGGGGCACGCCCGGGCCCGGTGGGTGTTGCTCGATTTCGGGGCCATCGTTGTCCACATCTTCGGCCCGGAGGCCAGGGCGCTGTACAGCCTGGAGCGCCTATGGGCCGATGCCCCCATCCTCCAGCGTTAGCCGATGCGTCTCACCATCAGGGCTGCGGGTCCCAGCGATGTCCCGAGTCTCGTGGAGATCTACGACCGCGCGTATCACGGCGGTTACTCGGCGTGCTTCGACCGCTATGGCCCCTCCACCCCGCAGGACTTCTGGTGGGTGCAGTCGGAAAAACCGGTGTTTCTCATCGACCTGAATCAACGACCCGGGGGACTGATCATTCTGGGGAAGGTCGGCCGGCAGTTGCTGGTCGAGGAGTTTCTGATCCACACCCCCGCGGCCAGCCGCGAGCCGGACGGACGGGCCCAACTGGAAGAGACGGTCACCAACGGCGTGCACGAATTCCTGGTCAAGAAGTTCCAGGATGAGCGACAGGACCTGGTCACTCTGCGCTGCGCGGAGACCAATCCGGCGGGTCTCCTCCTGGCGCGCCGTCATGGATTTAGCTTCGCCAATGCGCTGGTGGTCGCATCCGGGGCGGTACGCGGCGAGGCCCCGGCCCCGGCCCCGGCCGGCTATACCATCCGCCGGGCGTCACAGGCTGACGCCCGCAGCGTGGCCCGGCTGCACGAGGAGACACTCCGTGTCCCTGTCCGGTCCGAGGACCTCCACAATCTCTCGAAGCAGTCCGACATGCGGGTGTTCCTCGCGGAACGCGAGGCATTCCCCGTGGGTCTGGCGCTGGCGCAGGCCAAGGATGGCGTCGGGCGCTGGACCGTCGGCGTACGAGACGCCCACCGGCACAAGGGGCTTGGGCGGGCGCTGGCCCAGGAGACGCTGCAGTTTTTCGCCGCGAGGAAGCTGACGCCGATCACGACCTATTGGGCGCTGGATACCGAAGCCGCTCGATTTGCCAGGAGTCTTGAGGCGAGGACCGAGCGCACGTATCTGTACTTTGAGAAGAGGATCTAAGAGGGCGCGGCAGCGCCCATCCTCGTTCCCCTCTCCCTGGAGGGAGAGGGATCAAGGGTGAGGGGGGCCAGGGTCACACATCTTGGTTACGGTGGTGATTGCGTGCACATGACCTCGCGACGCTGGATCGTGTTAGGCCTGGTGATCACGGGCCTGGGATTTGTGGTTTTCATGGCGACGATTCCGCGGCTCGAGGAGGCACAGACGCTTGGGCGCCAGCTTGCCGCAGCCCTCGATCAGGATGCCGCCAAGCAGGTAGCGCGGCTCCGTCAGCAGTATTATGCATCTATCGCCGTTATGGTCTCTGGGTTGGTCGCGGTATTCTTTGGCCTCGCATCGTTGGCAAGTCGTGGGCGGTAGGAGTGGGCGCGGCAGGTGGGGGCGCGGATGCGCCCATCCTCAGTCCCTCTCCTTGGAGGGAGAGGGATGAAGAGTGAGGGGTCAGAGTCGCACGTTTTGGCCGAGGTCCTAAGTCGAGTAAGACGCCGAGTGTTAAAAGCTGAACTGGAGGGCTCGACCGTGAATGAACGCCCGAAAACCGGATCAGGAAAGAAATTCAGCATCAGCATCCAGGTGCCAGATGACATGGCAGCCCAGTGGCCGGATCGCTCCACCGCCGAGCGGCTGATCGAGGAAATCTTTCGGGCTATGAGTGGTGCATCCCCGGCGCGCCCGGCGCCGTCGCGGGTCCGCGCACCAGTGGTAGTGGCCTTCCTTGTTGCGCTGTTTGCCGCGGGACTGGTGGCGGGGTACCTGGGAGCCAGAGCGTATAGTGTATTCTCCGCACCAGCGGACCGGCCAGCCACCGCCGCCGCGCTCCGCACCGAACCGTCCTCCACGCCTCAAGCCGCGGCGCCTCAGGCCGCACCGGTCGCCCCGCAGCCGGCGTTGGACTTCTCCACGCCCGCGACTTCTGCTGTTGAGACGCAGCCAGCGCCCGCAGCCAGCCCCCCGCGGGCTACGCCCGGGCCTAGCGTCACGCCCGCCGTCGTGTATCACGTCCAGATTGGCGCCTTCCGGCTGCGCGAGAATGCCGACACCCTCATCCAGCTGCTGGCGCGGGACGGGTTCAAAGCGAACATCCTCGAGTCGGGGAAGCTGTTCATTGTGTACATCGGGACCTTTGCCGATCAGAAGGATGCCGCTCGCCTCGCGAATGCGCTGCGGACCCACCATTACGAGGTTGTGGTCATTGCCGGGCCGGCACAGGCTGCACAGAACTAGGCACCCCATCGCGGTTTGCTCCCTCCCTGCCTGGTCTCCCCGGGTTGACGGTATTGTTGGCCGATGGCTATAATGACACACGTCAGTCGTGCGATGATCGGGAGTAGTAGGCTGGCCTGCTGGCTAAGCGAGCCGGGGCAGATAGTGCGAGCCGGCGCCACGTCGCCAGCCGAACTCATCCGGGAGCTGTCCAACCAAAAGCAGGGAACTTGGGAACCAGGGAGCGAGGGAACACGCAAGATTTCGCACGCGCGGCTCTTCCTCGTTCCCTAGTTCCCTCACTCCCTCGTTCCCTGCGAGTAGGTTGGGCCGTCGACGCGCGTTACGCGTGTTGAGAGGATAGCGCCGCCCGTTCGACTCCGCTCAGGGCGGCCTGAGTGAGCGGAGCGAGTCGAAGGCCGGGCCTGTAGCTCAGGGGGAGAGCGCCCGCTTGGCGTGCGGGAGGTCGCGGGTTCAATTCCCGCCAGGTCCACCATGCACCACTCGCTCGCTCGGGCGCATGGCGGCGCCACCGGGGTACTTGACCGAGTGGTGCGTGCCCTGAACCCAAGCGCAGCGCGTGGTTCAGGGTGGCGCTATCAACCGGGGTGGTACCACGGAGACCGCTTTCGTCCCCAACGGACGGAGGCGGCTGTTTTTTGTAATGAAAGGCGTCTACTTGGTCTACTTAGTCTACTTGGTCTTCCTGGTCTACATGCTCTGACTGATGCCGGCGGCTGCCGGTGGCAGTAGCTGGTAGACTAAGTAGACTAAGAAGACTAAGTAGACTAAGAAGACTAAGTAGACTAAGTAGACCAAGTAGACCAAGAAGACTTAAGAAGACGCAGTTGAGGTTTGGGAGGCGCGCGATGAATTCTGGCGAGTACATCTGGTTCAACGGGAAGCTGGTGCCGGCCGCTGAGGCCAAGGTGTCGGTGATGGCGCAGGCGCTCCACTACGGGACGAGCGTCTTCGAGGGGATCCGGGCCTACGCCACCCCCCGAGGGCCGGCGATCTTTTGCCTGACTCCACACGTCCGGCGGATGTTCGACTCGTGCAAGATCTTCCGCATGGACCTGCCTCAGACGCCGGCGCAACTCAGCGACGCGATCATGGAGACGGTGCGCGCCAACACGTTCGAGGAGTGCTACATCCGGCCGATCGTGTTCCGCGGGGCGGGTTCGTTCAGCCTGGACCCGCGGAAGTCACCGATCGAGGTCGCGGTGATCACCATCGAGTGGGGACGCTACCTCGGTCCGGAGGCCATCGAGCAGGGCGTGGACGTGATGGTCAGCTCCTGGCGGCGCATGGCGCCCGACACCGGCGCGCCGATGGGCAAGATCGGCGGGCAGTATGTCACATCGCAGTTGATCACCATGGAAGCCGCCGACCTCGGGTACGCGGAAGGCATCGCCCTGGATGCGTTCGGATTTATCAGCGAGGGCAGCGGCGAGAACGTCTTCGTGGTCAAGAACGGGGAGGTCTACACGCCTCCGCTGACCAGCGCCATTCTGCCGGGGGTCACCCGGGGGGTGATCCTGACCCTGTGCCAGGACCTGGGGATTCCGGTGCGCGAACAACCGCTGCTGCGAGATTTCCTGTACGTGGCCGACGAGGTGTTCTTCACGGGGACCGCGGCGGAGGTCACCCCGATCCGGTCGGTAGATCGCATCCGCATCGGGAGCGGCCGGGGACCGATCACGAAGCGAATCCAGGAGGAGTTTTTTGGGATCACGGAAGGGCGCAAGCCCGACCGGCATGATTGGCTAACGTATGTCAATGTAAAAAAATCCGTTGAATCTATGGAATCAACAGCTAGAACCTAGGGAGACCGATTAGATCTGATGGTCCGTTATGATCCGGTGACAATTGAGGCAAAGTGGCAGACTCGCTGGGAGAAGGACCGCCTGTACGAGGCCCGGGACTTCGACGCGCGGCGGAAGTACTACTTCCTGACGATGTACCCGTATCCGTCCGGCGATCTGCACATCGGCCACTGGTACGCCATGGCCCCCTCCGACGCCGCTGCGCGCCTGTGGCGCATGCGGGGCTACAACGTCCTGTTTCCCATTGGCTTTGATGCATTCGGGCTGCCGGCGGAGAATGCCGCGATTCAGCACGGCATCCACCCGTATCAATGGACGATGGAGAACATCGCCCGCATGCGCCGCCAGCTGCGGTCCATGGGTGCGATGTGGGAATGGTCGCGCGAGGTCGTCACCTGCGATCCGGAGTACTACGTCTGGAACCAGTGGTTCTTCCTGAAGATGTACGAGCGCGGCCTGGCGTACCGCGCGCTGGCGCCGGTGGACTGGTGTCCGAAGGATCACACCACGCTGGCGCGTGAGCAGGTTGTCGGCGACGAACGCGTCTGTGAGCGCTGTGGCACGCCCGTGATCAAGAAGAATCTGGAGCAGTGGTTCTTGAAGATCACGGCGTACGCCGACGAGCTGCTGGACTTTTCCGGCATCGAGTGGCCGGAACGCGTCCAAACGCTCCAGACAAACTGGATTGGGAGGAGTGTCGGAGTCGAGTTCGAGTTGACGGTGCAGGACCATCCGGGGGTCTCGTTCCGTGTCTTCACGACGCGGCCGGACACCGTCTACGGCATGACCTTTGCCGTCCTGGCCCCGGAGCACCCGCTGGTGGACCGGTTGACGGCTCCGGAGCGCCGCGCCGAGGTGGAGGCCTACAAGTTCAAGGCCGCGCGTCAGTCTGATATCGAGCGGTTGTCCACCGAGAAGGAGCGCGACGGAGTCGCCATCGGGGCGTTCGCGATTAATCCGATGAATGGGGATCGGGTCCCCATCTTCGTCGCGGACTACGTGCTGCTGACCTATGGCACGGGCGCCATTCAGGGTGTGCCGGCCCACGACGCGCGCGACTTCGACTTTGCCAGGAAATACCGCCTGCCCATTACCGTCGTTGTCGCGCCGCCCGGGTGGGACGGCCGGCCGCTGCCGGAGGCGTACCTGGAGGAGGGCATCATGGCGAACTCCGGGCCCTTCACCGGTCTGCCCTCCCGCGAAGGGTGGGAACGGATCGCCGACGACCTGCAGCGCCGCGGCGTCGGCCAGCGCAAGGCGAATTATCGCCTGCACGACTGGCTGATCAGCCGGCAGCGCTACTGGGGCACGCCCATCCCCATGATCTTCTGCCCCCGGTGTGGGACGGTGCCGGTGCCGGAATCGGACCTTCCGGTGCGCCTGCCGGAAGACGCCGAGTTCCTGCCCACAGGCGAGTCACCGCTGAAGCTGCACGAGAGATTCCGGCGGACGCGCTGCCCGCAATGCGGCGGTGAGGCGGAGCGGGAGACGGATACGATGGACACGTTCATCGACTCGTCCTGGTACCAGTACCGGTACGTCAGCCCCCGCGACGCCCAGCGCCCCTTTGATCCGCAGGCAGGCCGGTACTGGCTGCCGGTCGACCAGTACACCGGCGGCGTGGAGCACGCCGTGATGCACCTGCTGTACACGCGCTTCTGGACGAAAGTGATGCGGGACATGGGACTGGTGAGTTTCAGCGAGCCCATGCTGCGTCTGTTCAACCAGGGCGTCATCCTGGGCGAAGACGGCGAGAAGATGAGCAAATCGCGCGGCAACGTGGTGAATCCCGACGAGTATGTCAACTCGGTGGGCGCCGACACGGTGCGGGTGTACCTAATGTTTATCGGGCCCTGGGAAGGGGGCGGTCCCTGGAACAGCCGTGGCATCGAAGGTGTGCACCGGTTCCTGCAGCGGGTCTGGAACGTGGTCCACGAAACCAACGGGAACCCCCACGCCCGCTCCGCGGGCTCGGGGCGGAGTGCGGGAACGGGGGAACGGGGGAACGCGGACCCACAACCAGCCTCCAGGGGCGGATCGCGATCCCGCGATAACCGTGAGTTGGAACACTGGACGCACAAGACCATCAAGAAGGTCACCGACGATCTGGAGGGGTTTCACTTCAACACGGCCATCGCCGCGCTGATGGAATACGTGAACTACCTGACCAGGGTGAAGAGCGCGCAGGCGGGATCGCGCGCGTGGCAGGAGGCGAGGCGGTCGCTGATTCTGTTGCTGGCCCCTATGACTCCCCACATCGCGGAGGAACTGTGGGAGTCGATGGGTGAGCCATACAGCGTTCATCATCAGCAGTGGCCATCCTATGACGCGACTCTGGCCCGCGCGGAACTGGCGACCCTGGTGCTGCAGGTGGATGGGAAGGTCCGCGATCGGGTTCAGGTCCCGGCCGGGCTGACCGATGCCGACGCAAAGTCGCTGGCGCTGAGCAACGAGAAGGTGCGAAAGTTTATGGACGGCAGGCAGGTGGCCGACGTGGTGGTGGTGCCGGGGAGACTGGTGAATGTGGTAACCAAGTGATCCGAACAAGGCCAACGCGCGGGCATGGCGAACATACCATTGTGGGCAAAATAGCACGGCGAGGGATAGCGCTCATGGACGACAAGGCCAAAGCCGGGGTTGGGAAGGTCACGAACTTGGAATACTCTGCCGCATCCGACGCAGGAACGCGGATCGAATTGAAAATTCCTGGCCGCCCCGATTACGTGGTCGTGGTGCGGCTGACGGCCGCCGCCGTCGCCGGCCGGATGGGATTATCCTACGACGATATCGAGGATCTCAAGGTGGCGGTGGGTGAAGCCTGCTCGGCCGCGATCCTGACGGGAGCGCCGGCGGTGGGCGTGTCATTCATAATCGCCAAAGACCGGCTCGAAGTCCAGATCACCCACCGGGCGGCAAAGAGCGCGCGGTCGCCGGACACTGAACTGAACCGGCTACTGATGCAGGTCTTGATGGATGAGGTAGAGACCCGCGCCCATGGGACCGAGCATGTGACACGGATGGTGAAACGGATCGCCCGGTGATGCATGCCACGACGTCCGCGACAGAAACGGCCGAGTAAGGCCGTTCTACGCGATCAGCTGACGCAATTCCACGAAACCAGGGATCCGAAGCTACGCGATGAGCTCATCCTCGCGTACTCGGATCTTGCAGCCTATTTGGCCCGCAAATTCGGCAACCGCGGGGAACCGGTGGAGGACCTGATCCAGGTCGCCAGCATCGGCCTGTTGAAGGCTATTGACCGCTTCGACCCCGCGCGCGGGACCGAGTTTACCACCTACGCCACCGCCACGGTCGTCGGTGAGATCAAGCGGCACTTCCGCGACAAGTTCTGGGCCATCCGCGTCCCGCGCCGTCTGCGGGAGCTCAACAACTCGTTGATGAAAGCGGTCGAAACGCTGGCCCAGCAGATCGGTCGCTCCCCGACGATTCCTGAGATTGTGGACGCCACCGGGGTGCCGTTCGAGGAAGTGGTGGAGGCGTTCGAATTGGGCCACGCCTACAGCCCGATTTCGCTGGATGCCGAGGGCGATGAGGAACACGGCGCGCTGGCCAGCAGCCTGGGGGAGGAGGATCCTGCGCTCGCCCGTCTGGAAGTCCGGCACACGCTGGAAGGAGCGCTGCAACGCCTGCCCGAACGGCTGCGCGAAGTGATACGCCTGCGCTATTACGAGAGTCTCTCGCAGGCCGACATCGCCACCCGCCTTGGGATCTCCCAGATCCACGTGTCGCGGATCCAGCGTGAGGCACTGCGACGGCTGCGGTCGTTGATCGAAGCGTAGCTAGGTGCGCTTGGGGGGGACCGCGACGATCCAGCTCCGAGCCGTGTTCACGGCCTCTGTTTCCGTGCGAAAAATCGGGAAGACGCGGTGCAGCCCTGTAATCGTGAAGATTTTCTCAATCTGCGGCTGATCGTACACCAACCCAAGATTGCCACCAGCCTCCCGGGCCTGCTTCTGCGCGGTCGTCAAGACGGACAGCGCCGTACTGTCGAGATACGTGGTGCGCAGTAAGTTCACCACCAACGATGCCCGTCCCGTGGTGAGGGCAGTCTGGATGGCAGCCTTGAGCTTGGGCGAGGTATAGATATCGAGTTCCCCCGCGACTTCGAGGATGGACACGCCATCGAGTGTTCGGGTCTTCAGCTGTACGTCCATGATTTTACCTTCCTCCCATTGGTGACAGGTGGACACCCGCCCATGTCTACCGAGACCCGCGAGCCGGGCGAGACAAGGAGCGTAGCGAAAGTTTCGATAATGACGCGGCGCGGGCCGATGGGCCTAGTGACCAATCCCCTTATTATGTAACCAGGATTCTCTCCATAAGTAAAGCCTTCTGTTCTAGGGTCCTGTGGGGGCCCGGAGCTTTCTCCTGTATTGATCGGATGTATTGATCGGAACTTCACCCAAGCCTGCCTGACCTGCATGGTATAGTAGGGGCGGTTGCGGGGGCGAGGCGCTGGTGTGAGGTGGAACCGCCAGGAGCAGCTGGTGGTGGCGCTGGCGATTGCAGCCGCGGTTGTGGCGGGGGGGTTGCTCCTGGTACTACGCCGGCCGTCCCCACCTGTGCGGTTTGTCGAGCCGCCCCTTCCGACCGAGCTTGTGGTACAGGTGGACGGCGAAGTGGCTCGGCCCGGTCTGTACCGTGTGACTCACGGGTCACGCGTGGAGGACGCGATCCAGGGCGCAGGGGGAGCCACAGCTCAGGCCGATCTCAGCGCGGTCAATCGTGCGCGGGTGCTGCGCGATGGAGACCGGGTGACCGTTCCTGCCCTCCTTCCTGCATCCCCCACCGGCGGGTCGCCCCGCCGCGTGCTGGACATCAACACCGCGACGGCCGCCGACCTTGAGGCGCTACCGGGCATCGGCCCGGTGCTGGCCGGACGGATCATCGCATACCGCACCCGTCACGGTCCATTCCAGCGGCTGGAGGAACTGCTGCAGGTCGAAGGAATCGGACCGAGACTGCTGCAACAGCTCCGATCTGCACTCATCGTGCCGTGAGGGGAACTGAACCGTTCCGTCCTGCGTAAGCAAGAGATCGGGGGCGGGGCGATCCGGAGCCCAGGGTGACTCGGTCCAAGACCTCGCCCCGCTACAGTCGAGATGAAATCGCCGCGTTCGAGGCGCTGGTGGCCCGCTATGGGCAACGTGTGTACACCATGGCGTACCGTATGGCCGGCAACGATGCTGACGCGAAAGATCTCGCCCAGGAGGCATTCCTGCGGGTGTTCCGCGCCCTGCGGTCGATCGATCCCTCCTCGCACCTGGACAGCTGGTTGTATCGGATCGTCACCAACCTGTTCATTGACATGTTGCGGCGGCGCCCGCGAGTCAGGATCGAGTCTCTCGATGAGCCGGTGCGGACGCAGCGCGGGGGCGACGTGGTGCGGGAGATCGCGGACGATCACGCCGGGCCCGAGGCCGGCGTGGTGGATGCGCAGATGGAGTCGGAGATCCAGTACGCGCTGGTGGCGCTTCATCCCGACCTGCGCGCCGTGGTGATGTTAAGCGACATCGAGGGCTACGCCTACGAGGAAATTGCGGAGACGCTGGGAGTGCCCGTGGGGACGGTGAAGTCGCGTCTGCACCGGGCCCGCAAGACACTACAGGCCAGGCTCGGCCACCTGGCTCCCGACCGCCTGAGGAACATCCCATGACCCACGCCCGGTTGCAGCACCAGCTTTCCGCCTACCTCGACGGCGAGCTCACTCCCGCCGACGCCGACGAAATCCGGACCCACCTGGTGGGATGCGCAGCCTGCCGGGAAACCCTCTCGCGCCTGCAGCACGTAAAATCGCTTCTGCAGCGGCTGCCTGAGCGCCCCGTGCCCGAGGAGTTGTGGGCGACGATCCGCCCACGCATCGGGACGCCTGCGACGCCGGTCCCCGCACCACTTCGCGAGGGGGTGCGCGCTGTGTTCCGGCGGCCGGCCCTGGCGCTCGCCGGTGCCGTGCTCATCGTCGCGCTCGTTGCCGTCCCGCTGATCCGCGGCCGCATCGAGCGGATCCGCGCGGGGGAGATCGGTGCGGACTTCTTTGTCCGCGAGCACGCGCTACTGTCCAGTGAGGATCCATTCTCCGACCGCGCCTACCTGGGGTTGCTGGTCGGCGACGCCAACCTTGCGCTGGCCGGGACGCCGCGCGAGGAAAGCCGCGAGGAACGATGAGCCGCAGAGGTCTGCCCACGCTCTGGCTGGTGGCCGCGCTGGCGGTGCCCGGCCTCGGCGCGCCCGCCCGCCTCCCGATCCCGGCGGTGGATGCCGTTGTCGCCGCGATGCTGGGGGCGCCTGCCCTGGTGGATTATGAGGGGACGAAGGTCCTCAACGCCGTACGGGGCGACCGCGCCGAAACGGTCACGGCCCTGGAATCCTACAAACGGCTGGGGAAGCTGCGGGTGGAATACCTTTCCCCTGAATCGGTGAGCGGCCGGCTGATCGTCGACGATGGGGCGTCATCCTGGCAGTACGAGCCCTCCTATCATCTTGTGATCCGAGGTCCATCATTCGTCCGCCCCCCGGGGAACGCCCCCCAGGCGCGGGATGTCCTGCGAGGATCTCTGGCGGCCGTGCTCGGGGTTGAGGAGGTCATCGGGCGGCAGACGATCGTCGTGGCGATGGAGCCGCGGGCCGGGGGAGCCAGCCGCCGATACTGGGTGGATCAGGCAACCGGCGTGGTGCTGCGCATGGAGGAGCGCGACGCCACCGGGGAGGTGGTGTTCACCAGCTTCTTTACGAGGATCAGCTTCGGGCTGAACCTCCCGCCCGCGCTGTTCCGGTTCCATCTGCCGGCAGGGGCACGGATCATCTCCCTGTTCCTCTCCGGCGATCCCGTCGCCTCGCCCCAGGCACTACGCCGGCAGGCGCGGTTCGGGAGCGTCGTGCCCGCATCTCTCCCGTACGGCTACCGCTTCCGCGATGGGGCCATCTCGCAGTATGGTGCGCTCGTCACCTCGGCGGCGACATACACCGACGGCGTGCGCACGCTGACGGTGTTTCAGACTCCCTCGTCGAAGATGGCGTTCCCGCGCGTGGGGGTGCCGGTCACGCTTGAGTCCACCGACGCGCAGCTGCTGGACCTGGGGTACGTCCGGGTTCTGATCTGGCAGTGGCGGGGAATCACCTACGCGCTGGTAGGCAGCAGTCTGCCAGGATCCGCGTTCGTCCTGCTTGCGGATGAAATCAACCACTGAAACAAACCGACGGGAAGGCGGGATCCCCCACGCCGGCGTCGCCGGCTCGGGGCGGAGCGCGGGAACAGGGGAACGCGACAAGGACTTGAAACTATGTTTGCAATCGGGGATCGCGTTCCCGCGTTCCCCCGTTCCCGTACGTTGGGAGGTCCAGCGTGCATCTGCGCGAGTTCCAGCAGCGCATTGAAGTCATCTATGGTCCCCGCGACCGCCAGCGGGGCAAGGACGGTACCTTCCGCTGGCTGGTCGAGGAAGTCGGCGAGCTCGCGCGGGCCATGCGTGACGGTGACCGCCAAGCCGCGCACGTGGAGATCTCGGACGTGCTGGCCTGGACGGTCAGTGTCGCCTCCCTGTGCGGCGTGGATGTCGAGCAGGCCGCCTCACGCTACGCGCGGGTCTGCCCCAAATGTCATCACACTCCCTGCGGGTGTGCGCCCGAACCCCGTTCGAACCGGCGAGCCCGTCGCAGGCAGACCGCAACGTCGTCACGCCGGTTGGGACGGGGCGAGCCGCCGGCCTGACCCGCACCGGCCCCCCTGCGCTGATGTCCCCGAGTTTCGCGCGTCCACCCGTCGCCGCTGTGGTGCACCAGGAGGCGGCCGTTGTGGATCTGCACAACGATGTCCTGCTGGAGGCGGCGGCCAAGCGGGACATCACCGTGCGCTCTTCCACCGGGCACTCCGACCTGCCCCGTTTGCGTGAGGGCGGGGTCGATGTGCAGTGCTTTGCGCTGTTTGTGCATCCCAAAGACGCTGGGCATGGGTTCGAGCGGGTCACGGAATTGCTCGATGCGTTTGACCGGCTGGCGGCCGCCAACCACGCCGTCTTGGGATCGGCCACATCGGTGGCGGAGATCGCCCGCCTGCAGCAGGCCGGACGGCTGGCCGCGGTGCTTGCGATTGAGAATGGATCGGCGCTGGGGGGCGACGTCGATCACCTCGACGCCGTATATCAGCGTGGCGTGCGGATGATGAGCCTGACATGGAACAATAGCAACGGGTTGGCCGATGGGGCGATGGAGTCGCGACACGGCGGGCTGACACCACTGGGCCGGCAGGTCTTGACCAGAATGCAGCAGTTGGGGATGATCGTCGATGTCTCGCACCTGTCGGCGAAGAGCTTTTGGGATGTCCTGGCGGCGACACAGGGGCCCATTGTGGCCACGCACTCAAACGCGGCCGCGCTCACTCCGCACCCGCGCAACCTGGATGATGAGCAGCTGCGCGCGCTGGCACGGCGCGGAGGCGTCGCGGGGGTCAACTTCTACCCCACGTTCACCGGCGGGCCGGCGTTGGCACGCATCCTCGATCACATCGCGTACATGATCAAGGTCATGGGACCGGACCATGTGGCCTTGGGGTCCGACTTCGACGGCTTTGGCGGCCGGGTGAGCGATCTGGAGGACGTGGCCTATCTTCCAAACCTCACGGCAGGGCTGCTGGACCGCGGGTATGACGCCAAGACCATCACGAGAATTCTCGGCGGGAATGCACTGCGCGTCTTTCGAGAGATCTGGGGACGGTGATGACGGCGAACGAACGGGAACGCGGGATCGCGGGAACACGGGAACGCGTCACCAGCGCATGACACATCTCGGTTGTTTCGCGTTCCCCCGCTTCGCCGCGAGCGAAGCGTGGCGGTTCCCGCGTTCCCCAGTTCCCGTCAGTTATGGTTTGTCGGCTCCTTTGATCGCGAGAATCGCCTCTCTTACGATGGTCGCCGCCAACACGGCCGTCCGTCCCGAGGGATCGTAGGGGGGCGAGACTTCCACCAGATCCAGTCCCGCCACCTGCAGCAGACCCAGCCGCCGCACGAAGCCCAGGAGATCCTGAGCGCGGAGGCCTTCGGGTTCGGGATTCCCCGTCCCCGGGGCGTCCGCCGGGTCGATCGCGTCCATGTCGATCGTGACGTACACCGGCCGTTGCTCGAGCCAGGACCAGATCGAGCCGGGGATATCCAGTCTGGGCGTCCGATACCTGAACTGCTGGGCGATCGCGAACTCCTCGCGGGTCCCGGCGCGCACGCCGGCTTGAATCATCTGCGTGGGTGCGACCACGTCGAGTACTCGCCGCATCACGGTGGCGTGAGAGACGCGCCGGTCCTCATAGGTATCGCGGAGGTCGGTGTGGGCATCCACCTGGACGACGGCCAGATCGGGGTGGCGCTGCTGCAACGCCAGGACAGCGCCAAGCGTAATGGTATGTTCGCCGCCCAGCAGGAGGGGAAGCGTCGCGTCCAGGGCGCGGATGCGATCCCGGACGGCGTCGACCAACTGCTCAGGCGTACACCCGGCGACATCGAGGTCGCCGAGATCGGCGTACGTCACGTCGTCAAGGTCGCGCCGCAACACCGGGCTGTAGGTTTCGATGCTTTGTGATGCCCAGCGGATGGCAGCGGGCGCCTGGCGACTCCCCGCCCGGAATGTTGAGGTGGCATCGAAGGGGACGCCGAGGATGGTGACTGCCGGACGAGCCGCCGGACGGGAGCCCAGGAAGGCCATCGTCAGGGGAGTGGGGGGAGCCGTAGGGCGGTGGCATGCGTCGGGGGGCCGTAGAAACGGGTCGGAATTGCGGCCAGGCGGTGGGTGATCGTTTCGTCGGTCACCCGCCTCGGGTCGTGTCGCTTGCTTCCGTACGAGAAACTCCACAAGACGCCGGGGTAGGCGGGCACCGGTGTCCAGTAGGTGCCGACGACTGGGAAGGCGGTCCCCAGATGGCGGCGCACCATCTCGGTGAGGTCCCGCTGATAGAGCAGCGACCCACTCTGCGCCACCAGGAGCCCGTCGTCGGTGAGGCGTGCGGCGCAGGCGGCATAGAATTCCGGAGAGAAGAGCGCGAGGCCGGGCCCTTTCGGGTCGGTGGAATCTACCAGGATAATATCGAACCGCTCCCGCGATGCCCGCACGTAGGCGATGCCGTCCTCGATCAACAGGTGCGTCCGCGGATCATCAAACGCTTCGCCGCTGATGCCGGGCAGGAAGCGCCGGCAGACGTCGACCACGTCCCGGTCAATCTCCACCATAGTCACGTGCTGGAGGGGATGCTTGAGAGACTCCTCCAGCGTGCCCCCGTCGCCGCCACCGATGATCAGGGCGCGCTGCGGCGCTGGGTGAGTGATCAGCGGCAGGTGCGCGAGCATTTCATGATAGGCGTACTCGTCCCGCTCAGTGGTCTGGATCGCATCGTCGAGGATCAGCATGCGGCCGAACAACCTGCTGGTCGCCACCTGAATATGCTGGAACGCGGACCGGCCGTCGTACAGGATGGCGTCGATCTGCATGGCCTGGGCAAGCCCGGGTCCTACGAGATCGGAAATCCACTCCATACGAACCTCCTAAGGCCAGAAGACTGCGGCCGCGATCGCACAGCCGATGCGCTGCACGACATGCTCAGTGACGGCCACACGGATCTCACCCAGGGGGAGATCCCGCACCGCCAGCGCTTCCTCGACCATCTTGCGGACGATCGCCTCCGCGTTCTCTGCCGTTCCGGTGTGCTCGTACTCCATGATCACCCCGTAACTCCCCCGGGAAAATCCCAGGCCGACCGCGGCCGCGATCCGCTCGCCGGGCGTGTGGCTGGCGATGCGCGCGTACACCGCAGGTACGAGCGTCCCGGGGACGAACGTGGGGATGGCGACGACCTCGATGCCGGCGGGCAGGATGCTGGTCACGCGGAGGAAGTTCAGATTGGCGATGCCCGCGTCCATGAGCGCGCAATCGAACGCCGTCAGCTCGGTGCGTCCCTCGCCGCTGCCGGCCACGATCGAGATCGCTTTGGGCCGCTCCCACATGCAGGATTCACCTCCGCCCCCCAGGCAAAGTCGAGTTGATGAACGCGGCCGCATTTCTATTCCATCCACCGCTGACTGCTCCTGCCCTGGACGCCAGTGGGCGCCCCGCGTAACTATGGGAGGCGCGATGGGGGCACAGTGATGCTAGTGCCGTACCAACTTGATAGTGAGACCTGCCTTCTGAGCGATTCGAAAGGTTACTAAGAAAGGCACATGTGGCAAATCAAGTTGGTACGGCACTAGACGTGGAAAGGACCGGATGCTGATGCGACATGTCCCATGGCTCCTCGCGCTCATCGTTGCGGCGGCGGCCTGGCCGGCGCTGCCCGCCGCTGCGCCGGGCGCACCCCCCGTCCCGGTTGGGTTCCGCGCGGCGGAGGGCGCTGACTTCGGCGCCCTGCGCGACGCCGGCGCCACGGCGGTCAAGCTGGTGGTCAACTGGTCGGAGATTGAGACGCGGCAGGGCACCTGGCAGTGGGGAGCCCTGGACGATGCGGTGAGCGCCGCGGTGAGCGCAGGGCTCCGGGTCATCCTGGTCCTGTCGTATACCCCCAAGTGGGCGTCGCAGGCCAGCGGCGCCGAGCTGCTCGATCCAGGGATCTACGCGCGCCAGCCAGCGAAGCAGCTTGCCGACTGGGAAGCCTTCGTCACCGCCACTTCGTCGCGGTTCAGAGACCGCGTCAGAGACTGGCAGATCTGGACGGCGCGCAGCCTGCCGCTGTTCCGGGGCACAACGCGCGAATATGTCGAACTGCTCCGGTCGGCGCGCGTGGTCATCAAGGCGGCCGATCCCTCCGCGCGCATCGTGCTCTCGACGCCATATGGGATCGATCTGCCTGATCTCCGTCGCATGGTGACCGATGCGTTTGATGACTTCGACGTGGTCTCGCTGGCGCCGCGCGGGATCTCCCCCGACGCCTTGTTACGGCCGCTGGGCGTGCTCCGGGAACGGCTGCTGCCGCGGGGGACGAAGTCGCTGTGGATCGAGTGGGATCCCTTCTCGTTCGGGCAGCGCGCCAGCTGGCCGGGCCAGCTGGTCAAGCTGCAGGCCGAGGCGAAAGCGTTCGGCATCGACTACGTCTTCTGGGTCGCAGAGGGGACGGCCATCACACGGATCGTTCTGGACACGCTGGGGACACAGATCGGCCGCCGGCCGTTTGCCGGATACCTCACCCGGCAGCGTGCCCTGCTGTTGGTCTTCGGCGACACTGACGCTGCGGCTGTGGTCTGGACCGCGTCAAGTGATATGCCCCTCACCGTCGAGGGAAGCCCGGTGAAAGCATACACACCGACCGGGGATGCCCGCGCGGTGGCAGCAGACGCCGAGAAGTCCACGCTCACGGTGGGCAACGAGCCGCTGCTCCTCACCGGTATCGGCAACGCGGTCCTGCTGGAGGCCAAGCAGGCCGGTCAGGCCGGTGCGTTTCCTGTGCTGCCCGCCGCCACCGACTACAGACAGGCAGGGGACGTCTCGGCCCGCCTGGGCCGGACGAACACGGAGCTCGGCCTGTACAACGCCCCCTTCCGCGAGTGGCGCAACGATGCCAATGAAGTGGTTGACGCGGACGGCGGCGAGGCGCTGCGGACCAATGGGGCTCGGGAGCGAATCTACGCGCACTTTGACGTGGACGACACCTTCCTCTATTTCGTCGACGGGAGGAGCCTGGTCGAGATCACCGTGGAAGTCCGGGGCGCCTCGGCGGCGGAGCAGCTCGGGTTCAACCTGTGGTACGACTCGATGAGCGGCTACCGCTTTACGCCGTGGCAGTGGGTCCAGGTCTCCCCTGGGTGGGTCTCGTACACTGTCCGCATCGGCGACGCGGCATTTGCAAACACCTGGGGATGGGATTTCGCCATCAACGCGGCCGGGAACCGCACCGAAGAGCTCGTGATCAGAAGCGTGACGGTGAGGAAAGTTGCCCCCTAAACGGCCGGAAACAGGAAACGGGCAACGGGAAGCAACGACCAGCAACGTTTACTGTTTCCCGATTCCCGTTTCCCGCTTCCGTCATTCAGGTTGGGAAGGAAGTCGCACGTCCTCGCCCCGAAGCATCTTCTTCCAGCCCATTGTGGTCACTTGCGGAGGGAGGAAGAACGATGCACACGGATGCGCGCGTCAATGCGGCATGCGCGGCGTTCATCATCATCCTGGCGCTCCAGGCCGCCGGGTCCGCGCCGGCCATCGCCCAGCAGGCCATCCCAGCGTCCATCAAGGTGGGCGCACTCTTTGACACCACCGGTCCGACATCTGACGTGGGCGTGGATTACTCCAGGGGTGTACTGGACCACGCGCGGTACATCAACGAGGTCGAGGGCGGCGTTCGGAGCAAAGTAAAGATCGACCTGGTGTGGTCCGACTACGGCTATAGGATTCCAGACGCGCTCTCCCTGTACCGCAAGTACCGCGATGTCGACCAGGTCAACGCCATCGTCGGCTGGGGTACGGGCGATACCGAGGCCCTCAAGGAGACCATCAGCCAGGACCAGATTCCGTACATTTCGGCCAGCTACTCGTCTCACCTCGATGATCCCGCGAAGACGCCGTACAACTTCTACCCGGTCTCAAGCTATTCGGATCAGATCCGCGCCGTCCTGAAGTACCTCAGGGACGTCGCCGCGCAGGAGGGGATCAGCAAACCCAAGATCGTGTTTCTGTATCCTGATCACCCGTACGGACGCGCGCCGATTCCCGCGGGCAAGGCCTACGCCCAGGAGCTCGGGTTTGTGGTGGGGACCGATCAGATCGTGGCGCTGGCGGCGCTGGAGGCGCGGTCCCAGGTCGCGGCCGTCAAGGCGTTCGGCGCCGACTTTGCCTGGATCGGCGGGACGACCAACTCGGCGTCGGTCATCGTCCGCGATGCGCGAGCCGCCGGACTGACCACGCGGTTCGCGGTCAACGTCTGGGGGTTCGATGAGAACATGATCAAGCTCATCGGCAAAGACGCGGACGGTGTGATCGCCACCACCCCTCATGTCTACTACGGCGAACCGTCGGCCGGGATGACCAAGATCTTTGACGCCCTGCGGCGCTTCTACAACAAGCAGCCCGAGTTCACCTGGGGGACCACCCAGACTCCATTCATCGCTTCTTACATCCGGGGCTGGCTCAACGTCTACCTGCTCAAGAAAGGCCTGGAGATCATCGTCGACAACTGGAGCACGTACTCCAGGCTCGGCGGCTTCAGCGGGCCATCCGTCCGGTCGGCGCTGGAGACGTTGAGGAACTGGGATCCGGACGGTCTGGCGCCGGTGGTGACGCTGGCCCGCGACGATCACCGGCCGTCGACCACGACCCGCATTGTCACGGTGCGGGATGGACGGATCACGGTCGTGAAATCGGTGACCGTCGAGCGGCGGAAGGACTGGCTGGGTTTTTAAACTAACGGAAACGGGTAGCGGGAAACGGGAAGCGGCTACCCCGTCACCGTTTCCCGTTTCCTGTTTCCCGCTTCCGATTCGCCATGCTCACCGTCAACAATATCGAGGTCATCTACTGGGGGAGCATCCTCGTCCTCAAGGGCGTGTCCCTTTCTGTGGGCGAGGGAACGATCACGGCCCTCATCGGCGCGAATGGCGCGGGGAAGACCACGACGTTGAAGGCGATCACCGGACTGGTGCGTCTGGAGCGGGGGGAGGTGACCCGCGGCACGATCGAGTACGCGGGACAGCGAATCGAGCACAAGCTTCCGGAAGAAACCGCTCGGGCCGGGATCGTCATGGTGCGGGAAGGCCGCCGGCTCTTTGAAGAACTGACGGCAGAGGAAAACCTGCTGGTCGGTGCCGCGCTGCACGCGGACGCCGGCGGCAGCCGCGCGGCCCGCCTCGGGCTCGTCTATCAGTACTTTCCACGCCTGCGGGACCGCCGCACGATCCGCGCCGGGTACCTGTCAGGCGGCGAGCAGCAGATGCTGGCCATCGGCTGCGCGATGATGGCGAATCCCAGGCTTTTGCTGTTGGACGAGCCGAGCCTGGGTCTCGCCCCGCTGGTGGCCCACGAAATCTTCGGTCTGATCCACCGCTTGAATACGGACGAGCGGATGACGGTCCTGCTCGTCGAGCAAAATGCACGCATGGCCCTCCAGCTTGCGTCCTACGGGTATGTGATGGAGAATGGCAAGATCGTGCTCGACGGACCCACGGAGAAACTTCGAGGGGACTCAGATGTCGAGGAGTTCTATCTCGGCATCCGCGGGGCGCAGCGCCGGCGCTTTACCGAAATAAAAAGTTACAAGCGAAGGAAACGCTGGCTCGCCTGACGCGAAACTGCGGGACTTGGGACTAGGGACTGGGGACTGGTTAGTGAGTCGTGACTAGTCCCTAGTCCCCAGTCCCTAATCCCGTAGTTTTAGTATGCAAAGGGCCACAAATCCAGTTTTCGCTTGAGCTTGCGCAACAGCATCGCCAGACCGCCGGGTTCCCAGATCAAGAGGGCGATGAGCGTAACCCCGAAGACGATCTCCCGCAGGGGCGTGGCGATCTTGCCAAACGCCGGAAACACGGCGAGGACCGCCGGTGTGAAGATCTGAAGCCCCTGGGAGAGACTCCAGACAAAGGCGGATCCCAGGTGCGGCCCCCAGGCGCTGGTCAGCCCACCGATCACGATCATCGCCACATAGTCGATGGACGCCCCGATATTGAACTGCTCGGTGGTGATGAGCCGGTTGTAGTGGGCCCACAGGCTTCCGGCGATCCCTGCGTAGCCTGCGGCGATTCCAAACGCCAGGGCTTTGTAGTAGAGCAGGTCGAGGCCCAGCACCTGGGCGGCATAGTCACGATCCCGCACGGCCATGAACGCGAGCCCGATGCGACTGCGGACCAGGTTGGCGGCAAACGCCCCGGCGGCCAGCCAGACGACCAGCACGATGTAGTAGAACTGCCGGTCCGTGCGCACGGTCCACCCTCCGATGACGATGGGCGGCACGGTCGTGGAGCCGATCCCTCCGGTCGCGTGGATGAGGGCGTACTCGGTGAGGAACTGAAACGCCAGGGTAGCAATCGCCAGGTACAGCCCCTTGATGCGCAGTGACGGCAGCCCGACGACGACCCCGAAGAGGAACGTGATGAGCGAGGTCACAGGCAGGGCGATAAGGAACGGGAAGCGGAGTGCCTGGCTGAGGAACGCCGAGGAGTACGCACCGATGGCCATGAACGCAGCGTGGCCGAGCGAGATCTGTCCGGTGAACCCGGTCAAGAGCCCCAGTCCGCACGCTCCCACGGCGTAGATGCCGATGGTGTTGAGCAGGAAGATGAACCGCCCTGCCCACCAGGGCGCCAGCAGCAGGCCGGCGACAAGCACGGCAAACCCAAGGCGATACGATCGCGTGTCCAGGATGGCCATGTCCTGGACGTAGCTGGTCTTGAAGTCCCCTGCCGGCCTAACACTCATCACGTCACTCCCGGGAACGGGGGAACACGGGAACGCGGGAACGCGAGCACTCCCGGTTCATGCAGCATTTCCTCTGTAGGCCACACGATCCGAGGGGTTCTTTCGCGTTCCCCCGTTCCCGCGATCCCGCGTTCCCGGTATTTCAGAGTCGTTCCACATGCTCCGTCCCAAACAGCCCATACGGCCGCACCAGCAGGACCAGCAGTATGACCACGAATGCCGTGATGTCCTTGAATCCATAGATGATGTTGGCGTCGATGTACCCGCCGGCGATCGTCTCGATGATCCCGATGGTGACACCGCCGAGGATGGCGCCGGGGATGCTGTCCAGTCCTCCCAGGATCACGGCGGCCAGGGCTTTGAGCCCCACGAAGCCGAGCGCGAAGTTCACGCCCAGCCACAATCCCAACAGAATCCCGCCGACGGCGCCCGCGATCGAGGCAAAGGCCCAGGCATACGCAAAGACTCGGCGCAGGCTCACCCCCAGGGTGCTGGCGGTCAACTGGTCATTCGCCGCCGCCCGCATCGCAATCCCCACCAGCGAGTAACGGAAGAAGAGCCAGAATCCCAGCAGCAGGCACGCCGCCGTGACCGCGCTATACACGCCGGCGGGCTGGATCGGGATGCCGGCCACGCGCACGATCCCGCCGGGGAGGACCTGCGGGAAATTTCGAGTGCTCCCACCCCAGATACCCACCATCAGGCCGCGCACGACATACCCCAGCGCCAGCGTGACAATGATCACGGACAGCAGGGGCTGGCCGAACAGCGGCCGCATGATCACCCGTTCTACCGTGAATCCCAACACCGCGGCGGCCAGCAGCGTGAGCACCACGGCCACCGGGAAGGGGACCGCGCGTGTGAGCGCAATCGCCAGATACCCGCCAAAGAGCACGAGCTCGCCATGCGCCAGGTTGAGAATCTTTGTGGACTTGTACAGGAGGGCGAAGCCAAGGGCGATCAACGCGTAGATGCTACCGACCGCCAGGCCGTTGAGGAGACCGCTGAGGAGAAACTCGCTCATGTGGTAGCGATACCTAGGATGACCGGCCACGTTGAATCGTTGGAACGTTGGAACGAAGCAGACAAGATGGTAATCGCTTCAACGCTCTAACGTTCCAACGTTTCAACGTCTTTAATCTGCAGCGTCGTGTGCACCTCACGCGTGGTCCCATCTTCGTAGTGCACCAGCAGGGCGGCGTCAAACGTGGTCTGGCCGGCGCACATGGCCGCGATGAGAGACCGGTATCGTTCGGCGATGAACCGCCTGCGCAGTTTCCGCGTGCGCGTCAGCTCATCATCATCGGGGTGGAACTCTTTGTACAGGGAGACGAACCGCCGCACCCGCCATTCCGGCCGCAGGCGGCGGTTCACATCACGCACGATGCCGTGCAGCAGATCGAGGACCTCTGGTTTTTGGGACAGGTCGGCAAACGACGTGTAGGCGATCTCGCGGTCTTCGGCCCACTTGCCGACGCTGCGCATGTCGATGTTCAGGATCGCCGCCAGCGTGCCGCCGTCGGGTGCGTAGACGGCCATCGCTTCCTGGATGTACGGGGTGAATTTCAGCATCGCTTCGATGATCCACGGGCTCATCTTGCTGCCATCGGCGAGGGTGATCACGTCGGACATGCGGTCGAACATGATGATATCGCCGGTGGGATCGAGGGTCCCGTAATCGCCCGTGTAGAGCCATCCCCCACGCAGGGCCTGCGACGTGGCCTCCGGGTTCTTGTAGTAGCCAAGGAACACGCTGGGGCTGCGGCTGATGATCTCGCCTTCGCCGGTGATCTGCAGGTCCGTGTTGGCGATGGGGAACCCCATCGTCCAGAAGTGGACCCGGCCGTCGCGGTGCACACAGGAGATGCCGGCGATCTCGGTCTGTCCGTAGATCTGTTTCAGGTTGACGCCCAGGGAGTGGAACCACGTGAAGTAATCCGGGCCCAGTGGCGAACCTCCATTCCATGCCACGCGCATGCGCGCGAAGCCGATCTTGTCCAGCACCGGCCGGAATACCAGATGGCGCGCCACTGCGTGCTGCAGCCTCACCCCATACGGCACCGGCGCGCCGTGCGAGCGGAGATCCACCACACGGCCGCCGACGGCCAGGGCCCACGCGCACACCCGCTGGCGCAGCCAGCCGGCGTCGAGCATGTGCACGGTGACGCCGGTGTGCAGCGCCTCGTAGATGCGGGCCGGCGCAAAGGTGAAGTGTGGGCTGATCTCGCGGAAGTCCCGCTGCGCAGTCTCCGGCTCCTCGGGGAAGCTGATGACGAACCCGATCAGCTGGTGCAACGTCATGGCGATCATCTGTTCCCCGATCCAGGCGAACGGCAGATAAGAGACGAACTCGTCTTTCGGTCCGATGTGCGGCTCGACGGAGTGGAAGTTCAGCCCCTGGGCGAGAAGATGGCGGTGGGACAGCATCGCCAGTTTGGGTAACGCGGTGGTGCCGGAGGTCTGGCAGAAGATGGCGGTGTCATCGGGCTGCCCCGCGTTCACCAGCTGGTCGAACAGATCGGGTTGTGAGGCCTCCAGGTCACGGCCCAGCCGCAGCACCTCGGCAAAGCTCGTGAGGTTGGGATGACGGTACCGCCACATGCCGCGCCAGTCCTCAACAATGATCCGCCGCACTTGTGGCAGGCGCGCTTCCATGTCCAGCACTTTGTCAGCCTGTTCTTGATCTTCGCAGAACACATAGTGCGCGTCCGAGAAGTCCACGAGGTGGGTGAGCTGCTGGGCCAGGCTATCCTGATACATCCCGTAGGAAATGCCGCCGACACTCTGGGCGCCGAGCGCCGCATAAAACAGCTCCGGCCGGTTGTCGCCGACGATCGCCAGGAGTTCCTGCCGCTGGAATCCCAGGGCCCGCAACCCCAGCCCAAACGCCTTCGCCTGCCGGTAGTACGTGGCCCAGGTGATCGGCCGCCAGACCCCCAGCTCCTTCTCCCGGAAGGCGATGCGGGCGCCGAACATCCCGGCGTTGCGGCGCAGCAGTTTCGGAAACGTGTCCGCGGCGGCGTCGAGCGCGAACGAGGAGGATGGATCCGCTGGACGTGCGATCAGGGTCGCCATGGTCAGTGGGCGGCGGGTCCCTCCGCCGCTTCGCCGATATAGGCGCGGATGACCTCCGGATGCCGCTGGATGGCCCCTGGCGGACCCTCGGCGATTTTCTTCCCATAGTCCATCACGATGAGGCGGTCGCACAGATCCATGACCACCCCCATGTCGTGTTCAATGAGGATCATGGGCAGCGAGCGGACGTCCTTGAGCTCGAGGATGTACCGGGCCATATCCGCCTTCTCGTCGGCGCTCATGCCGGCCATCGGTTCGTCAAGAATCAGCACCTGCGGGTCCATTGCCAGCGCCCGGCCGAGCTCCACTTTCTTTTGGATGCCGTAGGGCAGGTCGGCCACGAGGTGGCGGCGGACGTCCTCAATCTCCAGGAAGTCGATGATCTCCTCGACCACCTGGCGATGAGCCACGTGTTCGCGCGACGCGTGTCCCGCATACACGCCGCAGGCCAGCACCCCGGAACGCATCCGGATGACTCGCCCGGTCATGATGTTATTCAGCACGCTCATGCCCGGGTACAGCGCGATGTTCTGGAACGTGCGGGCGATGCCCAGGGCCGCGCGCCGGTGGGGAGGCAGGCGCGTGATGTCGCGACCGCCGAACACCACCCGGCCGCGCTGGGGGCGGTAGAACCCGTTGATGCAGTTCAGCACGCTGGTCTTCCCGGCACCGTTGGGGCCGATGATCCCGAGGATCTCGCGCGAGGCCAGCGTCAGGCTCACGCCAGCGATGGCCTGGATCCCCTGAAAGCTCAGACGGAGGTCGTCGACAGAGAGGACCGGTTCCACGGGTCTCATTGCGGACTAATTACGGGCCGCGAGCAACTCCCTCCTGCGAGAGGGATTGAGGGGAAGGGGGTCAGAGTCTTATATCGGGGGTGGAGACCGTTCACGACGTCTACGATCCCGCCGAACTCCAGCCGGCGTCGCAGCGGGCCCGGATGCAGGAAGTCACGCTCAGGCGCATCGTGGCCCGCGCCGCCGCCGGCTCGCCCGCATTGCGCCAGACCCTCGGCGCTGCGGGGGTAACACCCGAATCCTTCACGCTGGCCGACCTGTCGCGCATTCCGCTCCTGAAAAAGGAGTCGCTCCCCGGCCTGCAGGGGGACGACCCCCCATGGGGCGGCTGGCTGGCGAGGCCGATTACCGACGTTCGGCGGATCTTCGTGTCGCCCGGCCCGATCTATGAACCCGAGGGCCGGACGCCGGATTACTGGGGGTTCGCGCCGGCGCTGTTTGCCGCCGGTTTCCGGCGAGGCGACGTCGTGCTCAACACGTTTTCATATCATCTCACCCCCGCGGGCGCGATGTTCGATGGCGCGCTTGAGGCCCTGGGGTCCGTGGTGGTGCCCACGGGTATTGGAAACGTCGAGATCCAGGTGAAGACGCTGCACGACGTCCGGGCCCGCGGGATCATCGGGACGCCCAGCTTTCTGGCGATGATTCTTGACAAGGTCGCCGCGCAGGGCACCCGCTCATCGCTTGAGGTGGCGTTCGTCTCCGGCGAGCCGCTCCCCGAGTCGTTGCGCGGTGATCTGGAGGGTCGTCATCACGTGCGCATCAGTCAGGCGTATGCGATCGGGGACATTGGTCTCGTGGCGTACGAGTGTTCACAGCGCAGCGGATTGCACCTGGCCGAGCGCGTCCTGGTGGAAATTGTTGATCCGGCCACCGCTGCGCCAATGCCGGACGGGGAGATTGGCGAGGTGGCCGTGACGTTCCCCAGTGACCTGTATCCGCTGCTGCGCCTTGGCACCGGGGATCTCTCTCGAATCGCCCCCGGCGCCTGCGCATGCGGCCGGACGTCGGGGCGGCTGGAACGGATCTTAGGGCGTGTGGGGGATGCCGTGAAGGTGCGCGGTGTCTTCCTGCATCCACACGATCTGGACCGCGCCATGGCGCGGCACCCCGAGGTGACCCGCTACCAGGCGGTGGTCACGCGCCGCGAGCACCTGGACGAACTCACGGTGCGCGTGGAGGCCTCTCCGTCGCCGGCGGCCGGCGCGGTGGCCGAGAGCATCCGGGACACCACCCGGCTACGCGCCGCCGTGGAGGTGCTACCAGTGGGGACACTCGGTTCCGACGAGAAGAAGCTTGTCGATCGAAGGACGTGGGAGTGAACATGCCTGATTGCGTCTTCTGTAAAATCGTTGCCGGCGCTATTCCCTCCCAGCGCGTCTATGAGGACGATCAGGTCCTGGCGATCCGTGACATCAATCCCCAGGCGCCGGTGCACGTGTTGCTGCTGCCGAAGCGGCATATCGCGTCTGTGCTCGAGATTACGGAACGCCATGACGTGTTGCTGAGACGGATTGTCCTGGCGGCGGGAGCGATCGCACAGCAGGAGGGGATCGCCGAACGCGGGTTCAGGCTCCTGACCAACACCGGCCCCGACGGCGGTCAGGCGGTGGCCCATCTCCACTTCCATCTCCTTGGGGGCCGAAAGATGGAATGGCCTCCGGGATAGGAGAGGGCACGGAAGTGCCCAACCATATTTCCCTCTCCATGGAGGGAAAGGGATGAAGGGTGAGGGGGGTCAGAGTCATTTCTTTGAACGTCACAGCCCTGCGTAGTATAATGACGGAAGTTTCGTTCATCCCGGCCGGTGGATCCGACGTGTCCCGCGCGGTGATTGCTGGGCCGGAGTGGCGGGGAGGGGGTGGGGGATGACAGAGGTTCGTGTTGGCAAGGATGAAAGCCTGGATAGCGCCCTGCGGAGGTTCAAGCGGCAGGTCAAACGTTCCGGAATTCTGACCGACGCCAAGCGGCACGAGCACTACGAGTCGCCGAGCGCGAAGCGGCGAAGGAAGCTGGCTCGCCGGAGGCGACGCGGAGGAGTGTAGCCGGCCGATCTTGGCCGCCGCCCACCGGAGTCGCGGGACGTCATGGCGTCCCAGGGGGCGGAGTGCAGTGTTCTACGAGAAGGGGGACAGGCGTCCCCCTTCTATGATTCTTCCAACAGGGAGCATCTCATGACGCTTGCAGACCGGCTCGCCGCAGACATGCGCAAGGCCCTGCTGGCCGGAGACTCGCTGCGCGTTTCCACCATCCGCCTGGCCCGCGCCTCGATTCAGAACGCCGCGATCGAGCGCGGGCGCGATCTGACCGATGAGGAAATCATCGAAATCCTCGGCCGGGAGATGAAACGCCGGCGGGAGGCCATCGAGGCATTTGCCAAGGGCGGCCGTGACGACCTGGTGCGCAAGGAGACTCTGGAGCTCGCCATCCTCACCGAATATGTCCCGGCGCCGCTCTCCCTCGCCGAACTCCGCGCCCTCATCGCGGAGGCGATCACCCAGGTGCAGGCGAAAGATGCACGTGACATGGGACGGGTCATGGCTGCCGTGATGCCGAAGGTGAAGGGGCGGGCGGATGGCGCGGCGGTGAACCAGATGGTGCGCGAGATGCTCCCCAGATGACGTCCCCCGACGCGCGTGCCCGGAAACCGGTGAAACGCGCGCGGAGCGCGGGCGGCGTGGTCTTCCGCCGCGATGGCGGGGACGCCCGCATCTTGCTGCTCCAACACACCAGCGGCAAGTGGATGCTCCCCAAGGGAACCATCGAGGAAGGCGAGACCCCCGAGACCGTCGCCCTGCGGGAGGTCCGTGAGGAGACGGGGATCTCCAACGTCCGCGTCGTGGCCGACTTGGGCGAGGAGCGGTACTACTTCTTCTGGCGGTCCGAGGATACGTACTACGACAAGACGGTGCGGTACTTTCTCCTGGAGTTCCTCGGCGGCGAGGAGGCGCGCCCGCAGGCCGAAGAAGGATTCGTGGCCTGTGCGTGGGTCTCCGTCGACAATGCCATCGAGCGGATCAAGTACAAAGAGACCCGCGAGGTGGTGCGCCGGGCCAAGGAACGGTTGATGCAACCCGACTTGGCCGCATCATCGTAGGGTCCCCCGAGGGTGAGATGCAGCCTGAGCAGCGCGATCGAATGGCGCAGGAGACGCTGGAGAAGTACGCGCGGTACGTCAACGCGGGCCTGGCGAAGCTGTACCGCTTCGCCAACGTGATGACGGTGGAGTGGGAAGCCAGCGGGGCGGTGATTCGCGACCTGCACGGCAAGGAATACATCGACTGCTCCGGCGGGCCGGCCGTCTTCAACGTCGGTCACCGGCATCCCAAGGTCGTCGCCGCGGTGAGAGAACAGCTGGACCGGATGCCGATGTCGGTCCGGGCCATGCCGCGCAAACCCGAAGCCGATCTGGCCGAGCTGCTGGCCCAGATCACCCCCGGCGATCTGCAGTATACCTTCTTCGCCAACAGCGGGGCGGAGGCGAACGAAGGCGCACTGAAGCTGGCGCGCCTCGCCACCGGCCGCACCGAGTTCGTCGCCGCGGAGGGCGCATTTCATGGGAAGACCATGGGCGCGCTGTCGGCGTCCGGCCGAGAGAAGTACAAGACGCCGTTTCAACCGCTTGTGCCGGGGTTCACCCACGTGCCGTTTGGCGATCTGGAGGCCGCCTCTCGCGCGGTGACGGACCGGACGGCGGCGGTGATCCTCGAACCGATCCAGGGGGAAAACGGCGTGATTTTGCCGCCGGAAGGGTACCTCGCGGGCGTGCGCCGGATCTGTGATCAGCAGGGCGCCCTGCTCATCCTCGATGAGGTGCAAACGGGCCTGGGACGGACCGGCAGGATGTTCGCCTGCGAGCACTGGGGTGTGGTCCCGGATCTGTTGACTATGGCCAAGGCGTTGGGCGGTGGGGTGATGCCGATTGGCGCATTCACCGGCCGCCCGGCGCTGTGGAAGGCCCTGGAAACCAACCCCTACCTTCACTCGTCCACGTTCGGGGGGAATCCCCTGGCCTGTGCGGCGGGCCTCGCGACGATCCGGGTCATCCAGGACGAGCATCTGGTTGAGCGCGCCGCAGACCTTGGTGGGTATCTGATGGCGCGCCTGGAGGCGCTGGCTCGGCGGCACCCCGGGGTGGTGAAGCAGGTTAGGGGGAAGGGACTGCTCATCGGGGTCGAATTCACAGACCCCGACATCGTCTTGCTCGTCACCGCGGAAGCGCTGCAGCGCGGCGTGATCGTCTTCTACAGTCTGAACAATCCGTCGACGTTTCGGATCGCTCCGCCGCTGGTGATCAGCAGACCCCAGCTGGACCACGCGGTGGAGGCCCTGGAGGAGGCCGTGGCTGCCGCGGAGACGCTGCTCGCGGAGATGGCGGGGGAGGTTCAGGCGCCGTCGTGAGCCGTGCCATTTGACAGTAACGGGATGACCGATCAGACTCGTGTGAATTGGCGCGGGGTCGCCGGGACGTTTCTCGAGTTCTTTGGGGCCAGAGACCATGTCGTAGTCCCCAGCGCCTCGTTGGTTCCGGCCGGCGATCCCACGCTCCTCTTCACCAATGCCGGGATGGTGCAGTTCAAGGATGTCTTTCTGGGCCGCGAGCAGCGGGCGTACACGCGCGCGGCGACGCTGCAGAAGTGCATGCGCGTTCAGGGCAAGCACAACGATCTGGAGAACGTGGGTCCCAGCCCACGCCACCACACGTTCTTCCTCATGCTGGGCAACTTCAGCTTCGGCGACTATTTCAAGCGCGAGGCGATTGCCTACGCGTGGGAACTCGTGACCAGGCAGTATGCCATTGAGCCATCGCGGCTGATCGTCACCGTGCATACCAGCGATGATGATGCCGCCGCGGCGTGGCGGGCCATGGAGGTGCCCCAGGCGCGGATCCTGCGGCTGGGCGATCCGACCAACTTCTGGATGATGGCCGACGTGGGCCCCTGCGGACCGACGTCGGAGCTCCACTATGACTGGGGTCCGGAACACTGTTCGTGCCACCGGCCGGACTGTAGCGTCGAGCTGGATAACGGGTGTCTCAGATGGCTGGAGATCTGGAATCTCGTCTTCATGCAGTTCGATCAGCACGCCGACGGGACGCGCGGACAGTTGCCGAAGCCGGGGGTCGATACCGGCATGGGCCTGGAGCGGATCTCCTCGGTGCTGCAGGGGGTGAATGACGATTATGGCACCGACCTCTTCGCGCCGTTGATGGACCGCCTGCAGCGGATCCTCGGTCATACGGATCGCCAGCGAGAAGCGCACGCCGTCGCGTACCGCGTGATGGCCGACCACGGCCGCGCCATGACGTTCCTGATGGCCGATGGCGTCGTGCCCGGCAACGAAGGCCGGAACTACGTCCTGCGGATGATCATGCGGCGGGCGATGCGATTTGGACGGGCCGCCGGCCTGACCCGGTCGTTCCTGGCGGAGCTGGCCAGCACCGTCACCGATGCCATGGGGGACGCGTACCCCGAGTTGCGGCGGCAGCAGTCGTTCATCGAATCGGCGGTGCGCCAGGAGGAGGAGCGATTCGCCCAGACGCTCACCGGAGGACTGCAGCGCCTGGAAGAGCTGATCAGCGGCGCCCTGGCCGCCTCGCGGCGTGAGCTCTCCGGCGAGGAGGTGTTCCGGCTCTACGATACGTTTGGCTTTCCGGTGGAGATGACGCGCGATATCGCGCGGGAGCGTGGGCTGACCATCGACGAAGCGGGGTTTGCCCGGGCGATGGAGGCGCAGCGCAGCCGGGCGCGGGCCGCGCAGGCCTTCGGGGGGGCCGGCGACGACCGCCGGTACGCGAAGGTGGTCCGTAAAGGCGGCAGCAGCGAGTTCGTTGGATACACGAAGCATGCGGCACGCGCCCGCATTGTGGCGCTGTTTGCCGGCGGTGAGGCGATCAGCCAGGCGGATGCGGGAGCCGAGGTGGAGGTCATCCTGGATCGCACACCGTTTTACGCGGAGAGCGGCGGCCAGGTGGGGGACACGGGCCTCGTGCGCGCCGCGACCGGTGCCGCGGAGGTGCTCGAGACTCACCGTCCCGTCAGCGGGGTGATCGTGCACCGGTGCCGCGTCACGACCGGCCGCCTCCGTGTCGGGCAGCCGGTGCGCGCCGAAATCGATGCGCCACGCCGGTGGGACATCATGCGCAACCATACCGCGACGCACCTGCTGCATCAGGCCCTGCGCGAGGTGGTGGGCGAACACGCGCGCCAGGCCGGGTCGCTGGTTGCTCCGGACCGCCTGCGGTTCGACTTCGTCCATCTTGCGGCCCTGACCCCGCAGCAGCGCGACGCGGTCGAACGCCGCGTGAACGAGCAGATTCTGGCGGACCTGCCGGTGCGGGCGCGGTGGATGAGCTACGCCGAGGCCACCCGGCTCGGCGCCATGGCGCTGTTTGGCGAAAAATACGGGGACCGGGTCCGCGTGATCAGCATCGACGGGTACAGCCGCGAGCTGTGCGGGGGGACGCACCTGTCGCGCACCGGGCAGATGGGGTTGTTCAAGATCACGTCGGAGGGCGGGGTTGCCGCCGGGGTGCGCCGGATTGAGGCGGTGACCGGTCGGGGCGCCTACGATCTCGTCTCGAAGCACGCGTCAATTCTGGACGCCCTCTCCAAAGAACTGAATGCTGAGCCTGAGGCGCTGCCCGGTCGCATCAAACGGCTGGAGGACCGGGTCGCCGAGCTCGAGCGCCAGCTGCGCACGCAACTCCGGGATCGAGCGGTCGATGCGGATCATACCCTCGACCGTGAGGACGGCTTGAAGGTCCGTGGCAGTGTGGTCGCGTTTTCCGACCCAGGGCAACTGCGCACCTTCGCGGACGGGTTGCGCCGGGCTGCCGGGGACCGCGTGCTGGCCGTGGTGGGCTCAGAGTCGACCGGTCAGGTGGTCGTGCTGAGTTCAGATCCGGCCATCCATGCCGGGAGGTTTGTGGAAGCGCTCACGAAACGGCACGGCGGTGGTGGCGGCGGGCATGACAAGATGGGACAGGGAGGCGTCAAGGATCCGTCCGTCGTGCGCGCGCTGGTGAAGGACGTGGTCACGGCGAGTGTCCTCGACGATCTGATCACGGCGGCGAGGAAATCCGCGTGAGGATTTTGGCGCTGGACGTCGGAGAGAAACGCGTTGGGGTAGCCGTGTCCGACGCCGGCGGCGTCATTGCCCAGGCGGCCGGTGTCATCGTCCGCCGCTCGCGCCGCCAGGTGCTCGCAGAGATCCGCGCCCGTGTGGCCGCATCAGGCGCCGCGCGCATCGTGGTCGGGCTGCCGTTGCGCATGGATGGGACCGAGGGAGATGCCGCGGCCGGGGTGCGGAAGTTCATCGACGCGCTGCGCACGGTGGTACCCGTGCCCGTGGAGGTTCAGGATGAGCGTCTCTCCACCGCCGAGGCCGATCGAGTGATGATCGCGAGCGGGGCGCATCGCACGCGCCGGCGCGCTGCGCGAGACGCCGTCGCGGCCGCACTCTTCCTCCAAACCTACCTCGACCGGCAGCGACACTAGAGGCGCCACGAACTCTCCGTGCTCCCCTGTCGGTGGGTTTGACACCTCCGCGCCGCCGGTGCTACGCTCACTCAGACAACGTGATTCGTGAATCGTGATTCGTGATTTACGCTGCAGTGGCCGTTGACGAGTCACGAATCCCCAATCACGAATCACCGAGGTGCTGCGTGACAGAGCCCGGTGACGTCATCACGCTGCTCGATGAGGATGGCAAGACGCACGAGTTCAGCCTGGTGGACGTCGTGGAAGTTGACGAGAGGCAGTACGCTATTCTGCAACCGTCGGATCATGCCGACCCGGCCGTCGTGTTCCGGGTGGACGGTGACACGCTGGTGGCGGTGGAGGATGAAGCCGAATTTCGCAAGGTGGCTGCGGCCATTGAGGACACGGCTGAGTACGACGACGTCGAGATCGTGGACGATGAGGTCAGCAGCGATGGAGACCCAGACGACGACAACCACGAGGAGAGCGGCGGCGGGCCGGTGATGTAGCGTCGCCGCCGGGCCTGTGAGCGGGTTGATCGAGTTCCGCCGCCGGCTGCGCCATGCATCGGCTGGTGCATGGGTGCGCCGCATGGCAACCGAGGTGCGGGTGCGGCGGGTCGCCGCCGTCCTCGCAGGGATCGTCGTGCTCGGCGTCGCCGCGATCGCCGCCATCAACCGCCCTGTTGATCCCGCCGGCAGGGGCCGGACCGTCATCATCCCTCCCGGCGCGTCCTCCAGTGAGATTGGGCATGTGCTGCGATCTGCCGGTGTGGTCCGGCGCTCCTCGCATTTTGTTCTCGCCGTCCGTGCGCGGAGATTGACCCGGGCATTGCAGGGGGGCGAATATGCCCTGTCCCCCTCGATGACGCTGCTGGACATCGTCGATATCATCTCCCGCGGTCAGGTGATGCTCCATCCCGTCACGATCCCGGAAGGGTTCACCGCCGTGGAGATCGTGGGGGTGCTGGTGCAGGAAGGATTGGGCGACCGTGCGCGCCTGGCCGAGATCGCAGCACGCGGCGCGGCGCTCTTTCCGCACGATTTCTTGCACTGGA
>Ga0209803_1000274_pt1 | contig 33794 bp, 33 predicted proteins | sample GraSoiAngelo_138_FD_185895 | JGI IMG/M metagenome (GOLD analysis project Ga0209803, IMG submission 185895) | Grasslands soil microbial communities from the Angelo Coastal Reserve, California, USA - 14_0929_09_40cm (SPAdes) (version 2) | ecosystem: Environmental > Terrestrial > Soil > Grasslands ...
CGCCTTCCCGCAATTGCTCAAGGAAACGCGGAATGTGACCGAAGTCGTAGCTGTCGTCTGCGTCGGCCATGACGATGTACTTACCGGACGCAGCGCCGATGCCCCCCCTGAGCGCACTGCCGTATCCTCTTTCCTGAACATGTACGACTTTGGCTCCGAGCCGCTCTGCAATCACGATCGAACCGTCGGTGCTTCCGTTGTCTGCGACAATGACCTCGCCTGCAAGGTTCTCTTTCTTTAGAGCGCGCTGAGCCTTGCGAATGCAAGTTTCCAATGTTTCGGCTTCGTTCAAGCAGGGCATAACCACTGACAGCTCTATCGATCCGTGTCCAGTCGGCGGACTCGCCTGACACTCGGATTCCCTTCTGAGCACAATCGACACGGTTTAACCCTGGCGAAGAAACTTCAACTTTCATCCAGCTGGCAGTCAGCGGATCAGACCAGCGCCGGGACTCGCACGCTATCTGTGGGAAATCGGCCCTCAATCTCACAAAGTTTATCAAGAAAGTCTTGAAATTGAAGCCTATTCTCGGACTCTGGGCGCGCCAGGAGCGGCACCGGCAAAATAGAAAACACAAAATAGAACAAAATAGAAGACTCAGTGCCCGATTCAAGCTGCCGATGTATGCTCTCACCTTCTTGGATCTGGGCCATACACAGCCGGAGTTTTTCTCAACTTCTGCTCGCGAGTTTCCTCGCCCTCTTTTCAAAACTGGCGTTCATCCGCCGGATTTCTATCGAGATCCACGTTCTTGCTTACTCGGGGGCGAGACTAGATTGGCGGCTCTGGCCTCCCAGTCCGCTTCATGACTAGCAGAGCATATGACGAACTTCATCAGCCTCATTGGCGATCAACGAGAGCCCGCCGGTTGAGCTGTGTGACACCGTTGTTCATCGCGATCCTGGATGGACATCAACTAGCCCATGTTTGTACTTCCGGGCTGTAGTTCAGGGTGGGCTGACCCCCCACACGGTGCTTGCGCGCGCCCAATCAGAATCAGAAACACCCCTTGGGTGACCTCGGTCTTGGCCAAGTATTCCTCGGCCAGATCATGTTTGCGTTCCCCTACTGGGCAGTTGATACCGGGAATCGCGTGTGCTCGAGCAGAAGCCTGAAGGCGACGACTGAAACGACCCGCCATACACATCAAATGGGCGTTGTCGAGGGTCGTGTCGGATCCGGTGAGAGTCTGCCACCGGGCCCGAGATCCACCGGGAGCATGCCCCATCCGGAAGTACTCATTATAAAGACCTGCGCTGCGGCTGTTACGATTGCCTTGATCGTATCATCCTCAATGTTCACTAAGTCTGTCGGCCATCGTGGAAAAGCGCGTAGGACGTTAAGACAGATGTGTTCCCCGATATGTCTTCATCCAGTTCTAGGCGCTAGCTGGGCGAAGGATGTCGCGCTCAGAACCAGCAGGCCAGGCCTAGACAATTACCAGGTCCCATAGCTATAGCGCCTCGGCCGGGGCGGGAAAAGCTTGATCATTAGGATGCCGGCGGCAAACCCGCCGACATGTGCCCAGAATGCAATGCCGCCGGTCTGGCTGGTGGCGGCTATGGCGGTTGCCGCGCCGCTCAGGAACTGGATGACAAACCAGTAAGCCAGGAAAATCCAAGCTGGTAGCCACCAAAAAGTAAAGAAAAAGATTAAGGGAACGAGGGTCAGAACGCGGGCCCTGGGATACAGGACAAAGTACCCGCCCATCACCCCGGCTATGGCTCCGCTCGCCCCAACGCTGGGAACGCCAGAGTTGAGATTGAAGAGAATGTGCAGCACCCCCGCCGCCAAGCCGCTCAGCAAATAAAAGACCAAATACTTGAAATGCCCCAGGTAGTCCTCAATGTTGTCGCCGAAAATCCAGAGAAACCACATGTTGCCGATGACGTGCAGCCAGGAGCCATGCAGAAACATGGAGGTGAAAAGGGGAATGACTGCTAGAGCGGGGCTTAAGGCCGTGCTGCCGGCGAGAATGGCGGTGTCCACTCGCGGTACCACCCCAAACTGAAATAACAGGGCATTGAGGGCGGCGTGGCTCTGGGCGCCGAGCATGGCTTCGTAAAGAAAAACGACGACATTGAGGATAATGAGGAAGTAGGTGATGTAAGGGGTGCTGAAGCGGGGCGTGTCATCGCGAAGAGGAATCATGCGAGATGGGGTGATTGATTAATCGGGTAATTTGGTAGTTTAAGAATAGCGCTTTGCGCCGTGGCACCCCTGTCCGGCACCACAATAGCAGAATGATGCTTTGGATATTGGGCAATTGAGTAATCGGGTAATTCTGCAGTTTAAGAAGCGCGGTGCTCAGCGCCGAATTACCGAATTACTCAATCACGAACTTACTCGATCTTCATGAATGGTGTCCTGGTAATCGACAAAGCGGCAGGGCTGACATCGCACGACGTGGTCAGCCGGGTGCGGCGGTTGCTAGGACAGCGCTCGGTCGGACACCTTGGCACTCTCGATCCACTCGCCACCGGGGTCCTGCCGCTGGTATTGGGGAGTCTGACGCGGCTGGCGCAGTTCTACACCTCATCGGAGAAGACTTACGAAGGCGTGATCCGGTTTGGATTTGCCACCGACACCTACGACACGGAAGGAGAACCCACAGGGGCGGCTCAAGAAGTTGAACCTTCACTTCAGGTATTGGGGAAACTGGCCGCTAGTTTTGTAGGAGTGATCGAGCAGTTGCCGCCCCCTTTTTCCGCCAAAAAGATCCACGGCGTGCCGGCCTATAAATTGGCCCGCCAGCATAAGCAAGTCGGGCTGAAGCCGGTTCAGGTTGAGATTAAGGAACTGGAAATCCTGGGAGTGGAGGGCGCCCGGGCCCGGTTCCGGGCGCGGGTTGGCTCAGGGACCTACATGCGTTCCGTAGCCCACGAGATGGGCCAGCAATTAGGGTGCGGCGGGCACCTGGAATCGTTGCGTCGCACGGCAGTGGCCGAATTCGGGATGGGGGATGCCCACAGCTTGGAAGAGGTTGAGGCCGCAATCGAGAAGTTTCCCGTGAGCGAGCTGTTTTTCCATCCGCGCAAGCTGTTACCGCACCTTCCGTCCGTGACCGCCACGGAGGACGCTGCCGCTTTTATCCGCACAGGCCGCGCCGTGAACCTTCCGGATATGTCCCGGGCGCGGCAGGTAAAGGTGTTCTCCGGGCAAAAAGACTTGATCGCCATCGCGACCCGCGTCGCGGGAACGTTATTCCGCCCCAAGATCGTGCTGGCGGGGGAGCCGGGCGCTCTGGACGGTGGCGGCGGCGGCCATTCGTAAACGATATGCAATGTCCGATAAGAAGTATTATGTAAAGTAGGCTGCGCTCCCAGTGAGGGCTACCCGAACCCATGCATAGCCACGGCAAGGTCTTCGCGGAACGTTCGGAGGGTCGCGAGGCGTTCGGGGGTGGCTTCCAGGATCTCGGATTTCGCTTGGAAGACTTGCCGTCCCCCGGCTTCGGTCAGCACGCCCATGACTTCCCCCATGCGCCATCCTGGAGTGCCCAGAATCTGCAGGCCCTCGGTGCCGGGTACCAGCAGCGCTATGCAGTTGCCTCGGACCACGGCAATGCACTTGGGAAAGCGATCGAGAGTCTGGAGCTCGAACCCGGCCAGATAGATGCGTTGGAGTTGCTCGGCGGGATCCATGAAGACATGAAGAATTGGGCAATTGGGTACCCAATTTCTCAATTACTCAATCTACATCTTGTACCGGCCCAGGTCGTCGTCACCGAGGTTTTCGAGCCACTTGCGCAGCTCTTCGCTGGTAACGCGGTCCGAGACATTGGAGGCCAGCTTGGAGTTCTTCAGGACGTCGTCTTCGACGAAGATCGGGCAATCTACACGCAGCGCGAGAGCCAGCGCGTCCGAGGGACGCGAATCGATGCTGATGACCTGTCCACCGCGATCGAGCCAGATTACAGCGTAAAACGTGTCCTCTCGGAGCTCGGTTACAACCACCTTGTGCACCTGGGTGTCGAGCCCGGTGAGGACATTCTTGATGAGGTCGTGGGTCATGGGACGCGGAGTGGTGACCTTCTCGATCTCCAGGGCTATGGCATTGGCTTCGTAGACGCCAACCCAGATGGGCAGAACAGTGTCGCTACCAACGTCCTTGAGAATCACGATGGGCATGTTGGTGACGGGATCCATCATCAGCCCGCGAATCTTCATTTCCACTTCCATCGCGACCCTCCGGGGCAGAAATTGTTGATTTTCGATTGTTGGTTTGATCTCATGTAGTTCTCAATCAACAATCAACAATTGCCCCTTATACCACCATTTCCCCCAGCAGACTGTTGGGAAAACTAGACGTTACCGCCACCGGTACGTAGCTGCCAACTGCCGGTTGCGCCGGCTGCGGTGCAGTGAAATTGAGAACCTTGTTCTGGGAGGTTCGGCCGATCAACTGGCCGCGGGCCTCGTTCTTCCCTTCCACCATCACTTCCATTACTTGTCCGACGTGACGCTGATAGCGGCGCCTCTGGATTTCGCGCTGCTTCTCCTGCAACACCGCCAATCGACGAGACTTCTCCTCGTCCGAGATTGCATCCGCGTACTTCAACGCCGGCGTGTTCGGGCGTGCCGAATACTTAAAGGAAAACACGCCATCGTATTCGACGTGTTCGAGCAAGGAGAGCGTTTCCTCGAAGTCAGCCTCAGTCTCTCCCGGGAAGCCCACGATGATGTCGGTGGTAATGCTGATCTCCCGTTGGGCTGACTTCATCCACAGGATACGCTCCAGGTACTGGTCGCGAGTATAGAGACGCTGCATCGCGCCCAGCACACGCGTCGAGCCACTTTGAACCGGCAGGTGAACATGATCACAGAGGGACGCCTGCGATTCGATGGCTTGCACAATGTCGCGGCCGAAGTCCCGCGGGTGGGAAGTTGTAAAGCGCACACGCTTGATCCCGGGGACCTGGCCCACCGACCTCAGCAGTTCGGCAAAACTCTTTTTTCCCAACGGATCGTGATAGGAGTTCACGTTCTGCCCGAGGACTTGAATTTCCGTGTAGCCGAGGTCGGCCATCTGCCGGGCCTCGGCGAGCACGGAATCAGACGTACGGCTGCGCTCCTTGCCGCGCGTAAAGGGAACGACGCAATACGCGCAGAACTTGTCACAACCTTCGATGATGGTGATGTAGCCACGGTGGGGGTTGGTGCGGGCCGTGAACTCAGTTTCAAAACACTCGTCGGTCTGGCGGTCGTCTAGTCCGGTTACGTGGCTCTTCCCTGCTTCGATCTGGATCAACATCTGCGGCAGGTTTCGGTACGAGGCTGAGCCGCACACCATCGAAACGTGTGGAGCGCGCTCAAAAATCTTCTCGCCTTCCTGCTGGGCCACGCAGCCCAGCACTCCGAACTTCTTACCTTCGACCTGAAGTTTCTTGTAGTCGGCGAGGCGGTGGAATACTCTCTGCTCAGCTTTATCCCGGATGGAACAGGTGTTGTAGAGGATCAGGCCCGCTTCTTCGACCGTCGAAACCTGCCGGTAGCCTTGCGAGATAAGCGTGCCGATGACCTTTTCTGAGTCATGGACGTTCATCTGGCAGCCGAAAGTTTCCAGGTAGAAGGTTTTATCTGCGGCCCCAGCCATACAGGCAAGTATAGCGCGGGTGGGAAACCGAATGGGGTAGAGAGAGACGGGGCAAGCCCCGTCTCTACCTAAGTCTTAGTTGATCATTTGCGTGAATCGATGGTCTGGCGCCTTTCCACGAAGGCCTGCATCCAGCCCAGCACTCTCGTCCAGCCCTTGCTGTGATCTTGCGCGGCCTCGGCAAAACCAGCAAAACCGCTGTGCCGAATGGTGACCAGGGTTCCGCCCTGCTGCGCCTTCAGCTCCCAGCGCACCGTGGTCGTAGGTAGCTGAGGCGCCCACGTGGCATTCCAGGTATAGACGAGCAGGTGAGGCTGATCGAACTCCACGCATTCACCCTGGACCTCGAACGGGGCTCCATCGGCGCGGGTTCCACGGCTGCGCCATTTGCCGCCCGGGCGCAAGTCGCCTTCCCAACTGGTGACGCGGTACATACCTTAGCTGTCCCCACCACTGCGGCACCTGTTGTGGGTCGGTGATCGCCTGAAATACACGGTCGGGCGGCGCAGCAATCTGAATTTCCGCGACGATAACGTCCTGATCTGGAGTAATGCAGACAGTAGACATAGTTCACGCTCTCCTTTCTAAGTATTTCTGTAGGTTTTGGATGACGCCCGGCCAACCGCCTCGATAGAGCTCACGATTAGTCGGTTGCTGAGCGAGTCCGCTGTGGGTGACCTTGACGCGTGTTCCACCTGGGATTGGGGTCAAGTCCCAGCGCACGACGGTCACCGACTCTGGTTTGTCGTTCCCATTGGCGATCCAGGAATCAACCAACAGCCGCGGAGGGACGAACTCCAGAATCTCTCCGCGGCATTTGAATTCGTTTACCCCGTTGATCGATTGAGTGGCCGGCGTGGTGGCGAAACTGCATTTACCACTCGGGCGGGCATCCATGTTCCAGAACGTCTCCTCGCAAATCGGCGGAACCCACCAGCGCTTGAGTTGCTCGGCATGGCTGATCGCTGCGAACACACACTCCGGCGGGGCGGCAGCGTCTATTTCGGTGACAACTGCGTCCTGCTCGGGCGTAACGATCGCGCTGGCCATGAGGCTCCTTGAAGTGGCAGACTGTCTGATGGTGCGTGCGAGATCCCTTCGGCAGGCTTGCGCCTGCCTGTGGATGACGACATCAATTAGCTTTTGCGTTGGAGATCGAAGACTTCTTTTACCTCTTTGCCGTTGTCGAGGAAAGTCCACTCCTCGGTATGGTGATTGGCATCAATCATCGTGAACACCACGCGATGCATGTGCCCAGCCTGGGGAGAAGCCAAATTAGTCGCGTCCAGGAACTCAAACGTGATCGTCTTGCCATCAGGCGAGGCGGTAGCCTTCATGCGCGGTTGGTTCCCAGCTCCGCAGTAGTGCGTCATCAGCAGGCGGTCGCCATCAAGGTGGAACATGGTGATCATGTCCTCTTCGCTCTGAATCTCGCTCATCAGCGCGGAACCCCCGGAAGTCACCCGATAGGAAACCTGAACGGACCGGCTGGATTGGTCTTTTCCCTGCCAGCTTCCAGCCAAGGACTTTAGCTTGTCGAAGGACTTTTGCGCATCGGATTGAGCCAAGGCGGTGGTCGTGGCCAGCGCCAGAATTAACAACAATGCACTCCGAACTAATTTCATGGGAATCCTCCTCATGTTATGTAGACTTGTTTTTCCCCACTTCTTTGGCGTGTTCGGCCTCAACCAACGACTTCAGGCTGGCCAGATTAGCACTCCAGAAGACACGATAAGACTCCAGCCATCGATCGATAGCTTTCAGGGGTTCCGGGCTGAGCTGGTAATAACGATGTCTTCCCTCTTTCCTCTCTTGGACTAAGTGAGCCCGACGCAGTAACCGCAGGTGCTTGGAAATCGCAGGCCGTGAAACCGGAAACGACTGCGCAATCTGTCCAGCCGGCTGGCGGCCGCGGCGCAATAGATCCAAGACAGCGCGGCGCGTGGGGTCGGCCAGCGCGTGAAAGGTCGATTCGGTTGAATATGTAACCGAACGGTTTCGCATAATGCGTAACTATACAGTTACATAAATGGCTATGTCAAGGGATTTCTTGAATGACAGGGATTTCTTGAATGACAAACCCCGGGTTACGCAAGATGAGCGGGCGGGACCCCCGCTCGACAGCCGGCAGGTGGCTGGCGTTACTTATGCCCGTTCGCAACCAGTTTCAGAAATTCCTGGTGGATGCGAGTGTCCTCGGACAATTCCGGGTGGAAGGTGGCGGCCATCGTTTTGCCCTGGCGCACGGCTACCGGATCGTTTCCTTCTGTGGCGATGACCTCTACGCCTGGGCCCACGCGTTCGATCTTGGGCGCGCGGATGAAGACCATTTCGATTGGCGCGTTGCCGAGTCGGCCTTCACGAATCGAGCTGTCGATCTGGCGACCGTAGGCGTTGCGGCGAATGCGGATATCCAGAGCGCCCAGGCCAGGCTGCTCCGGATTGGTGATTTCTTTGGCCAAAAGGATTGCGCCCGCGCAAGTGCCGAAAGTGGGTTTGACGCGGACGAATTCCTGCAGCTTTCTTACGCCCTCCTCCCCGAGAATTCTGAGGAAGGCGCCCGATTCGCCGCCGGGGATCACAAGGCCGTCGACTTCGTCCAATTGTTCGGGCCTGCGCACCAGGACGATCTCGGCGCCGAGTTCTTCTAATCGCCGGCGGTGAGCATCGAAATCGCCCTGGACGGCGAGAACACCGACCTTCATAGGCAACACCAAAAAGCAGATTCCTCGCCGACTCAAGTCGGCTCAGAATGACCAGTAACAAGGACAGCGGCGGCGCGACTGAAGTCGTGCCCTCCCCCAGCTTACCAGCCCCTGGCTTGTAGCATCTGGGCTTCGTCCATGGCTGCGACAGCCAGGCCTTTCATGGCGCTGGGTACGTCGTAGCTGACTTCAAGTAATACTTTAGGGTCGTTGTAATGCGTGGTGGCGCGAACGATGGCGCGGGCGCGACGCTCGGCGTCGGCCGGATCGGCGAAGGTGGTGGAATCCTTCATAAAGATGCCGGAGCCCACAAATACCGACTCCGCGCCCAACTGCATAACCAGCGACGCGTCAGCGGTGGTGGCGATTCCGCCGGCGCTGAAATTCGGTACGGGCAACTTCCCTTCTTTGGCGACCAGTCGCACCAGTTCATAGGGCGCCTGCAGGTCTTTGGCGCGGGCATAAAGCTCTTCTTCGCGCAGGACGGTTAGTTCGTGCATTTCTGACATGATCTGGCGCATGTGCTTGACCGCGTGGACGACATCTCCGGTGCCAGCTTCGCCCTTGGTGCGGATCATGGCCGCGCCTTCGGCAATACGGCGGAGCGCTTCGCCCAGGTTGCGGGCACCGCAGACGAACGGCACGCTGAAGGCGTGCTTGTCGACGTGATGGGCTTGGTCGGCCGGGGTGAGGACCTCGGATTCGTCGATGTAGTCAACGCCCAGCTCCTGCAGGATTTGCGCCTCGGCAAAGTGCCCGATGCGGCACTTGGCCATCACGGGAATGGAGACCGCGTCCATGATTTCGCGAATCTTCTTAGGCGAGGCCATGCGGGCGACGCCGCCTTCGGCCCTGATCTGCGCGGGCACGCGCTCCAGCGCCATGACCGCCACGGCTCCCGCTTGCTCGGCGATGGTGGCCTGCTCGGCATTGGTGACGTCCATGATGACGCCGCCCTTCAGCATCTCGGCAAGCCCGGTCTTCAGGCGCAGGCTATTTCCGTTGTTCTGAGACATGATGCACTCCTTTTTCGCTCCCGGGCGCAGGGAGGGCTTTTTTCTGACGAAGAATCCCCTTTTGAGGGGTATCTGCTTCACTCAGGTAACCCCAACGTTGTGGTTTCGCTTTCGCCGTGGCTTCGGGGTGAAGAATCCCATCCAGGGGAACAGGCTCGACTGCCACCGCTTGCTGTACGAGGCGGAAGAAGAGCCTGCCACGACTCTTTGATCGCAGCCGGTTAAAAACGAAACGTGAACTCATCCAGATAATCATCGAGGTGCTTATGGCTGACCGCACCCTGATGGGTTCCCATCAGCCACCGTTTAGGGCACCAGGCTTTGGGCGGAAGCATCCACTATCTTGGGGCATGCGAATCCTGCCGATCCCTGGCCCATCCCTCTTTGAGCGTCAACAACCACTAGTGCCTTCTCTAAGGTGAGCCGACCGGGCAGGCCTTCCTCCAGCCCACCCACATAGCATTGGTCTGCCTCACTGGCAGCGGGGTCCGCGTATCCGGGAAGATTGTTCCGTTCTTCCTTTTATTAAAGCTATGTCTATTATTGGTATTGTCGCAATGGCCATTTACGATATTCTAGCCATACCACTTTATTTGTATGCCGAAAGAAGCCGCAACGTTGCCGTTGAGCCTGGCTGGTCCGCGAGCCGACCGCGATCTCTACCGGTGGCTATACGAAGAGCTGAGGGCGGCGATCCTTGCCGGGCGTCTGCGGCCAGGATCGCGGCTTCCGGCCACACGCGACCTGGCGCAGACCTACCGCATTTCGCGTCCCACCGCGGTTACGGCTTTTGAGCAACTGAAGTCCGAAGGGTATGTGGAAGGCCGAGCGGGATCGGGGACGTATGTCAGCCAGGTGCTGCCGGATCAACTTTTGCAAGTAGGACGAATGCGACAGGAAAAGCAACTGCCGCACCGGCAAGTGGCGCTCTCCTCGTACGCCCGCCGCCTGCAGCCGTTTCTTGCGCCCACCAGCACGCGGCCGATTCGTGCCTTTCGTGCGAACTTGGCGGCCCTGGATCTTTTCCCTACCACGCTGTGGGCGCAAGTGGCAGCACGCCGGCTGCGACGCGTATCGACTCACCTGCTCGCCGGAGGCGACGCCTTGGGATACCGCCCGTTGCGCGAAGCGGTTGCCGAGTACCTGAACACGTCGCGCGGGGTGAAGTGCTCGGCGGAGCAAGTCCTGATCGTCTCCGGTGCGCAGGAAGCCTTGGACCGCACGGCGCGGGTTCTGCTCAATCCCGACGAGCCAGTATGGATGGAGGAGCCCGGCTATCCTGGCGCGGCAGTTGTGTTTCACGCTGTGGGCGCAAAAATCTGCCCCGTGCCCGTCGACGATGAAGGCGTGGACATGGAGCGCGGAATCCGGCGCTGGCGGCGAGCACGTCTGGTTTATGTGACGCCCGCGCATCAGTTCCCTCTCGGTGTGACCATGAGCCTGCGACGGCGGCTGGCGCTGCTGGAGTGGGCGCGTCGATCGGGAACTCTGATTTTCGAAGACGACTACGACAGCGAGTACCGTTATTCCGGACGTCCAATTCCGGCCCTGCAGGGACTGGATCGCTCGGGCGTTGTGATTTTTGCGGGCAGCTTTAGCGCGGTGCTCTTCCCTGCCCTGCGGCTGGGCTATCTGGTGGTTCCGACTGAGATGGTGGAGGTGTTCGCGGCGGCTGAGTCGGTGAGTACTCATCATCCTCCGCTGCTGGAACAAGCCGTACTCTGCGACTTCATCACGGAAGGACACTTTGCCCGACACGTTCGCCGCATGCGCGAAGTGTATGCGGAGCGCCTGTCCGTTCTGCTCGAAGGAGCGCGAGAGCGGTTGTCCGGACTGCTGGAGATTTCCAATGTTGAAGCGGGGCTGCAAACGGTTGGTTGGTTGAAAGGACGAGTCATCGCCGAGCGTGCGGCGAAAGCAGCAGCCGAGCAAGATGTCGAAGTCGTAGCGCTGAGCCGGTATGCCTCCGGGCATGCCCGGAAAGATGGATTGATTCTCGGGTTTGCGGCCGTCGATCCGAAAGAAATTCGACGCGGGGTGGCGGCGTTGGCTGCCGTGCTCGAGGGTATGAGAGGGAGCTAGCCGAGCTGCCCTCGGTCCGACAGCCGAGGACGGCTGTCCCTACGCCGGCGTCGCGCAGATTCGGACACTACCGGTCAACGAATTTTGTGAACATGCGGCGCGGATCGATGGCGATGAAGATTCCGCGGCTTCGTGCCAGCACTTCTCCCTTGGGATTCATGATCTCGGCCATATTGATGTGACGGCGCCCGTTCACTCGCACTTCCCGAGACTCCACCCGCAGTGGTTTGTTCAAAGGCACGGGCTTCAAGTAATCCACGGTGATTTGCGATGTCAGCGCAACCACATGGCGGAGTTTGTTTACCTTGCCCATGGCTTCGTCCAGGATCGTGGCAATGATTCCGCCATGCGTGTGACCGGGCGGGCCGGTATAACGCTTGCCCAGGCGAAAGCGGGAGACGAAGCAGTCGCGGTCTTCGTCGTAAGCAAACTTCAGGCGCATGCCTTCCGGGTTGTGCTTGCCACAAGCGAAGCAGTAGTTTTTTTGCAGGCGGACGTAACGAGTATCGTGACCGTGGGCGGAGGCTTTCTTGGACATGCAGTTAGGATTCTAACGCAAGAAACAATCTAACCGCCGAGAGCAGAGCGGCACCGAGAAGCCCACACTTGTAATTCCGAGCGAAAGAGTTTGCCAGGCGAAGACGCAGATACGTCGCGCCAAAAGCGGCGCTCGGAATGACAAGGTGGAGTGTCACGTTTTCATTCCCACCACTTCGGCGATGCCCCGTTCCCTGACTGTTTCTCGGTAGAAGAGAATCTGAAGTCTCGAAAACGCCTGCAGCAGCTCATTCGTTTTCAGCAGGTGCATGGGATGAGTAGGGCCTCCCCCGAACTTGCGCTGCTCCCGCGTGTAGGTCTTGTAAAGCAGCAGGCCTCCGGGACGCAAGGTGCGGAACAATTTGAGAAAAATTGTACGTTCCAGGTAGAAGAAGACCAAGACCAGATCGTAATGGCTCCTGGGAAATGAATATTTCTTAACGTCCTCTACCAGGAACTGAATATTGGCGGCGGCGCACATCCCTGCGTTTTGTTTTGCCTGCGCGATTCCGACCTCGGAGATGTCGAGCGAATCGACTTTCCAGTTGCGCTGAGCAAGCCAGATGGCGTGACGGCCGACGCCTCCCGCGATGTCGAGCGCAATGCCGCCTGCCGGGAAGAGAGGAGCAATGAATTCCTGATAACCGTCTACCAGGAACGGATCCGGTTGGAGAGAACTGTGAGAGCGTTCGCGATAACGTTGATTCCAGCTTGTGCGCTCGTTCCGCATCAGTTCGTTCTCGTCACGCGAGTATATAAAGAAAAATGGAGTGCACGGTTAGAGGGCGATGCGCGGACAACAGTGCCCGCGCCATATCCTCTGCGACATCGCGTGGAATTTCACAACCGGGGTTCGAGAGTTCCTCGTGATATCACGTCGCCGGGTTGCATAGGTCAGGTTGCCCTGTGATAGACTTCGGGGCCAGCCGCGGCTTCCTTCAAAAAAGCTCAGGAATGGCAGCGGATGGAGGGCCAATCAATACACAAAAAGGGGAGGCTAGTGGATGGGCCTCGCGCTTCTCTGCATTATCTGGTTGATCACGTTCGTCAGCACTTACTTCTTCGCAGCCAAAACCTGGTGGTTGCCCAAGGGCGTGGCCGCCGCCGCGCCTAGCATTGATCACCAGTTTGCTTTCACCTACGTTCTGATGGGAATCGTCTTTCTCGCCGCGCAGTGCGGGCTGGGCTACTTAGTATGGCGGTATCGGGACACCGGCAAAGCGCGAGCCGTTAGCTATTCCCACGGCAACACGAAGCTGGAAGTGCTGTGGACGACGCTGACGGCCATACTCTTCATTGGTTTGAACCTGATGGGCAGCCCGATATGGGCGGCCGAACGCTTCGAGCCGGCCAAGGCTGGCGCAGTGCCTGTGGAAGTCACTGGCATGCAGTTCGCCTGGTATTTTCGCTATGCCGGGGCAGACGGCAAATTCGGCGCGACCAAGCCTGATTTGATCGATCCATCCTCCGGCAACGAAGCTGCCATCGGACTCGACACAAACGATGCGGCTGCCAAGGATGACATTGTTACGGGAACGATGTTCCTTCCCGTGAACCGCGAAGTGGATCTCAGCCTGCGCGCGGTGGACGTGATCCACAGCTTCTTCGTTCCCTCTTTTCGCTTCAAGCAGGACGCGGTACCAGGATTAATCATTCACATGCATTTCACGCCCACGGAAGTCGGCGACTACGAGATCGCGTGCGCCGAATTATGCGGACTCGGGCATTACAAGATGCACGGCATGGTGAAAGTTGTCAGCCAGGCAGATTTTGACAGGTGGCTTGCCGAGCGGGAGGCGGCGAAGCAATAACAATGGCTAGCACCCACGTTGTACACGCGCACGCGGCCCCTCAGGGCTTCATCCGGAAATACATTTTCAGCCTCGACCACAAGATAATCGGCTTGCAGTACTACTTCCTGGCATTGATCGCGGTGTTCACCGGCATGTTTCTATCTTTGCTGATGCGCATCCACCTCATCTGGCCAACCGCAACGTTGCCGCTGATCGGCGAGATTAAGCCGGAAACCTACCTCGGCCTTCTCACCATGCACGGCACCATCATGGTGTTCTTCGTGCTGACCACGGCGCCACAAAGCGGGTTCGGAAATTATTTTCTGCCAATTCAGATCGGCGCGCCCGACATGGCGTTCCCCGTCCTGAACATGCTGTCGTTCTGGACAACCTTTGTCGGATTCCTGGTGCTGATTGCAGCCTTCTTCGTCAACGGCGGTGCCCCCCTTCACGGGTGGACAGGATATGCACCGCTGAGCGCGCTTCCCAATGCAGGACCGGGTCAGCAGCTGGGCGCCGATTTGTGGATTGCGAGCATTGCGATCTTCTGCATCGCTTCCTTGATGGGTGCGCTGAACTTTATTACGACCACCCTGGACCTGCGCGCGAAAGGCATGACTCTGATGCGCATGCCGTTGACGGTGTGGGCGTGGTTCATCACCGCGATTCTCGGCCTGCTGGCTTTCGGTGTGTTGCTCTCGGCTGGGATTCTGCTGTTGCTGGATCGCAACCTTGGTACCAGTTTTTATGTACCTCTGGTAGTGGTGAACGGGCAGGTAATGGGACACAAGGGTGGATCGCCTCTGCTCTGGCAACACCTGTTCTGGTTTTTTGGTCACCCCGAGGTCTATATCGCCATCTTACCGGGCATGGGCGTGGCCTCCCAGTTGATCTCCACCTTTTCGCGTAAGCCGATTTTCGGTTATCGCGCGATGGTGTACGCCATCATGGGCATCGGCTTTATGGGATTCATGGTTTGGGGCCACCACATGTTCATGAGCGGCATGAGTCCTTACTCGGCGTTTGCCTTTTCGCTCATGACCATGGCCATTGGCGTTCCTTCGGCGATCAAAACCTTTAACTGGCTGGGAACCTTGTGGGGCGGCAAGATCCGCCTCTACACTCCGATGCTGTTTGCCATCGGCTTTGTTTCCCTGTTCGTCTCCGGCGGACTGAGCGGCCCCTTCCTGGCGCAGCCGGTGCTCGACATTCCACTGCACGACACTTATTTCGTCGTTGGACACTTCCACCTGATCATGGGCGTGGCGGCGATCTTCGGCATCTTCGCAGCGACTTATTACTGGTTCCCGAAGATGTTTGGCAGAAAGATGAACGAGACTCTGGGGAGGATCCACTTCTTCGTCACACTGGCCGGCACGTACGCGATCTTCATGCCGATGCACTACCTGGGCATGGCGGGACAGACACGCCGTTATTCCCAGTTCACGGAAGTGGCTTACCAAACCAAGCTGGTTCCTCTGCAAACGTTCATGACTTATGCGGCATTCGTCACCATCGCGGTGCAGTTCGTGTTCCTGTTCAACTTATTCTGGAGCATGAAGAAGGGCGAAAAGGCCGGCGACAATCCTTGGGAAGCCACCACGCTGGAGTGGACAACGGCAACGCCTCCACCGCATGACAATTTCGGTGGACGCACGCCGGTTGTGAACCACGGGCCTTATGAGTACAGCGTTCCCGGGGCGGCGCGGGATTACACGATGCAAACGGATCCAGCGACGGCGCCGGCTCATTAGAAATACGCGCGGACAAGAGTGTCCGCGCCACGCGGACATTGGGAGTATTGAATTTTGAGTTCGATTGTTACAAGGGATCCTAGAACATTTCACGGCGGCGGCAGCGAGCTTCCGCCTACTGACGGCGGTGGCGGCGACGGGCGTGGTGGCGGAGGTTCGCCGGACTACGGGCAGCGCTTGCGTCGAGCGCGGTTGGGTCTGGCCGTCGGTATCACGCCGGTGATCATGTTGTTCGTATCGTTCACCAGCGCCTATATCATTCGCCAAGGCCTGCCTACTCTGGATGAGCAAACCAACAAGTACATCCACGACTGGCTGCCGGTGAACTTGCCCTGGGTTCTGTTGCTGCTGAATACGATTGTGCTGGTGATCAGCAGTGTCACGATGGAATTCGCGCGACGCCACATTGCGCGCGAGGCGGCCCTGGCGCCGGTGAGGTCTATTCCCGGAATTTCGCTCGGCGATGAAGAAAGCTTTCCCTGGCTCGGGCTGACCGTAGTACTCGGCCTGGGATTCCTTTTCGGACAATGGATGGCATGGAAGGAACTCGCCTCTCGCGGCTTTTTCCTTGCGACCAGCCCCAGCAGCTCGTTTGTTTATCTGCTGACAGGAACACATGCCATTCACCTGATTGGAGGTGTGGTGGCGCTGCTGTATGCGGCCGCCACGGCCCTGCTGCGCAAGCCGGTGGAAGCCCGACGCATCGTGGTCGATATTACCGCCTGGTATTGGCACTTCATGGCTTTGTTGTGGATCTACGTCTTCGCATTGCTGGAATTCGCTCGATAGCTGACGAGGAGACCTGAGACGATGGCTGATGTCGCAGTGCAGCAGCATGGGGTAACAGCAGCTTACGAAGCGTCGCTGTTTGGCACCTATTCGAAAAAGATCGGGATGTGGTTGTTCCTGCTCTCCGATTCCCTTACCTTCGGAGCGCTGCTCTACGCCTACAGCTACGGACGTATCTCAACACCCAATTGGCCGACGCCCTTTCATTCCGAGAGCATCCGCAACGCGACTTTGATGACCGCATTTCTGTTGACCAGTTCGCTCACCATGGTACTGGCGGTGCGGGCTTCGGTGTTCGGCAATTCGAAGGCAGTACGGGGTTGGTTGCTGGCGACCATGGCTTGCGGCACGGCATTCGTCATCCTGCACGGACACGAGTGGAGCAATCTGATCGCGGAAGGTCTCACGTTGCCGGTGTTCCCTGCTGTTCCGGGGCACGAGGCCAGCAAGGAATTTGCCGACGTGAGCAAGACGGTGCCGCAGTTCCCAGCGACCTTCTTCGGACTCACTGGCATGCATATGCTGCACGTCACTCTGGGGGTGGTTTATTTAGGCATCATTGCGCTGCGGAAGAAGTTCATTCCGATTCTGCTTGGACTTTGGCTCGTGGCCTGGCTGGCGACGCCTTCTTACAGCCCGTTCCACTACGGCGCTCATGTGCTGCTGCTGGCGGCGATAGTGTGCGGCGTCATCGTGTTTCTGAAACCAAAAGTCTACGATTCATCCGACGTGGAAGTGGCTGGGCTTTACTGGCACTTCGTGGACCTGGTTTGGATGTTTATCTTCCCGCTGGTTTACTTGATGTCGACCCGAATTCTCTAGGAGCCTGAGAAGATTATGGACGCTGTGCAGGTAGCGATTGCGGAACGAGTAGCGGAGCAGCACCGGCATCACGGGAAGGCGCAGTTTTTTTATGTTTGGGGTGCGCTGCTCCTAATCACAGGCATTGAAGTCTATCTCGGCTACCAGAACATGGAACCGGTGCGGATGCTGAGCATCCTGATGGGGCTGTCGATTATCAAGGCGGGGCTGATTATCGGCTACTTCATGCACCTCAAATTCGAGGTTTCCCGCATGAAGTGGTTGACCATGTCCGCGCTGGTATTCTGCCTGGCCATGATGTGTATCTTCTTTCCTGACGCATTCCGGATTCTTCACCTGGGGGTGAGATGAAACTGCGACTGGCCGCGCTCGTATTGTTCCTGGTGCTGTGGGCCGGGCCCGCCTTTGGCCAGGGCTGTGCCATGTGTTACTCGACCGCGGCGGCCGCCAGTAAGGATGGACAGAGAGCCATCAATCGCGCCGTGATTGTGCTGCTCATTCCTCCGGCCGGTTTTATGACGCTGGGTATCGGGATGGCGATGCGCTACGGAAAGCGGCGGGACCAAGAAGCCGACCGGTCCTGACCCGGCTTGTCATTCCGAGCGCCCGTTTTTGGGGCGAGGAATCTGCTTTTCCCGATCTGCGAAGTGCCACCATAATGTGGCGCGTCATTAAACCAGGTGAGGTGAGGCTTGGGTAAGGCGGCCCTAGGCTTTCGGACGCACTCCGGATGGGCCGCGCTGGTCGCGATCGCCGGGCCGCCTCAGTCACCGTCCGTGGTTGAGCGCTGCATTATCCAGCTGGCTGATCCCACCATCCCAGGTTCCAAGCAGCCCTACCACGCCGCCGAGCCCCTGCCATTCGAAGACGCCGAGAAGCTGGTGACGCGATGTCTGGAGCGGACCTACTCTTTGGCGGAAGAAGCCCTGCGCGCAACGATCGACGCATTACAAACAAGAGGACACACGGCAAAAGCCTGCGGTCTGCTGCTCGCGGCAGGGCGGGCTCTTCCCTCTTTAGCGGGCATCCTGGTTTCCCATGCCATGATCCATGCCGCCGAAGGGGAACTCTTTCGCAACGCGCTGGCCAGGGCCAGCGAGCAGTGCGGTCTGCCGGTGTTGGGAGTTAAAGAACGCGAACTCTACAGTTGTGTTGAAAAGGATCTGCATCTCTCCCGAGCCAAAATCGACGGGCAACTCGCGGATTTCGGACGGTCGGTAGGATCTCCGTGGCGCCAGGACGAAAAATACGCTGCGTTAGTGGCGTGGCTGGCGCTTACGGTGGGTGTGAAGAAGAGCAAGGTTATGGCTCGGAAGGCTTGATGAGATTTGTAGAGTATCTTGTCATTCAAGCGCAGCGAGGAATCTGTTCTTTTCCCCTGAACTTCCGGCAGAGAATTCTATAATCGGAACGTCTGGTAGCGATCCCTCGACTGCGCAATAGGACTCTTGTACGAACCTATGGCTCCGCTTGACGGGATGACAAGGGGAGGGTAATTGGCCCACGCTGGGGCTGAAGCCCGGCTCTCGATCGCTGGTACCACTGGCACAATCCCTGTAGGCGATTCGTCAGGCGAATCTTCGGGCGCCGCTTGATTGGAATGACAACCAACCGCGCATTTCGTCCGTTGAGCACCCCTCTTCCCCTTTATAATAAAAAGATTCCGCAGTGCTCCCGACGATATCAGTAGGAACGAGCCCGAGTCTGCTGTTCCCTGGCTTTCTGCGGCGGCTGCGGTGGCCCCTAAAATGTCCACGGAATCCATTGTTGTTCGCGGCGCCCGCGTCCACAACCTGAAGAACATCGATTTCGAGATTCCCCATAACACCTTGACGGTCGTGACGGGAGTGTCGGGATCGGGCAAGTCGTCGCTCGCCTTTGACACCATCTATGCCGAAGGACAGCGCCGCTATGTGGAGTCGTTGTCGGCATACGCGCGGCAGTTTCTGGAGCGGATTGAGAAGCCCGATGCGGACGTGATCGACGGCATCGCTCCGGCGGTGGCGATCCGGCAGAAGAATACGACCCGAAATCCGCGCTCAACCGTGGCCACGGCTACAGAGATCTACGACTACTTGCGTCTGCTGTTTGCTCGCGTGGGCCGGACGTACTGCGTCAACTGCGGCAAAGAAGTTAAGAAAGATACGGTGGACGAAGTGGCGAATGCCGTGCTCGCCCTGGGGGAAAGCACCCGACTGAATGTGCTGTTCCCGCTGCACGCCGGGCCGCGGGATGTTTCTGAGAGCTCTAGCGACGGGCGCGCCAAGAAGAATGCTTTGGGGCGGAAGGGACCACGTCTGCGGGCGGGACGCCTGCAGGACAGCCGGCAGGATGCCGGCGGTACGGTTTCTGACTTCCTCAAGAATCGCCTCTTTGATCTGCGCAAGCGGGGCTTTAACCGGCTCTACCAGAAAGGCCAGATTTTCGAGTTCTCGACGCCCGAGTCCTTGCTCGACATCAACTTCTCCGAGCCGGTGTTCCTGCTGGCAGACCGAATCGCAGTCTCAGCTGATGCCCGCTCCCGCATCGTGGATGCGATTGAGAGCTGCTATCGCGAATCCGGAGAGGTGATCTTTGAGACGGCGCCGAAGGAGGGAGAAGCCGCCAGACAAATCCGGTTCGCGAATCGCTTCGAGTGCAAGAGCTGTAACATCCGTTACGAGGAGCCCGAGCCGCGGCTGTTCTCTTTCAACAATCCCTATGGCGCGTGCCCGCGCTGCCAGGGATTCGGCAACACCATCGACTTCGATCTCGACCTGGTCATTCCCGACAAAAGGAAAACTTTGGCTCAAGGTGCGATTGAGCCCTGGACTAAGCCTAAGTACAGGCCTCTGTACACCGAACTGAAGCGCTTTGCCAAGCAAGTAGAAATTCCGCTTGACGTGCCGTGGATGGAACTCGACGAGGAACATCAGCGCATGATCATCAGTGGCGAAGGCCGTTTTCCGGGGGTGCGCGGATTCTTTAATCACCTGGAGCGTAAGAAATACAAGCTGCACGTGCGCGTCTTCCTGAGCCGGTACCGGGGATACTCCATCTGCTCTACCTGCGGAGGAGCGCGACTGCGCGTGGAAGCTCGCCAGGTAAAGATTAATGGCAAGAATATCTGTGACGTTTGCAAGATGACGGTGGAACAGGCGGCACAGTTCTTTTGCGAAGTGAAGCTGACGGCACAGGAAGCCGGCATTGCCGAGAAATTGCTGGAGGAGATCCAGGAACGGCTGCGGTTCTTGAACGAAGTCGGACTCGAGTATCTGACGCTCGATCGCTTGTCATCAACTCTGTCGGGGGGCGAGGCGCAACGAATCCAGCTCGCAACTTCTCTGGGGTCGCGCCTGGTGGGAACGTTGTATGTGCTCGATGAGCCATCTATTGGCCTGCACAGCCGCGACACACACCGGTTGATCAAAATCCTTCATGATTTGCGCGACTTGGGAAATACGATCCTCGTCGTGGAACACGATCCCGACATCATGAGGGCTTCGGACCGCATTCTGGATCTTGGTCCGGGTGCAGGCGAGAGCGGTGGCAAAGTGATTGCCACGGGAAACTATGAGCAGATAACCAAGAATCCTGCGTCGCTCACGGGGCGTTACCTTTCCGAGGATCTGCGGATCCAGCTGCCTAATGCACGTCGAAAACCCAGCCCGCAGCAAATCAAAATCAAAGGCGCACGGGAACACAATCTCAAGAGCATCGATTTGACCATCCCGCTGAATATGATCGTAGCCATCACTGGGGTGTCGGGATCCGGCAAGTCGACTCTGCTGCACGATGTTCTCTATCAGGCGTTGGCGACGGCCAAGAAACAGCCCAATGGCTTGCTCACCACACCGGCCAATTGGGAGAAGCTGGAAGGCGCTGAGTTCATCGACGAGGTGATCATGGTGGACCAGTCGCCGATTGGGCGAACGCCGCGCTCGAATCCCGTTACGTACATTAAGGCATTCGACGGTATACGCGACTTATTCGCTTCCCTGCCCGAAGCGCAAAAACGTGGTTTCACGGCCGGGCATTTCTCCTTCAATATTCCGGGCGGACGCTGTGAGACTTGCCAGGGCGATGGCACGGTCACGGTCGAGATGCAGTTCCTGGCGGACGTGGAACTCATTTGCGAAGAATGCAAAGGCACGCGTTACAAGCCGCAGGTGCTCGAGGTTCGCTATCGTGGCAAGAACATTCACGAAGTACTTAACCTTACCGTCAAAGAGGCACTACAGTTTTTCGCCAACGCTCCCAAAGTTTCCGAGAAGCTGCGGGTTCTGGAGGAGGTCGGGCTAGGTTACCTGCGGTTGGGGCAGTCGGCTACCACGCTGTCGGGAGGCGAGGCGCAGCGCATGAAGCTGGCGGCGCACTTGCCGGGTTCTCGCGAGATGATGAGGCCCGCGGCCGGCCACGATGCCAAGCATCGCCATCGCATCCTATACATCTTCGACGAGCCCACCACCGGGTTGCACTTTGATGATGTCAGCAAATTGCTAGCCGCCTTTCGTCGCCTGATTGATGCGGGCGGATCGATCCTGGTGATCGAGCATAACCTGGAAGTCATTAAGACGGCCGATTGGGTGATTGACCTCGGCCCGGAAGGTGGCGAACGCGGCGGCTACGTGGTAGGGACGGGCCCACCGGAAGTAATTGCCAAGATTGCGGCGTCGTACACCGGAAAGTATCTGGCGCGCATCTTAAATGGTAACGGCTCGCGCTCGAATGGCAGGAAATAGTCGAATCTTAGCGGGACTGACGGCGGGGCTGCTGCTCCTGAGCCCGGCAACGGCGCAGACCACGCACACCACCGTACGCCATAGTAAAGTGGCGGTCGAAGACACTTCGTTTCCAGCGGAACTCCAACAAGCCGAAGCGGCCATTCAAAAGAAAGACTACGCGAGCGCAGAACCCCTGCTGAAAAAAGTCGCCGAGCAGAATCCTAAAAACTACCAGGCTTGGTTTGACCTGGGCTTTGTCTATAACGCCAAGGGCCAGGTTGAGGAATCCATCGCGGCGTACCGCAAATCAGTGGCGGCCAAGCCTGACGTGTTCGAATCGAATCTCAATCTTGGGCTGATGCTGGCTAAGACCAACCAACCCGGCTCCGAGCAGTTCCTGCGCGCTGCGACCATACTCACGCCTACCGATCATGTGTCGGAGGGCCAGGAACGCGCCTGGCTTTCTCTGGGACATGTTCTGGAAGCAAGCAAATCGGCGGAGGCGCTAGCCGCATATCGTCATGCTGCACTCCTTCAGCCCAAAGATTCCGAGCCTCATCTTTCTGCTGGTTCCCTGCTGGAAAAACAAAACCAGTTTGCCGAGGCGGAACACGAATACCGGCAGGTCCTGGCGGTCGATCCGAAGTCAGCCGACGCCCTGATCGGAATCTCCAATATCTATATGCGGGGCGCTCGCCTACTGGAAGCCGCGGATACTTTGCGGCAATTAGTAGCGGTTCGCCCGGACCATGCACCGGGCCATTTTCAGTTGGCGCGCGTGCTGGCGGCGGATCAGCAGTACGATGAGGCGGCGGCCGAACTGCAGGCGGGACTGAAGCTTGCTCCCGATGACAAACCGGCGCAGAAAGACTTGGCCGATGTTTGCGCGGCGGCGGGAAAATACGATCGGGCTTTGCCCCTGTACCAGGCTTTAATAGCGGGCACACCCAATGATCCGCAGCTGCACCAGAGTCTGGGCCGCGTTTACATGAAAAAGCGCGATTTTCCGGAAGCGGAGAAAGAGTTTGTGGCCGCTCTCCAGCTGAAGCCTGACCTTGGAGACGTATATTGGGACTTGGCTAATGCCGCCAGTGAAAACAAGAATTACGAGCGCACTATCCAGGCATTGGATTTGCGTGCGAAATTTCTGCCGGAGAATGCCGGAAGCTACTTTCTGCGGGCCACTGCCTACGATCATCTGCGGGTCTACAAAGAGGCGGCGGTGAATTATCATCGCTTTCTGGAGACCGCGAACGGCCAGTTTCCGAACCAGGAATGGCAGGCACGGCATCGGCTGATTGCGATCGAACCAAAGAAATAAGACATGCGAACCTGGGTCATCATTTCGTTAGTAGTCCTGGCCTGCTCCCCAATCGTACTGGGCAGGAAGGAAGAGCCGGTCGAGGAATTGAAGGCGCGGGTCGAATCGGCGAAGCCCTCGGAACGCATTGATCTCTGCCTGAAGATCGCGGAACGGCAATTGGATACGGCGGACAAGCTCTACACCAGCGGCAAGGTGGATGAGGCGAAAGCCCTTATTCAGGAGGTTGTCACCTACTCGGAACAGGCTCGCGACGCGGCTACCGGCTCCGGCAAGAAGCTTAAGAATGCTGAGATTTCCGTCCGCAAGATGGCCAACAAGCTGCGCGACGTGAAACACAATTTGAATTTTGAAGATCAGCCGCCCGTGCAAGAGGCTATCGACCATCTGGAACGTGTACGCACGGATTTACTCGCGAGAATGTTTGGTAGCAGCAAATGAGAAACAGGAGCCTGCTGACTCTAGCACTGCTGGCGGGGTTGGTTCTGCCGGCTCATGCGCAACGACATGCTGATTTGACACCGGCTGAGATCGACCAGTTGCGCGACACGGCGATGGAGCCCGACCAGCGGCTCAAGCTCTTCCTTAAGTTTGCGCGCGAACGCTTAGACCAGCTGCAACTTGCCCGCACCGATCCCAAGATGGCGGCTGCAGATCGTCCGGCAGAAACGCATAAGCGGCTGCAGAATTTTCTCGATGTTTATGACGAGCTGGATGAGAACATCGATACCTACATGGACCGGAAGAGTGACATCCGGAAGGCGCTGAAGGCCATTATTGAAGCCGATGCGGAGTTCCAGGCCAAGTTGAAGACGTTCCGCGAGGGGCTCACAGGCCCCAAGGAAAATACGAAATCCTACGAGTTCGTCCTTAGCAACGCCATCGATGCGGTTAATAGCGGGGCCACCGACCACCGCAAACTGCTCGACGAGCAGGAAGAGATGGCCAAACACAAGAAAAAGAAAAGAACGGATTAACCGCCGAGCACCCAGAGGACACCGACATAACTCTTGCGCTCTCCGCGATCTCGGCGTTCTCGGAATTCTTTTTTTTACGTGCTAACCTAGACCCCCAGTGAAAGACGGGTTGCTTCCTATTTTCCAGGAAAGTTATCGGGAGTTAAGGCCGCGGGCGCCGGTGCCGGAGTTTGTGATCGAATTCTTCGCCTTTGCGAACGTCAACCACACCATCCGCATGCGCGATGGCAGGCTCCTGGTGCGGATTTCCGACCTGCTGGAAGGCGCTCCGGAGAGCGTCTTGCGCGCCATCGCCCACATCCTGCTGGCGAAGGTGTATCGCAAGCCGATTGAACGAGCCTACGCCAGCCGCTACCGGAAGTACGTCTCCAGTCATGAAATCGCCAGCAGGACACACCTGGTGCGGCAAATCCGCGGCCGCAAACGGATCGAGTCGGCGCGAGGTCGCGCCTATGACCTGGACAAGGTTTTCGAAGAATTAAACAACCGTTTTTTTTATGGACTCTTGGCCCGGCCCCAAATGACATGGAGCCAGAATCACGCACGCAACAGCCTGGCGCACTATGATCCGGCCCACAATGCCATCGTGGTCAGCCGGGTGTTTGACCATCCGCGGGTTCCGCGCTATGCCGTGGAGTACATCGTGTATCACGAAATGCTGCACCTGAAGCATCCGGTGAAGCTGCGCGGCAGCCGGCGGTGTGTGCATTCGCCGGCCTTCCAGGAGGAGGAGAGACTGTTCCCTCACCTGGCGGATGCGAAGCGGTTCTTGAGAAGCCTTTGAGATTCCAAGGCTGGGCCATGGTGTGACCAGTATCACACGGTAACGTGACTTGATGCGTTGACCCTGGGTGCGGCAGGAGGCTATCCTATGTAGTTGAAATTGAAATTCATTTTCAAAATCGTCATGCCTATTCAGGACCGGCCACATCATGCTTGAAGCCTTCATTATTACGCTGCGCGAAGGAGTGGAAGCCGCCCTCATTGTCGGAATTACTCTGGCTTACCTGGCCAAGATTGGGCGGCCGGAGCTGCGCAAGTCCGTCTATGCCGCGTTGGGCGCCGCTTTCCTGGGAAGCATTGGGGTCGCCATCCTGCTGTCGCGCACTCACTTCAATCAAGACATTTTCGAAGGTTGGATCATGCTAGCGGCGGCTTTTTTTGTCGTCACCATGGTCGTTTTCATGATGAGGACGGGCCGGAAGCTCAAGAGGGAAATCGAGGGCAAGATCGGATTGCTAGCCGGCGAAGGCTCCCGGTTCGGGCTCTTTGCTTTTGTTTTCCTGATGGTGCTGCGCGAAGGCGTCGAGACGGTGCTCATCCTAGGCGCGGTTTCGCTCAACACAAGCGAGTTGCTGAATTTTATCGGCACGCTGTTGGGCGTAGCCGCGGCCGTTCTGTTTGGCGTAATGTTCGTCAAGGGCAGCGTACGGATCAATCTGCAAAAATTCTTCCGCGTCACCACGGTTATCCTGTTTTTCGTTGCCGCCCAGCTGATCATCTCCGGGTTGCATGAGCTTTCCGAGAATGGCGTACTCCCCTCTTCCAAGCGCGAGATGGCAATTATTGGACCGATCGTGCGCAACGATCTGTTTTTCTTTGTGACCATTCTGGCCTTGGCGGCGTTGATGGTTCTGTTCGAGCTCAAGCGGCGCGAGCCTCTACCCGCGTCAGCCTCTCCCGCCGAGCGCCGCAAGGCCTCGTGGAGCTCCCGGCGCGACCGGTTGTGGATGGTATCCGTATATGCGAGCTCTTTTATCTTTATCACTCTGGTAACCGCGGAGTTCATTTATGCCAAGAGCGTGAGCGCGCTCTCGCCAGCTACCGAGATTACTTTTGTCGATGGGAAGGCGAGTATCCCGCTGAACCTGGTCTACGACGGCGATTTGCACCGCTTCTCCGTCAAAGAGAGCGGAAAGGAGATCCGCTTCTGGCTGTATCAGAGGCCCGATGGCCAGATTGCCACCGTGTACGACGCCTGCGAGATTTGCGGACCGGTGGGGTTCTACAAAACCAGCACTGGTGTGGTGTGCAAGAACTGCGCTGCGCCCATCAATCCGCAGTCGGTGGGCATGGCCGGAGGCTGCAATCCTATTCCCCTGAAAACCACGGTGACCTCCGACGCTGTCATCATCATGGAGGCGGACGTGGCGGGCGGTACGCGCTACTTCCAACAGCCATAGGTCATGTTCCTGCGCCTGGTCTATGAATCATTTCGGCGACAAAAGCGGCGCAAGGTGCTGGCCGGCGTCGCCATAACCTTGGGTGTGGCCGTGGCCACTGCCATGATTGCTGTCGCTACCGACATCGGCGACAAAATCAATCGCGAGTTGCGCAGCTATGGCGCCAACCTGGTAGTCACGCCACAGGAAGATACGCTGGATGTTGAAATCGGGGGCATCAATCTGAAGCCGCCGAGCGACGGAGCTTTTCTCAATGAAGCCGACCTGCCAAGAATCCGAGGGACTTTCTGGGCGCACAACATCACAGGCTTCGCGCCCATGCTGCCGGTAACAACTACCCTAACGACGTCGGCGAGTTCGCGCGACGTTACCTTGCTCGGCACATATTTTTCGAAAGAATTGAAACTGGGCAAAGAAGATTTTGTTGCCGGCGTTCGCACAACCAATCCTTGGTGGAAAGTCCAGGGCCGATGGCCGGATGACACTTCGTCCGATGTGCTGGTCGGGGAGCGTCTAGCTTCCAGCCTTCAGGTTCGGCCGGGAGATCAGATCGGGCTTGCCGGCCAGAGTCACCGCATCGGCGGAATTCTTTCTACCGGCGGCGCCGAAGACGGGCAAGTGGTTGCTCCTCTTGCAGTGGCTCAGCAGATCCTAGGGAAGCCCGGAGCAGTTCGGCGCATCTACGTCAGCGCGCTTACCAAGCCGGAAGATGCGCTGGCGCGACGCGATCCCAAAACCATGAATCCCGAGATCTACGACCGCTGGTACTGCTCGCCTTACGTGCAGTCCATCGCCTATCAGCTGCAGGAAGCGATTCCGCACTCTCATGCCGAGCAGATTCGGCAAGTCGCTCAGAACGAGGGTACGGTACTTTCGCGCATCAAGGGACTGATGCTGCTGGTCACGTTGGCCGCCTTGTTTGCTTCGGCGCTTGCGGTCTCGGCAGCCATGGCGACGGCAATTTTCGAACGGCGCGGAGAAGTCGGACTAATGAAGGCTCTGGGGGGCGGGAATGCTTCGATCGCCGCACTGTTCTTCACGGAAGCAGTTTTTCTGGCGGTGCTGGGCGGCACTGCCGGCTACTTCGCCGGGATCGCGCTGGCACACCAGATCGGCCAGACGATTTTCAATTCGCAGATCACCATTCAGCCGGTGCTCTTCCCTATCATTCTGGCGATTGCGGTGGTGGTGACATTTGCAGGAAGTGCAGCGGCTATTCGGCGCGCTGTGCTATTTGACCCGGTGTTTGCATTGCGAGGTGAGGCATGAGTTCCCTGCCCCACTATCCTACTCAGGTGGCCAACCGACGGAGCGGCCGGCCTCATACCTCGATGTTTCTGCGCATGCTGGTGCGGGCGGCAGTGCTGCGCCGCGGCCGAGCGGCATCGGCGCTGCTGGCCATGGTGGTTGCGGCCGCCGTCGCTACCACCATGTTGACTCTCTATGCTGATGTGCAGGCGAAGTTGCGAAAAGAGTTCCGCAGCTATGGCGCCAACGTAGTCGTGATGGGGAAAGATGGCACGGCACTCCCTGCCGACGCTTTGCCCACGGTTCAATCCACGGTCGGCGCACAGAGCATCGCGGTACCGTTTGCGTACATCGTGGCGCGCACGGCTGATGGGCAATCGGTGGTGGTTGCCGGCACCGACCTGGCGCTCGTGCGCAAACTGAACAGCTGGTGGTCCGTGACCGCATGGCCAGCAGAAAATGGTGCCGCGCTGGTGGGTACGCGCGCAGGTACGGTGGTGAGCCCCGGGGGAAAGCCATTCGAGCTCAGCTTTCAGGGACAAGCAATCCGCCTGGCGACGGGTGGAATTCTCCAGACCGGCGCCGCCGAGGATAGCCGCATTTATCTGAACCTGCCTGAATTCGAGGCCTGGACTGGAGTGCAGCCGTCTACGATTGAGATCGCCGTCAACGGATCTACCGAAGAGGTCAATGCCGCCATTCAGCGACTGGCCCGGCAACTGCCGACTGCCGAGGTCCGTCCTGTCCGCCAGATCGTGGAAGCCGAAGCTCGCGTGCTGGGGAAGACGCGCGCCGCACTGCTGGCGGCCGCGGCTCTGATCATTCTTACGGCTGCGCTATGTGTGCTCGCCACGCTGATGGGCTGGGTGTTCGACCGGCGGCGCGATTTTGCCATTATGAAGGCACTGGGCGCTTCGGAGAGACTGCTGAACGGATTCTTTGCCACCGAGGCAGCGGCCTTGGGGGTAGTTGGAGCGCTGCTGGGATTTGTAATCGGAATTGGGCTCGCCGCCTGGATTGGGCGCGTGAATTTTCATGATTCGGTAGTGCCGCGGATTAGCGTGTTGCCGATCGTGTTGGCGGGCGGCGTGGCCGTGGCGCTTCTGTCGGCGGCCTTGCCAATCGGGCTTTTGCGGAGGGTAGAGCCTGCTATCATTCTGAGGGGTGAGTGAGGATGATTCGGATCACGAATGTCACGAAGGCGTATCCGGCAAAGGCCGAGGAGAACGGCGGCGTCATTCGTGCGCTCAACAACATCTCGCTGCAGGTTGATCCCGGTGAATGGCTCGCCATCATGGGTCCTTCGGGCTCGGGCAAATCGACACTGGTCAACCTGATTGGCTGCCTGGATCGGCCGACCTCCGGGGAAATCCTGCTCGACAGCGAGAATGTTGCCGGCATGTCAACGACGGAGCTGAACCGCGTGCGCGCCGAGAAGATCGGCTTTGTCTTCCAGCAGTTTCATTTAGTCCCGTACCTCAGCGCACTCGAGAACGTCATGCTTGCGCAGTATTTCCACAGCATGACCGACGAGCAGGAAGCGCTGGAAGCACTGGAGCGCGTGGGGCTGAAGGAGCGCGCAGATCACGTGCCCGCCCATCTCTCCGGAGGCGAGCAGCAACGGGCGTGTATTGCGCGAGCCCTGATCAATGATCCGAAAATAGTTTTGGCTGACGAACCTACCGGCAACCTGGACGCGCAGAATGAAGAAATCGTCTTGCGTTTGCTGCGCCAATTACACCAGCAGGGACGGACGATCGTGATGGTCACTCATGACCCGGTAGTCGCCCGGTTGGCCGATCGCCGGATTGAGCTGCACCATGGCCGCATTGCTGCGCAGGAAGTTTTCGCGATGGCCGATGAAGAGCAATTTGACGAGGTGCTGGAAGAGCTTTGGGTTGTGGCCGAGCAGGGAGAAATTGCCGAAGTCGGGCGCATGGAAGTGCATGGTGCACTGCCGGTCAGCATCGCCATCGAAAAGATGATGGAGTTGGGCTTGGTTTCAGCCAGCCCACACCCTCCCGAGGCGCATGAACACAAGCCGTTCATCAATCCTTGTCACGATGCACTGAAGCCGGCGGGGGTATCGACAGGGGACGGCAGCATGGTGGTCGAACTGACTGAGCGTGGGCGGAAGAAGGCGGCAGACATCATTCGCCGGCACCGGTTGGCAGAGCGGCTGTTTACCGACAGTCTGGCATTGGACAGTGAGACGGAAATTGAGCAGCAGGCTTGTAAGTTCGAGCATATTCTCTCGCCCGAAGCGACGGAGAAAATATGCACCTTCCTGGGACATCCACGAACTTGCCCACATGGAGCGCCCATCCCACCGGGCGCCTGCTGCGAAAAACATAGACAAATTGCGGCGGTCGAAGTCACACGGATTGATGTAACGCCGCGCTGAATCCCGACAGAGGCGCGCATAACACACTATGTCGTGATCCTGAGCCAAGCGTAAGCTAGCTTGTGCTAGGCGAAGGATCTTGCGAGCGCTGTTCAGGTCTTCCGTCGTACACGCGAGATCCTTCGCAGACTGACGTCTGCTGAGGATGACGACATAATGGCGTGGAGCAGGCTGCCCTGTTTCTATTTCACTTTCCCGAGTCGAGGCGTGCGATTTCGCGAGCGAAGAGCGGATTTTCCGGGAAATCTTTGCGCAGTGAGGCCAACATTTCACGGGCGCGCGGTTTGTCTTTTTCACGCACATAGGCAATCGCCAGCAGGATCCGAGCGAAGGGTGCCAGGTAATGGCCGCGCTCGGCGGTAAGTTGCAATTCGGCAATTCCTGCCTGCTTGTCTCCTTTGATCCCGCCCACTCGCAAAATCCAGCGTATTGGCGCCGAAATGCTTCCTATGAGGTACCGGCTGATACCGCCGGCAAGATGGGCGTCGTAACAATCGGGATGCACGGCGAGCAGTCGATCGGCCCACGTGGTCGCCTCGCGCGCCAAATGCAGCGAAGCCAGGTTGCGCTTTTCGATGAGTGCAGCGTAGTCAGCTTTCAATCCCGAGGCGAGCGTTAGTGCAAAAAGACCATCAAGGTCTTTCGGATCTTGCACGAGACGGGCGCGCGCCAGGCTCTCGGCGCGCTGCAAGATGGCGTTGAAGCGAGCTTGCACTGCCGGATCAGGAGAAATCTTCTTGCGAGCTGCAAACGCGGAATCGTTCTCATAAAACTGCGTTTCCAGCACGCCCAGGCGCTGAAACTCGGAGAACAGGATCCCTGCCGCTTCCGAGGCTGGACCGAGCGGATTGTCGCTGTGCTGCAACTCCCAGGATGAAAACTCCTGCTGCGCGCGATTGAAATCGAGGTTGTACAGGAACTGGTAACCATGGTCCAAGTGCGGATCGAATTCATTGGCCCCGGCAGGCAGACAGGCACCCAGCAAACACACCCAAGTAAATGCTGCACACAAGGACGTTTTCCTTCCGGGATTCAGGACCATGACTCTGCCGTTCTGGTATTCTGCCGTTCCCGACTTTAGCGATAGCGATGGCAATCACCGCATCATCTTGAACGTTAGATGCAAATGTCGAGACCATTTGCAAAACTTGTGTCAAAGAATTGTAAAGAACTGTCAGACGAGGGCAGCTTCCTGTGAGTGATCCGGAGATTCGTTTTGCTCCCGGTTGGCCCGGGATCGAGCCACGCTGGACCTCCAGCGCCAAGTCCGGCGTTGGGACTGCGCTCAACCTGCACAGCCGAGTGTGGTTCACGCTCAGCCACGGCATTCTCAATGAAATTTACTTTCCGCGGGTGGACCAGGCTTGCACCCGCGACCAGGGCTTACTGGTCACTGACGGAAACAGCTTCTTCTCGGAAGAAAAGCGGCATACATCGTACCAAATCAGCCAGTTGGGGGATGGTGTTCCAGCCTATCGCCTGGTAACCACTCACAACCAGAAACGATACCGCATCGAGAAAGAAGTGCTGTCTGATCCCTACCGCAATGTGGTTCTGCAAAAGATTCACTTTGAGCCTCTGCAAGGCACGCAGAGTGACTACCGCCTTTACGCACTGCTCTCACCACATCTCGCCAATTTCGGATACGGCAATACAGGATGGGTGGGCGACTACAAGGGATTCCCCATGCTTTTCGCGGAGCGCGACCGACACGCCCTGGCCTTCGCGTGCTCGGTTCCGTGGCGGAAGATGTCCGTGGGATTCGTGGGTTTCTCCGACGGATGGCAGGACATCTCCCAGAACTTCCTGATGACTTGGAACTACACGCGCGCGGAGAACGGCAACATCGCGCTAACCGGGGAAATCGATTTATCCGAAGGCCAGGGCGATTTCCTGCTCGCCATCGGGTTCGGGGGGATCTGGTCGGAAGCGGGCCAGCAGGCGCTTTCTACTATTCTCGATGGATTCGATTCCGCCCGCACAGAATATCTGCGCCATTGGGAGAATTGGCAGGGCCTGCTGGAGCCTCTTGATGAAAAGCCCAGAGACCGATGTCTTTATCGCACCAGTACGGCAGTGCTGCGAACTCATGAATCAAAATCACTGCTGGGTGGGATCATTGCCAGCCTGTCCATACCGTGGGGTTTTAACAAAGGCGATGAAGACCTCGGGGGATATCACCTGGTATGGCCGCGCGATCTGGTAGAGACCGCAGGCGGATTGCTGGCGGCGGGCGCGGTTGATGATGCCATGCGGGTGCTGCGCTACCTCGAGGTCACGCAGGAGGCGGACGGGAACTGGGCGCAAAATCTGTGGATGGACGGGCGGCCGTACTGGAATGGAGTACAGATGGATGAAACGGCTCTCCCGATTCTGCTCATCGATCTGCTGCGGCGGGAGGCGGGATCGGCCTTGGGTGACATCGCGCGCTGGTGGCCGATGTTGCGGCGCGCAGCGGGCTTCCTGCTGCGCAATGGGCCGGTTACACAGCAGGACCGCTGGGAAGAAGATGCCGGATTCTCACCTTTCACTCTGGCGGCAGAGATCGCAGCGCTGCTGGCCGCTGCCGACATGGCCGATCTTATCGGGCAGGGCTCGATGGCAACCTACCTGCGGGAGACAGCGGATTCCTGGAATGACAATGTCGAGCGCTGGACGTACGCCGTGGGAAATGATGTTTGCAAGCAGTTGGGCGTGGATGGCTACTACGTGCGAATTGCACCGCCGGAGACTGAGTGCGCTCCCTCGCCTCTGCTGGGGTTTGTACCCATCAAGAATCGTCCGCCGGGTATGAGCCAGGAAGCGGTATCGCATTTGATCAGCCCGGATTCTCTCGCATTGGTGCGTTTTGGGCTGCGCGCTGCAGATGACCCGCGGATTCTGAATACGATTCAGGTTATCGATACGCTTTTACGTGTCAGGCTTCCTCAGGGTCCCGGCTGGTATCGCTACAACGGCGATGGCTACGGAGAGCATGAGGACGGATCTCCCTTCGATGGCACTGGAATCGGGCGCCCCTGGCCCCTCCTGGCAGGTGAGCGCGGCCACTACGAATTGGCAGCCGGCGACAAGGATATGGCCGAACTCCTGCTGCGCGTGATGGAGGATTCGACGGACGAGAGTGGGCTGATTCCTGAGCAAGTTTGGGATGGCGACGATATTCCTGCGCTCGAACTGTTTCGAGGAAAGTCGAGCGGAGCGGCGCGGCCCCTGGTGTGGGCACACGCAGAGTACATCAAGCTGCTGCGGTCGGTGCGCGATGGCAGGATTTTTGACCAGCCGCCCCAACCGGTCCAGCGCTACATCATTGAGAAGACACCTGCGGAATTTTTTGGCTGGCGGTTCAACAACAAATGCCGCACCCTACCCCACGGAAAGAAGCTGCGCCTTATCCTGCTGAATCCGGGCATGGTCCACTGGAGCGATGATGGCTGGTGGACAAGTCATGACAGCGATAGCCGGGATACCGGGTTGGGCGTATATGCCGTGGATTTGCCCACCCACAAGCTGGCGACAGGGCGCGAGGTTGTGTTCACGTTCTATTGGCCGGGCGAACAGCGCTGGGAAGGCGCCGATTACACAGTAACTGTGGAATAGCGGCGGCAGAGACGCCGCTCTCAGCGTCGCCTTTAGAGGCTGTATCAGGCTGTATCAAAACTCCAGTGGCGCGCACTGACAATGCGCGAGGCCATATCGCAAGTGCGCGGATTCTCGCCAAAGGTCATGTCGCAGATGGCGCTCCAGCAGCGGATGGCGCATCGTTCGGACTCCAACTATTGCGATTCTCCAGCGCCATTTGCGGTACTACCGACACGCCCGTGTTGGCAGAGGTCAGCAAGCGAGTGGGCGTGGAAGTGATTCGCG
>Ga0209803_1000279_pt1 | contig 33362 bp, 40 predicted proteins | sample GraSoiAngelo_138_FD_185895 | JGI IMG/M metagenome (GOLD analysis project Ga0209803, IMG submission 185895) | Grasslands soil microbial communities from the Angelo Coastal Reserve, California, USA - 14_0929_09_40cm (SPAdes) (version 2) | ecosystem: Environmental > Terrestrial > Soil > Grasslands ...
CATCTCCTCTCTCCGTACAGTGTAGATGGAGTTTGTAGAGAGTCTCTCTGTGGGTGAACACCATCTTCGTGGTCTCAGCGTCCGTGATGATGACTCGACCACCGCAAGTTGGACAGGTAAGTGTCTCTTGTCTTGCTATTTTGAGGCCGCAGTCTGGACACCAGACATCCTCGTCTCTTCGAGCAATGAATATCGACTGCCAAACACCGAGATGTTTCCTGGGACTGCACTCGTTCCACTCGGACATCGTCAGTCGCGTAGCCCTGAACGCCCAAGCCGCCTCCTCTTTCCACTTGTTCACGTGCTCGGCTCTGTCCTCACAAGTCTTGTGGAAGAAGCTCCTCTGCCCTTCCTGGCTGAAAGAGGCCGAAACAGGCTCGTCCCTGTGAATCGGCGTGCCACAGCCTGCGCAATTCTCCATGAATCTCGACGATAATAGAACTGGCCCGCGATATCAGGGCAGTGTTACCGTAACAAATCGAGTCTCGCTAGAACTCGGCCAAATCGAGAAATTTTAGCGCATCTAGAAGACCCTCTGCGTAGGCGATGCACGCGAGCGCAGTGACTGGTTTCCGCTCGCCCACGTAGTGTTTCGCGTCTCGTGCATAACCCTTGGCAAGTTCCAACACATGATCCAGCAGAGAAGATGGGACAGGTGTTTCGCTCTTCTTTTTCTTCAAGATTCGCAGTGACTGGGACGTCGCCTCAAGATACTTGGCGGCCCGCTCTCCCGCACGCTCTCTCATTTCAACGCCTCCAAATCCGCGTCACTCGCCCCGCCAAACGCCTTCAAAGACTCAACCTCCATGAAATGAAGCCTCCCCGGAATCACGAGGGAATGAGGGATCTTCCCAAAGTCTTGGTTCTGAAGCTTTCCAAGCTTGGCTGATAGCACGAACTGGTCTTCGGATCCTATCCGTGCCACACCGATTCCCAGCCAGCTACCGAGCGCTGGATCAGCAGTTACTAGTTTCGTCGCCGCTTCCCCTATCGCCAGTTGTTTCGACAGCTCTGGTTTAACATCGAGAAGTATGAGCGTGTGAAGCCCTCTCGTCTTGTTATCACGAACACTGTCCAGCAAGGAACCTGGCACGCCAGGCTCTTGCGGCAGGGTTACAGACTTTCCGAACTTGTAGCTTTGAAGACCCGTAGCACCGCAGACCGCAGACGCTATTGACGGGCCATGGATGATCCTTGAAGGGATGCCTTTCTTCGCCAGTTCCAGTCGGATAGAGATGTGGGTCGTAGCGATCATGGGGTCTCCGGGCACCAGGAACGCAACTCTCCCCCTCTCAGCCGCCTCGACAATCTGCTTGCCTCCCTCATCTTCTAGCTCGAATCGATTCAACACGACAATCCTCTTTCCGAGTAGAAGCTCAAGTTTCCTCCTGTCCAAACCGGGCATTATGTTTGTATAGAACTCAGCGAAAACGTTGCTCGAACGTCGAGCCTCCTCTAGCCCTTCGATAGTGAGACCTCTCTCATTGTTCAGGCCTAGACCGATAAACGCGACACTCATAGCGATAAAGAGAAGGACCGTTTGCTAAAAGCTCGTTTTCAAAAACCCTAGCGTTGTCTTGTCCCAGCGCCCTTGGACGAGACCTCAGGGGTCTTTCCCTCCTTGCCTTTCTCATCCACGTGCTTCCCCTCCGCCTTAGCCGGTGTCACTGAACTTGGAGCCTGTTTTTCAGGTGACTGGCCGGGCCTGAGTTTCAACTGCAACAGCTTCCCCCGCAGGATTCCGAAGCGCGAGACCCGAAAGACCAAACCTCGCCCCCTAGCTATCTCAAACGAAACCGTGTCCGACGCGATCCGTCTCCGCTCCATTTTCAAAACCGACAGATATCTAACACCCTTCCTTCCCGACCGCACCAATGTGAGCTCGATAACGCCGTCTGCGATGCTCTTGATCTTCGCGATCGAATCCTCCGGTATAGCCCCCTTGGACGCAGTCAGGATAAAGAGACCGCCAGTCTTCTTCACCTTCGCCCCGACAGTCTGCAAAAAGTTGATAGCCTGCTTAGCTTCGACCCCGTTAAAGATCGGCGTAAGCGAGTCGAGAATCAGAGTCACAGGAGCATTCTTAGCCTTCGTTATGAACGAAGTGACCTGAATGTTGAGCTCAGTGAGATCCGACGGGTCCCTAAGAGCGCCTTCGCCCTGCCCCGCGAGCCCGGAATAACAGTCGATTATCTTCAATCGCCCCTTTCGGAGGTGGGAAATAATGTCCCACCCGAACTCACCCATACGAGCTTGAACATCCTCTGGAAAGGCATCATATGACAGCAGGGCACAAGGTCTTCCCGCCTCAAGCTCGTCATGCAACAGCTCGTAGGATAGAACGGTTTTTCCGCTTCCCGGATCTCCGAGTAGCAACAGACTGGACCCTCGTGGGATTGGCCCTCCGATCATCTGTTCGAGATGCTCGAATCCCTCAAGGGACGTGTCGTAGCGCTTCAACACCAGGACCCCCCCGAGCAGCGCGACTACTCCGCCGATTACGAATGGGAGGTAGCCTAACGGGGAAGTCACGATGTCCACTCTTACGGACGTGTCGAAGTTGGGTCCAGTGTTCCCGAAACCATCATTGAGGCTGTTCGCGTCGATTACAATCGTCCACGCACCTCCGGGATCGAACGTAGAGACAGAGTAACCGGTGGGGGTATAGAATCCAAGACGGTTTGCGTCATAAACTGCCGTGAGGTTAGCAACAGTAGCTCCCGAGGGGTTCTTGACAGAGACTACGTACTGGCCGGTCGTCAGAAAAGTTCCACTGGAGCCTGAGTACTTTATCCGAAAGTAAGGGTAGACCGTGTCCCCTGTCGAAAAACTGGCGGCTGGAACGCCCTTGGAGTTGTAGGTGACCATAGCGTCGACGAACAAGTCGCTCTTCGCAATCGTGACATTTACTGGGAGACTTGCTCCAGAGTTCTGGTTGGTGTCCCTGGCCTTTACTATTATCGTCCAAGAACCAAGTGGGTCATTCATCAAAACCTGATAGCTAATAGAGTAAACCCCATTCGTGGAGCTAACTTCGGGGAGAGTGAGTTGGCCGTTCAAAGGGGTGTCCGCAGTCACTACCGCCCCGGTTACAGCACCCAAAGAGTTCGCCACGGTCGCTGTGATTGTCAGAGCCTGCCCTCTTTGGACAATTGTCCCGGAAGTTGGTTGAGACACCACGACGCTCATCATGGCTGTCACCGTGAATTGGCCTGTGGCAACGTTCGCTATGTTTGTCGGCGATGTCTGATTCACAGCAACATTGTAGACGCCTTCGACGTTCGTGTTGACGGTGCCGTTCAACTGGGTCCACGAAGTTGAAGTCGATGAATATTGGACGGATACGCTGCCCGAGCCTCTATTGTCTGTGGATATCCCTTGGCTAGTGACCGCTGAACCAGTACCATTGGGCTTCTGCACGCCAATCGTGACCGTGTAGAAAGTGTTCCTATTGCCATTAGTCACGACCACCATGATATTGACAGGTTTACCTAGGCTCGTCGTGGTAGGAGTTATTGTCAAAGAGTAGGGAGCAATACCGTGCACCTGGACTACGAGAGTCAGGGCTGAGGCTAAAACTAGCACTAAGAGGATAACGTATGGTCTCATCAGTACCCAGCCTCGGCAGCTTGCGGCATCATCCACGAAACGGCTACGAATCGTGTCGGGGAAGGCTTGTGTTACCAAAACGGAAGCGGGTCAGGGACACCAATCGTGCTTTCTCGTGAAAAGCCGAGAAGATTACGAGGCTATGGTTACTGCCAGAGACGAGACGAAAACGACCCTCTGCGCCTTGGTTTCTGACGGAGTAAGCGGACGGATTTCGTCCATCAATCCTCTAACTTCGATTTGACTTCTTCTCAGAAACGGTAACCCTTATTAGAAATTCGGCCGCGACCGAGCCTTCGGCGGGTTCGTGGGCCCGTAAACCGGACACACATCCTGGTCTAGTCGGGCAGCTCAGCCAGGTAGAGCAGCAGACTCTAAGGCTGAAGCTCTTAACCTGAAGGACGAGTCCATCCGACTCGTTCGGGGAATGGTCGAGGGTTCAAATCCCTCCGGGCCCGCCACATGCAAAGAGGCTCTGTACTTGGCGCTCAGCGTTTGCTAGTGCACAGCAAAGGAGCCGGGAGCACTCGGGATGTCAATTCAAAGTAGCCCGTTCGTTCAACGCCTAATCCACTCCTACATTCGATCCAATTTTGTGATTCCCGTCAGATTTCGAGGTTTGAATATCAGGATCAGACCTTTCTCATACGATCCAGTTGTCATGTATTCTCTCCTCATTAGAAGGATTTATGGAAACGTTCCAAGAGGATGTTCAGTTGTTGATGTTGGTGCGCATGTCGGAATCTTCTCACTGTATTCTGTTCTCTCCGGTTCCAAGGAGGTTTTGGCTTTCGAACCCGAGTCCCGCAACTTCCAGCTCTTGCACCAGAACTTACACTCCAATCGTCTCCACGAGCGAATTCATTCCTTCAACATGGCAGTCTGGTCTAGCGAAGAGGAACGAACACTCTTTACATCTCGAGGGTCAGCTTTTCATGGGTTCTTTCCCGATAAGCTTCACGCGGGGGGCTTCGAAAAGGTAAGATGCATAGGAATTAACACCGTACTAAAGCAAGTCGACCCGCCGGTCCTACTCAAGATAGATGCTGAGGGCTCCGAGTACGAAATCATCGAACATATGACGAACGAGAACCTGGAAAAGTTGCAAAGGATAGCACTAGAATATCATGTCAGCAACCCTGACCTAAGGGACCGGCTTCCTCATCTTCTAAGATTCTTGCGCACACGAGGGTTCACGGTTTCTCTACGACCGGACCACCCAATCCTAATCGCGACCAAAGGCGTCTAGACTCTAGCAACATGACCATGAGCCCTTCATGAAAGGCTTCTCTTCCGAATGGTTATAGACCGCGAAGACATAATCACTCCCGTGCAGACGACAAACACGCCTCTCTCAACCGACCTAGTCCGCGAGTTCGTAATCGCAGGCCATGGAAATCTGGAGAAAGTACGAAAAATGCTTGGGGAGAAACCGGATTTACTTAACGAAGCGTACGCTTGGACCGAGACCGATCATGAGACCGCGATTCAAGCCGCCGCCCAAGTGGGCAGCGTTCCCGTTGCGACGTACCTACTCGAAAGAGGAGCGCCTCTCGAAATCTGTACCGCGGCCATGCTCGGACGTAGAGAAGAAGTGGAAAAGCGAATCAGAGAAGACCGTAAGAACATCAACTCGACGGGAGCCCACGGAATTCCGCTCTTGCCCCATGCGGCTTGGAGCCGCAACCTCGAACTTGTTCAGTACTTGTTCCGAAACGGAGCAAAAACCGGATCGTCTTCCGCCCTACACAATGCAGTTACCAGAGGTTACTATGACTTAGTCGTCTGGCTGGTCGAAAACGCGAGTCCAGACCTCAATTCGAAGAACTTTCAGGGGAAGACCCCACTATTGGCGGCCATCGAAACGAAGCAGGAAACCGTTGCTCAATTCCTAAGAGAGCTTGGCGCCAAGGAATAGTTGGCCACCCAATCTCAAACGTTGCAGCCAGTCACGTTCCAGCGCGTTATGTCAGAGGTCAGACTAATCGGTTGAAACTTCGCAAGTCTGTCGAGAAGGATCAACGGCGACCCTCTTGCTCCAAACACGGAGCATATGATGGACCCTACTGCCCTGTGTGCTATGAGCGCGCCATGAGCGGCGACACCACCAACGAGACTGTGCCATCGAGCTAAAATAATCCCAGTCTTCAACTCATCCCCCAGAATTGTCCATCCACAAACGGAGCTTCAATTGACCATCGACACTTGCCATGGCAAGAGATAGTGAGAGTGTATTGAAGACAATCGCTCAGAACGAGACAGCAAGAATCCTTTCGGATTACTCGAAGGACTTTGAGACTCTAGAGAAGATGGAATGGGCGTTTTCGAAAGGAGATGTTGATTTTTTCAGGTCAGTCCTCGACGGTAGACCGAGCCTGCTGCTTCGAATACATGCAGTATGCATGCTGGCGGATATGAAAGATGAAAGGGCTGTTCCGGCACTCTGCGAGACATTGAAGGCAGATCCAAGCCCGCTGGTAAGACATGAGGCCGCATTTTCTCTGGGTCAACTGGAATTCACGTCCGCAGTTCCGGCCCTCCTGGAAGCCATGGCGAACGACGAGAGCGTCCTCGTAAGGCATGAATCAGCGGTGGCTCTAGGGTCTATCGGAGACGAGACAGCTCGCTCGGGACTAATCGACAGACTACGAGACCCGGATGAGGATGTGCGATTGTCCGCGGAGGTTGCGCTGGCAGATCTAGACTTTCTGCAACGCCTCAGAGCACGAACCGGCAGGCGATAATGCCGAGTATCACTGTTGATACGCAACGAAAAAGACCCAGACCGACTACAGGAAAGCGTGTCTCTCAAGATTCCTAAGAAACAGGGAGAGAATGCGATCCAAGTCCTCACGAAACTGAAACTACTAAACAGAAAGCTTGCACCTCAGATGATAGACGATACGCTTCATGTGCCGCTATCGAGGGAGCCACAGCCGGAAGAGCGGAAACAGCTTGACAGAGCCCTAGGCAAACAGAGTCTGTCTCATGAAAAATTTCTTTCTAGATCAGAAACCGTTGGCTCGCTGCAACAAGTTCTAGCGCAGAAACTGCCTTCGAGTATCATTCAACTCGTATCAAAATCGTTCGATATTATCGGGGACATCGCCATCATAGAACTATCCCCTACAGCAGAACCCTACGAAGAGAGCATCGCTGAAGCACTAATGAAACTACACAAGAACGTCAAGACGGTCTACTCAAAGGCGGGACCAATAACTGACAACCTCCGATTGAGGCCTCTCCATCACCTCCTTGGCGCCGAACGAACCGAGACGATTCACAACGAGCTAGGATGTCGCTTCAAGATCGATGTTTCGAGAGCCTTCTTCTCCCCACGGCTATCTGCCGAGCACAAGAGAGTGGCCGAACAGGTCCGGCCCGGTGAGTGCGTTGTAGACATGTTCGCTGGAGTGGGACCGTTCTCGATAATGATCGCAAAACGATTGAACGATGTACAAGTCCATGCCATCGATGCCAACCCTGAGGCTGCCAGGCTGATCGGAGAAAACGCGAAGATGAACAAGGTCCAAGATAGGATAAAAGTGTGGTCCGGCGACGCGCGAGTCGTCGTCCAGGACAATCTCTCCGGCATAGCCACGCGAGTGATAATGAACCACCCCTCTCAGGCGAGGGAGTTTCTCGAACCCGCTTACAAAGCGCTTAGGCGCGACGGAGGAATCGTACACTACTACACGTTCGCAGAAGGATTAGACAGCGAGTCAAATGCCAGGAAAGAACTTGCAGCGGCCCTCGATAATTCAGGTTGGAAAATCGAAAAAACCATAGAGACACATAAAGTAAGAGGTGTAGCTCCGATGAAGTGGCAAGTTGCGGTAGATGCTAAACTTACCTCGTCCTAGGTCTCGACAGCAAGTTCAACCAAAACCTTTCGGCCAGGATCTTGAAGCAGATCCACTAATGATCTTGGAAGATCTGCTGCCGCCCGATTAGCACGCACCATAAGCGTCCTATCAGAGACAAAGCTGCTCTTTCTAACCACGATGTCCGTCGGATGGGAAAACGTCAACCCCCGAGCGCCACGGCCCTCGATCGTGAATCGATGGGCGTCAAGCTTCAGAGTCAGGCAGGCTCTACAGGCTTCGCTGGAGAGAGCGTTTTTCATAGGTTCAGGCAAGTCTCTTAGTCCCGCAGAAGACCCGACTGCAACGATGCAGTCTCCTTTCTTGCTAAGGACATCCTCCTTTGTAAGCTCCAGAGTCGTTAGGTGCGTTGACAAAACAGCCCGATGGCCATGTGCGTAGAAGGTGAAGTTCATCACACGTACACTATGCAAACCAGAGGAGTCTAATATGCTCAGCTACTCATGACGGGCCGGAGGGATGACTTAGGTCCGTGGATTTCGCGCGTGAAAGGGAACGAATGGTACAAGCGCTCATCGCAGAAGGACTCCTCAAGACCCGCGAAGTCATCAATTCAATGAGTAGAGTCCCCCGGGAACTGTTCGTGTCTACCCACATGCGCCAATACGCCTACAATGATACTCCATTGCCAACGGAATATGGCCAGACAATCAGCGCGCCACTCGGCTGAACAGCCGGGCGTTACATGGTGGCCATAATGAACGAGGCCTTGGAGCTATTCCAAGGGATGAAGGTTCTCGAAGTGGGGGCTGGAAGCGGATACCATGCAGCCACGATCGGGGAAATAGTCGGCGACAAGGGACACGTTTTTGCGGTTGAATACCTCGACAAACTGGTTGTGATCGCGCGGAACAACCTTACTCGAGCAGGATACTCCGACCGAGTCACGCTCGTCCAGGGCGATGGATCGCTAGGATACGATGAACGTGCCCCATACGAGAGAGTACTCGTGACAGCTGCAGCCCCCAAGATTCCGCCCACCTTGCTGGAACAATTGAAACCGGACGGAATCCTAGTTGTGCCCATAGGCGGAAGAATGTTTCCCCAAGAACTTGTCCGGGTCAGGAAAAGGCCTGATGGAACCTTGGACCGGAGCTCACTGGGAGGAGTCGCGTTCGTCCCTCTCGTTGGGAAATACGGCTTCAGCAGCTAGCTTCCGAAAAAAGACTCAAGTGTCTTTTTCCCACTCTCTTTCACCATTGCAGTCCTCGCCCTTTCTACCGCAGTCCGAACTCTCTCCTCGTTGAAGTCTCTCTCTCCGCAGAGGAACCGCACAAGAGATTCAACATCCGACTCACGCCACTCCAAAGCGTAGTTCGAAGTTACCGCAGGCTTCAGAAATATCTCCCTAATCCTGTCCAGCTCAGGCGGGGGGACCACCTCCTTATTCGACTGAGCGATCTTCTCGATCCTGCCGTACTCTCTGACTAGCTTCAGCGCCGTCTTTGGCCCTATTCCCTTGAACCCGTCAGGGTTGAAATCTGTTCCAATGAGAATCCCCAAGTCTACGAGTTGCTCTCGCGAAAGCTGGAGAGCCTGCAAAGTTGATGCGAGGTCTACTAGTTCCGGTTCCACCTGTACGTAGGCCTCTCGCATTGGCAGCTTTCTTTTTCCGCTAATTGCTAGATTCCGGACAAGCCTCCGAGCCCCAAATAGTAGAGAATCATAATCCTGGCTGACAGCAGCCCAAACATCCCCCCGAGCCGCCATATACGCGGCTTGAGCTTCTCCTTCAGATGGAGCTTGGACGATCGGGACGCCCAAGTACTGGAGAAGTTTGTGAACATCATCAATCATCAAATCCTTGAGGCTGGAAGTCGCCTGAGCGTACCGCTTCGCCTCCTCAAACTTCCCCGTTGACAGTGCGGATTCGTATCTCGTTGTGGCTTCGACTTTGATGACCTGCCTTCGCTTAATCTCGGTATCTTTGAGACTTGGAGGCTTTCCGTCGAAAACATACACCAATCTGATGCCTCCCTCTGCCAAGTTGGTCGTTCGATAAAGAAGACCGCTCAAGTGACTCGTAACTCTACTCTGCCGGTCCATCAAGGGCTCGCCAGTGGGCCCACGAATTATTGCGAGAAACTGATAGAGCGCATTGTAGGCATCAACCGCGAAAGTCTTTCCTGAAAACTCGTCCAAGGAACTCTTGGTTCGAGTGACTATATCCCCCAGATCTACGCCCAAAGCTTTGCATTACTCCCGACGGCCGAGACCTATTCTGTCCCCATCCGATATTCACCGACATGGTTCGCGATCAGTGCCGCGATAGCTCCAGCACCGACTCCTCCGTCGATATTGACTACGGCCATTCCCAGAGAACATGATTGCAACATAGCAGCTAGGGCAGCGAGCCCTTTTTCTCCAAACCCGTAACTTCTCGAGGTGGGGACTCCTATGACCGGAACATCCACAATTCCCGCGACGACAGTCGGGAGTGCCCCTTCGCGACCTGCAACTACGAGGATAACATCAGAGCCCCACTTGAGAAGATCTCGAACTGGTTCGAACAAACGATGAATCCCCGCAACCCCCACATCATAGAAAGATCGAGTCTTGCATCCCATCTCTCGAGCGATAACCTCGGCTTCTTCAGCTACCGGTATATCTGAAGTCCCCGCAGTCAATATCCCCACCCTGCCACCGCTACGCCTCGACTTGTAGTTCTTCGACTTTACTATCATCAATCGAGAGCGCGAAAAGTATTCAACCTTTGACCCCTTTCCCATGAGGGATCTAACAGCCCTGACTTGAGGTCCATCCGAACGACTTATGATCGCACGACCAGTTCGTCTTACCATTGCCTGACTAATCCTCGCCACATCTTGAGCAAGCTTGCCTTCCGCCAGAATCACTTCGGGAATTCCCTTGCGTTTTTCGCGTCCAACGTCAAGTTTCGCAAGCCGAGAAAGGCTTGCGATAGAAAGCAGTCTGTCCTTCCTTTCGAACAGTTTTCGGCTTCGCTCAAACTTCTTGAGGGAGGACAATTTATCGTTCCTTCTTTTTGTGCATATACTGTTTAAATTGCCAAGAGTGACGTGTCTTGAATATGATGCTTAGCCCTGCCATAGCAGGTTTGCAGTTGAAGATAGAGAAAGCGGTTCATATTATCAGCCGGTTCGACGGGGCAGTCGTTGCCCTATCCGCCGGGGTGGACAGCTCTCTGGTCGCCGCGCTCGCACGCAAGGCATTGGGGGATCGCGTTCTCGCAGTAACAGCGGTCTCCGAATCTCTCGCGCCAGGAGAGATTGAAATCGCGAAGAGAACCGCGAGACAGATAGGGATTAAACACGTTACGGTCACAACTGACGAGGTGCATAACGCAAGTTACAGAGCCAATCCCTCCAACAGATGCTATTACTGCAAGCACACCCTCTACCGAGAACTAAGACGCCAAGCTGACAACTCCCGATTTGAGGCACTTCTCGATGGAACCCAGCTAGACGATTTGGGGGAGCTCAGGCCTGGGCTTCTTGCGGCCAAGGAGGCTGGCGTAAGAAGCCCTCTTGCAGAAGCGGGCTTCTCCAAGAAAGATGTCCGAGAAACCGCTCAACTTCTTGAGCTTGAAGTGTGGGACAAACCAGCCATGCCCTGTCTATCATCTAGGATACCTCACGGCGAGGAGATCACTGTAGAGAAGCTATCTCAAGTTGGAGAAGCGGAATCAATTGTTAGGCGCCTGAGTGGCGCGCGAGACATAAGAGTCAGACATCATGGAGCAGTTGCGGCAATCGAAGTATCCCCGGAAGAGCTGGGATTGTTTCATCAAGACGGTTTGATGCACCAAGTTGAGAATAAGCTGAGGCTAATAGGGTTCACAAGCATAACCCTCGGCCCGCGCAAATACCCAAACAGACAAGAGACAGTAGCACTCGGACAGGATCACCTCCTTCCAATCATTAACACCTCTAATCATTGACAAGCGCGTCAAGGACTGTTGGCGTGACAATGAATGATCGAAGGTATTTGCCTCTGTGGTCAGACCTCTCAATCGTCGCTGAAAACGTTTTTAAGCTATCAGAAACCGATTGATCACAAATCTTTCCGTTTCTCGGAAAGCGCGATCTAACATGAAAATAACTGGACATACGACAAGTTGGAAAACCTAACAGTACTAAAGATGGGCGTTTTGAATTGACCACTACAATCGGTGTTGTTTGCAAGGACGGAGTTGTCCTTACGACAGACACCAGGGCTACGATGGGTTCCTTTGTCGCCCATAAGCATGCTAAGAAAGTCTACCGAATCGATCACCATTTAGCAATGACTATTGCGGGGACGGTAGGAGATGCGCAGGCATTGGTGGAAATGCTTAGGGCGAATTCTTCGCTGTACAGACTTGACCTAGCCAGGCCAATCCCAGTGAACTCCGCCGCTAGACTGGTTTCTAACATTCTGTTCGGCGCCAGGTACTACCCCCTTGGGGTTCAAGCACTTATCGGTGGAGTAGACGACAGTGGAGGACACATTTACGCGCTCGATCCTCTCGGAAGCATGATGGAGGAGAAATACGTCTCAACAGGATCCGGATCCCCAGTCGCATATGGTGTCCTTGAATCGGAGTGGAAAGACTCTATGAACGTAAAGGAGTCTGTTCCCATAGTCGTGAGAGCAATCGATTCAGCCATGAAGAGAGACTCGGCAAGCGGCGACAGTTTCGACGTTGCCCTAATCACGAAGGAAGGATACAGAGAACTCTCAGAGGACGAGAAGAAGCACATCCTCCACGCCTGACCCCTTCTTTCAAACCTTCCACAGATATCACAGTCGTAGAGAGAATTGACTAGAACCTACAACGATGTACACGCCAAAATACGCGAGACAATCGTAGAACATATGCCGAAGGACGCTGAGATAACCAGGATAGAATTCGAAGGACCACGGCTCGCGATTTACGTAAAGAACGTCGGACTACTGGCCGAGCAGAGCTATGTCGTTACAGAAATTGTAAACCTACTTCACAAGAGAATCGTCATCCGCTCAGATCAATCCATACGCCTCCCTGAGCGAGAAGCCGAAGCCTACATTCGCAAAATCATCCCGGCAGAAGCTGAAATTTCCTCGATCAACTTTGACCCCAGCCTCGGCGAAGTAGTAGTCGAGGCAACCAAACCCGGAGTGGCAATAGGGAAAGAAGCGGCAGTTCTCCAACAACTTGTAAAGGAGACGAGATGGCGACCACGAATACTCAGGGCTCCACCCTTACACTCTAAGATCATTACGAGCACTCGGCACATCCTTCACACGGAGAGCGAAGAACGCAGCAGGATCCTGCGTGATGTAGGCGAGAGAATCTTTCGCCCCACATTTAGCAAAGCAGGTTACGTTCGACTCGTCACCCTCGGAGCTTTCCACGAGGTAGGACGAGCAGCCATGCTCATCCAAGCAGGATCCAGCAGCGTTCTGCTCGACAGCGGGATCAACCCAGGAGCACAGGATCCTACATCCGCGTACCCACGATTTGATACTGACGAATTTGATCTGGAAAAGCTGGATGCAGTTGTCATATCTCACGCCCACCTCGACCATTGCGGAATACTCCCATTCCTCTACAAGTACGGCTACGATGGACCGGTGTACTGCTCAGAACCCACGCAAACCCTAATGACACTTCACCAGTTAGACTACCTCGATGTTCACAGCAGGGAAGGCGAACACTCTCCCTACGACCAAAAAGACGTCAGAGAAGTCGTGACTCACACTATACCTCTACGCTACAATGTGGTCACTGACGTAGCTCCGGACATCAAACTCACCTTTCACAACGCCGGCCATATCCTAGGAAGCTCGATGGTCCATCTTCACATTGGCGAGGGCCTGCATAACATAGTCTATAGTGCCGACTTCAAGTTCGGACGAACGATGATGCTCGACCCGGCGACGGCACTTTTCCCGAGAGCTGAAACGCTCATCATCGAGAGCACGTATGGGGGTCCTGACGACATCATGCCCGACAGAGAGGGAGTAGAGGGCAAGCTCGTCAGCATCGTCAATGACACAGTCGAAAAGGGCGGAAAGGTGTTGATACCAGTCCCTGCTGTTGGACGAGCTCAAGAAATAATGCTGGTCCTGGACGCGTACATGAAGAACGGCGCCCTCAGAGAATTGCCTATCTATATTGAGGGAATGGTTAATGAGGCCACTGCGATTCACACAGCATTCCCCGAATACCTAGTGCGCGACATCAAGGAACAGATCCTCCACAAAGACATCAACCCGTTCCAGTCCGAATACTTCCACCCGGTAACTCACCCGAGCGACAGAGAGGAAATCATCGCTGGTGGACCTTGCGTAATCATCGCCACCTCCGGAATGCTCGAAGGCGGACCCGCCATAGACTATTTCCGACACCTTGCACCCGACCCGAGAAATACGCTTGCCTATGTTAGCTACCAGGTGGACGGTACTTTAGGAAACAGAATCAAGAATGGTCTGAAGGAAGTCTCTCTCTACGCCCACGACGGCAAAATGGAAATGGTAAAGGTGAACATGAGAGTGGAATCCATCGAAGGATTTTCGGGTCATTCAGACAGGAATCAACTCCTAGGGTTCATCAAGAGAATGTCTCCCAAGCCAACTAAGATTATCGTTAATCACGGAGAGAGAAGGAAGTCGGACCTCTTCGCTCAGAACGTCAACCGGATATTCGGAATCAAAACAGTCGTCCCCGACGTTCTTGAATCAATAAGGCTGCGATAACAAGCTAGAACGTCATCGGGTTCCGGGAACAGCTTCGTTCTGTATCGGAGCCGCAGGGATCGCTCCCTCGGACGAGGCGGCTTCTTTCCTCCAAACCCTCACCCCCGCCGGTGTTATGACGATCCGCTCTTCTCCCAGACGAGCGATGTCTCCGCCCAACGATTTCGTGTAATCCGTCAGCTCGGTGATTGCCAGCTTTGTCTCTTCTACGCTTTTCCGCGCCAAGGGCGTAATTCTTACGATGAGAATATTGCCTGTCCGGACTTCCCCCTTTATCGTCTCTACATCGTCCAGCTCCTGAAGAGGGACGGCTTTCACGTATATCGTAGAATGCTGCATGGGGAAAGATCAGGCTAGACTCCGGGAGCTCATCATCGGGCTTGAACCCGGTTCAACTTTAAACATTTCCCTGACTATTTTTCGATAGAAAGAGTCAACTCGAACTTGGCGCAGTTGGCCCCTTGGGCTTTATCACTTCCCAGATCAGGTCCCCAACATAATGGATGTTTTCAACAACCTTACCCTTCTTGGTCGCGGCCATTGGACCAGATCCCGTTAGTGCTCTTCCCACTGCGAGGTATTTGCCGTGCTTCTCGTCCACGACCACCAAGATTTGCCTTTCAGCAAACTCTCCGTTCACCTTCCGGATTCCCGGAGCCATAATATCCGCTCCTCCTGCTACGTGTGGGACAGCGCCCATGTCGACAGTGATTTTTGGCATGCCGTCAAGAGCAGAGGTATTGGTTAACACTGGTGCCAATTCGCCTTTCCGCCTAAAGGCAATCGCCACGCCATCGACAAATACGATCTCTGAGTCTTTGACAGTCTCTACCTCTACTCTAGCTTTGTGGGTGAGATGTTCTTGGTTCGGAAGACGTCGCAGCTCTTCAATCAGAGGCTTAGAATCCCGATCTTTGAGTATAGTTCTGACTGTCAAGACTTTTCGAGATCATCAAAGAGAGACAATCTTTAAAAGAGTACCTTCGCCGGACAAACGCAACTCTCCGGTTGAACGATGAATGTCTGAAGTTGCAGCGAAGATCTTCGAAGAGAGCCTGAACAAAGTAGTACTCGTCCAACTTAAAGGCGGACGAAGCGTGCGAGGAAGACTCTATAGCTTCGACCAGCACATGAACCTAGTACTGGAGGACGCCGAGGACGTCACTAACGCTGAATCGACAAAGAAGCTTGGGACTATCATAGTTCGAGGAGACAATGTAGTCCTCGTATCCCCGCCACCGAAACGATAGACTCCACGGTTTCTCCAATTGCGGTTAACCCGCATTAGGCGTCAGTAGGCGAACTGATTTGAGGTCCTGAACTCCCAGGGTAACTCTTGACCTGATAATAGAAATTTTCGTCGATTCAGGCACGATCAATGAAAACGAGCTACAATGTTATGCGGCTTGTTGGCAGGTGCTTATCTCTAGCTACTCCGTAACCATATCTCTCGAATAACCGATTTTTCCTTGAAATCGTCAGATACAACTTTACAAAGGTTAAATAGAATCAGACAGGGAGTCGCCGGAAACGAATCTGTGAATCGACTTGATCCGGGGCTCCTTAGGCATCCTTCTGATAATTCTCTCCTTCTCCTTGAGCCTTCCCGTATCTGCTCAGTACGAGCTAGGCAACTCAAACCCGAGCGCCCACACTTCAATGACGCCTCTGAACGACCCCTACAACCCCATCTGTCCATGCCCTGCCTTCAACGTCACCTATTCCCAATTTGACCTTTACACGAGTAGGAACGCGACCTCACCACCACCCAATCTCACATTTTTCAGCACCGTAAACAATACTCAAACAGGACAGCCTGTTCCCGATACTGCGTTCAGGTACTCAATTGCAACGAACAACGTCGTGAGTCAGACCATCAATTACACTCTCACGGTTCCCAAGGGCCCTGGTCCGACAACATTTCTAAAATTCGAATGGAACGGCACGCTCGGTAAGGGAACAAGTGTCAGCTACCTGATATTCAACGCCACCAAACCTCTCCAGCCTGTGCTCTTGCTAAATGTAACAAGAGCCGGTCCACCGTTCTCGTTTAATTTCACCGGAGGACCACCGCTCAACGCGACTGGAAGCGTTCCTGCTTCCTGTGGCTCCGCCGACGAATGCTATGACGTTACTAGACTCATTGGGTCCAAGCTGAATCTTGAGTTCATGTTGAACTCGAACTCAACTGGTGAGGGGTTAAACATCCAAGTTGCTAACATTGAAGTTGCCTCTGTGGGGAATGCCCCAACTGAATCCTCATTCCACACCATGAAGCTCATCCCTCCATCACAAGTATTACACAACGCTACCGCGTCAGTTACTTACAATGCCACGGCGATAAACGCGAAGCACGTTTGGGGTCAAACGGTCACCACATATTATTTTCCGAAATCATATACATTGACCAGCATCAGTCTCAATAACAGCGTTTCTTTGTCACTTGCCCATCCTATAGCCCAGGGTTCCTGCTCTGCCTCCTCCTGCTCGAACTCGCAGTTTGCGGCCCTCAGAAACATGCAATTTATCGCGCTTAACGACACAACCACGCCTGGCTCTACAACGTCGTATCCTTGGTTCAGAGGAACAGCCGTAATACTTGCAACAGGAGCCAGTGGGGAAGGGTCCGTCCAGACGACTCTGGGAGGGGTTCCCACAGACTTCTGGGTCCCTGGTGACACTCTCCAAGTTAGGGTCAATGATACACAAGGGGTTAATGTCACCGGTTCCAACATGATATCGATTCTTTCTCCTTCTGCCCCAATTACCAATCTGACCCAGACATTTTCAGCCCCCTCAAAGGGTATCTTCTTGTTCAATTTTACAAGCGTTCTCCCGCAGGCCCCATTGGGGCCAAATTGGAATGTCACGAGTGTCTTTTTCAACAACTTCGACTACGGGATCGCCTCTCATCTTTTCAGACTTGAACAGGTCATAGTGAGCCAAGGCTCCTTCGGATACTCTGGCGACAACAGACGCCTCACGGTAAGCGGCACACTCGCCTACGGATCCAATTCTACTACCAAGCCCGGAAACATTATTGGAAACGTTGTCGCGGTTGACAGCGGCTCCGTGCCCGCTCCACTGACAACGTCCGCGTCGTCCAGCGGCTTGGGCAAGGGAATGTACGTCTCGAATGTTACCCTGCTAAACGGGGTGTTCACTTCGGGTGAACCGCTGATTGCGACGTTTACACTTGTCAACCCAACCGGACTCAGGGAGAACGCAACCATCACCCTCGAACACGAGTGGCTCAGCCAACAAACGCATGGTGCCAGCATAACGTTCAAACCTCCATCAGGTGATGTACCCTACTATCCCAGCACAACGTTCGTCTACAGGCTGAATGTGACACTGACTCTAGGCGGCATTAGAGCAGTCGTAACCAGCCTGACCTCTGGTAATAGTATAACAGTAAACGTGCCTGCAGGGACTCCTCCTGTTACCAGTGTGAGACAAAATTCCGGACTCTTCAAGATCACTGTAACAAGCAACACACTGTCAGCGCCAAGTGTGTGTGGGACCTCCACGTGCCCGAACAGCCTTGAATCGCCGACCTACGCATACATTCTTGTCAACCCACCCTTGCCGAGCAGACTCTTAGCCTCCGCTCTAATTGCGACGCAGTCGAGTGGAGCATTTACAGCGTCTATAACTTCTGGCGGAGAACTTGGTGCGAAAAAACTGGTCTTTTTCATCTTAGGCCAGGACCCCAACGGAATAACTGTCACGACCCAAGACAAGTCGACGCCAGAATCTACGATTCTCCAAGCGACCATCGACAACGTTCCAACGGCAACCCAAGGGCAGTCAGTGGCAATAACCCTGCACTTGGCCAGCAATTCAACAATAATCAACATGAATATCACAATAGGCTTGAACATTGACGGGCAGCTCACTCAAAGCCAAACCAGTATCTACATTTTGCACCGCTCCAAGAAGGACGTCACCTTCAACTTCAATGCCCCATCTGGACTCGGAGTGCACACTTTCACATTCTTTTCCGCTGAGTATGGAGCTCCACTGATTACGGGCACGCTTCAAGTATCGATACTCCAAAGCAGCCTTCAAGTAATCATTCCCGCGATCATCGGACTGGCGGCCGCGATCGTCATACTCCTGTTCTTCCTCTTCCGAAGGAAACCACAGGTGGTGCCAGAACCCTCGGCAAAGGACAAGCCATCCGGAGGAAAGCCTACGAAGCCGAATCCGGGATCTTCAAGCTCGAAATCCTTAACTTGAAGCTAGCACCTTTTTTGAGAGTCTCGGTCTAGAATTATGGAGTCAGGTCCTGAAGAACCACTGGGAGAAGCGTTAGCACCGGAAGCTCCGCCGCGAGAGCGAAACCCGGGCGGGCTCATTTACGAATGCATAAACTGCGGATCGAAACTAACAGCCGATCAGCTTGCGATGACGCCCGAGATCAAATGCCCCTTCTGCGGCTATAGGATACTTCGAAAGGTAAGACCTCCAATCGTAAAGCATGTGAAGGCCAGATAATAAGGCCAACCGCGTCCGTTCGGAAAGCGGATATAGTGAAATGCTCTACGATGGTTGAAACCTGAGTCGGGAACCCTTGCAGCAACAAATCAAAGACAAACACAAGCTTTTGTCCGAGACCGCTCGGCGGAGAGGATTCTTCTGGGGCTCATTCGAAATCTACGGAGGCCTCAGCGGATTCCTAGATCTAGGCCCTCTCGGCGTCGGACTCAAGAGACAGATAGAAGACACTTGGCGAGAATTCTTCCTCCGACGTCATGGATTTGTCGAGATCTCGACGCCAATAATTACCCCTCACAAGGTGTTGGAAGCCTCAGGTCACGTTGAGAACTTCAAAGACCCCATGACGGAATGCAGTAATTGCAAGAGAAGATTCCGAGCAGACCAACTGGTTAAGGAAGCTACCGGCCTCGAAACCGAAGGCATGAGTCTGGAGCAACTTGGCACGCTCCTGAAGGAGAAGCACGTGAAATGCCCTGAGTGCGGCGGAGAACTAGGGCCCCCCCAATACTTCATGACAATGTTCAAGACTAGCATAGGCCCATACGGCGAGGACCCTGCCTACGGCCGCCCGGAAGCCGCTCAAGGGATATTCGTCAACTTCCGCCGAATCTTCGAGACTATGAGGGAGAAGTTTCCAATAGGAATAGCCCAAGTGGGAACAGTCCTTCGCAACGAAATATCCCCTAGACAGGGTCCCATACGACTGCGAGAGTTCACGATAATGGATTTCGAACTCTTCTTCAACCCGGAAGAGCCCGACTGCCCATACCTAGACGAAGTCGCATCTGACGAGTTATCGATCGTTACAGAGGAAACTAGAAAGGAAGGCACGGAAAATGCAACCAAGGTCAAGGTAGACGAAGCTGTCAAGAGACAAGTGATCAAGGCACCTTGGGCAGCTTACTTCATGGCACTGTCGAAACGGTTTCTAAATCAACTCGGGGTCGATGGGCGACATCAAAGATTCTTCGAAAAACTTCCAACCGAAAGGGCTCACTATTCGGCCCAGACATTTGACCACGAAGTTGAACTGGACCGCTGGGGCTGGACTGAGGTAGCGGGTTTTGCGTATAGAACAGACTACGACTTGCGAAAACATATGGAAGCGACAGGAGAGGACTTGCGAGTGTTCAAACCTTATCAAACACCTCACCTCCGAAAGGTCAAATCGATCAGGCCAAACCACCAAAACATCAGAAAAATATTTCGAGAAGAAACGGGAAGAGTCGCTGCTCTGATATCCAAGGACGACCCCGAAAGATTGCTCCGGGCCAAGAAAGCTGGAGAGTCAGTGAGAATTGGCCAGTACAATGTTCCTCCAGACTGTTTCGACATGGTTGAAGATGAGGTAAAGGAAACTGGGGCACGTTTCCTACCTCACGTAGTCGAACCGAGTTTCGGAGTGGAACGTCTTCTCTACACGACCCTTGAATACAACCTTACAATGAAGGAGGATAGACTCATTTTAGGTCTCCCGTTCAACCTTGCTCCGGTTCAAGCGTCGGTCTTTCCCTTGGTAAACAAGGATGGGTTACAAAAGAGGAGCACAGAAGTATACGAAGCGCTCATCGCCGACGGGTTGAGGGTGGAGTATGATGAATCGGGCTCCATTGGAAGGAGATACGCCAGGGCTGATGAAGCAGGCGTACCTCTAGGAATCACCATCGATTATGACACCATCAAAGATGACACGGTCACTGTTCGAGATCGCGATAGCTGGAGCCAAAAGAGAACCCCTATCGGAACGCTAGCATCAACAATCCACACCATAGTAAGAGAAGGGTTCAACGCCCCAAAATGACCTAGATTAGACTGCTGCTAGTTTTTTATGGCAAGGATAGCATCACATTGCGAGACGGTGCTACTTGATGACCTTTCCAGTCGAAACCGAAGCCAACATACGACGGAGAATCCTCGACATATGTAGAGAACAGACTAGGAACGTGGTAGACATAACCCGCGAACTAGCCCTCATGACCGACAACGTTTCAGATGGAAAAGCCAAGGAAGCGAAGGAACACTACCAGAACATGCTGAAGATTCTGGGAGACTTCGAAGGAACCAAGAAGAAACTCCTAGAAGAGGTCGCTTCGTTCGGGACCCTCCTCAGCAACCGGGAGGATTTCATTAGGCTGATTTTCAAGATAGGTGAAGTTGCCGACTATGCCCAGGGCATTGGTTACCGGCTATCTGCGGTAATCGACCGCAACTGGAAAGTCGACAAGAAATATACCAAGCGGCTTGCGGAACTGAACGCCCTGGTTCTTGAGGAGATGTCCAAGATAAGAGAGACCGTAATGTCCCTAGGGTTCAACCCAGCCAAAGCCATGGAGCTGTCCAGAGGCGTCGAGGAAACAGAAAAGAAAGTTGACATGGCCCATCGATCTCTCGACCTCGAAGTACTAGATGAGAAGATTCCGTTACGAACTCTCCTTCTAGTCAGGGACCTTAGTGCTCACATGGAGAATATGGCCGACCTAGGGGTGGACGTTGTAGACCTGATCAGGGTAATCGCCCTGACGGCCTAGAAAAATCATGAAGTCCACGACCCTTCAAGGCGAAGCTGAACTTATTGGAACCCGTCTCATTGTATGGGATGCCAAGACCGGGCTCGACATTTACCGCTCGGGTTTCTTCGGAAAACCAGTTGGGATACCAAAACCAAAGCCGGACCAAGACTTCGACGTTCCACTCTTGCTCGACCTTATGGAAGGGCTATACCTTCTCGAGCATGGCAGGATATCAGTAATCGACGGAAGAACCAAAGAACCAGTTCGCAAATCTCTCTTATTGAGAGAAGCGAGAGAGACGTATCGTGGATTCAGTCAAGCATACCAAGTATACAAGGACCTGAGAAACAAGGGCTACATAGTCACGCCCGGAATAAAATTCGGTGCTGACTTTGCAGTCTATGAGCACGGACCTGGGATAGATCACGCGCCCTTCATCGTCTCGGTCGAAGACCCAGAGTCCATCATGGGGCCTTTCGAGGTAGTCCGAGCTGGAAGGCTAGCGACAACCGTAAGGAAGCAATTCATCATTGCTATTCCAGACACAAAGCAGAACGACATCAGATATCTCGTTTTTAGCTGGTTCAAAGCCTAACTCGAGCCATCAGATCGGCCATCGCTGCTCTGGGCATTCCTCAGGAAAGAAAGAGCGAAATCACGCGCGTGTCGCTCGGTCCCTCTGTGTTTCCCACCCACATGTCTCAAGTGATGGTAAAATTCATGGATCAACACGTATGGATCAAACATGTATTCTTCACTCGACATGTAGATAGTCCGCTCCCTATGCACATAGCATCCGAGCGCCCTTTTCTCGCCTTTCGGTAGACCGATCCTCAGAGCAGGTCTCTCTACGCGGTAATGTGCGCAAAGCGCGTCGAGCGCTTCCTCAGGCCTCCTCTCCATTGCGATAAGGCGTACAATCTTTCCCTGGAAGTTGGCCTCGTCTAACCCATTTCTTGGCCCTGGTTGTGATGGGCTCAAAACCCGTCAACTGCTACCCATAACGACTCTTACCCCACGTGTTAGTGCCAAAGTCATCGATGTTTTCCCAATGCAACTCTTTAAGGTTCTTCGAAAAGAGGGCTCTCTACCTTTAACGTGGGGGGAGAATCCGGGTACTCTTTGAAGCTCCCCCCGAAAGGCTGCAAGTTGCTAGGCTCCTGCGATGGAACGGTCTCTCAATCAATGGGGACAATATTTACGTCAATGAAGTAGAAATCCCGACTCTCAAATTGGCCGGAGCAGTCAGAGTTGATCGCCGGACTGTAAAGGAGACGATTCGCGCGATGAGCATTGACCGGGAAGTCAAGGTGATTTTTTCGAAGATAGAGTCAGCTGGACCATCGCTCCGGGCCGTAGCCAAGGAGATGGGATTGGGAGTCGTTGAGATAATAGCAGACGACCCGAACGAGGTTGGGATTCTTGCCAAAGCGTCCGGAATCCTGGCTGATCATGGGATTAGTATTAACCAGGTATTGGTTGACGACCCTGACCTGAACCCCGAACCCAAGCTTACTCTAATTGGGAGCAGAGTTGTCCCCGGAAAGGCCATTCCGCTAATTTTGAAGATTCCAGGAGTCGCGAAGGTGTCAGTCTACTAGTTACCTATACTCGTATGTTACTAAAGGTAACATTTATAGCCTAATTCTGTTACCTAAAGTAACGAAAAGGGGTCTTTCAATTGAACCTACGGCTAAGCATGTCCCCAGAAACTCAACGCGTATCCCCTCAAGACATTCTTGACTACAAGATCTTCGCTCGCAAGCACCAAAATCCAACGGAAAAGAATGAGCTCAGGCAATTCGAACGATTTCATGCCGCAAGACATCTGATTTCCCAAGAAATGGACACATACCTCGATGCAAGGCTTACGGCCGACGACCCCTCCAGTGCTCTGACTGTCGATGTATGCGGAGTCAAGAACGGAATCCTGACAGCGGTGTTTTGTCAGACTGCAGGTCTAGACGAGCTCCTTGCGAAATCCATTGAGACAATCAACGAATCCCAGAATGCAAGCGCTGTAATTCTTCTGCCGCGGGAATTGGATCAGCCCGCTCTGAAGGAATCGATGCGCGTTGCCTTTGAGAGAGGGAAGGCTACACTGGAGATTCTCGGCTGGTTCGGCGACACGTTTGAAGAGACGTTTCGGGAAACACTAGGGCTCATAGAACTCTTGGGAAATGAAACCAGAATGCGAATGCTAGCGCCACTCCTTGAGAAGTCAGGGGCAAAAAGAGACTATCGGACCCGGATAAACCCGAAGCTCGTCTACCACAACATATCCGCGCTTTCCGACGCTGGTCTGCTCGACGAGAACAACGAAGGAACATATGAATTGAGTCAATTCGGAAAGACAGTCCTCGCGGAATTCATCACCTTTCTTGAGAAGACTAGGAAGACCCTTGGTGAGTCGAAGACAAAGGAGGTGAAAAATGATTGAGTGAAGATGAATTCTTTTCCAATTGGCTGCGGCGTCGATGGCGATTCCCGACAGCCAACCTCTTTGACGAGCTCGAGCAGGACTTTGAGGAGATGTTCAAAGACCTGGAGCTTCCAAAGGATCTCATCCGAGAGCGAAAGCTTCCTGACGGCGGCACCGTGAGAGAAATGGGTCCATTCGTCTACGGATACTCGTTCAGCATGGGTCCCGACGGGAAACCAGTGATCAGAGAATTCGGCAATGTCAAACCCTCCCTGAAAGGAGGACCCTTAGGCGCGATTAAGCCTCGGCTTGACGTGAAAGAAGATCGAGAGCCTCTAGTTGACACTATCGTCAATCCCGACACAGTGAAGGTCGTGGCTGAACTTCCAGGTGTCGAAAAGCCGGACATATCCCTCGAATGTGACGGACAAAAGCTGACGCTGAAGGTGGACACGGACAAACGGCGCTACTACAAGGAGCTAGAACTTCCGGTCGAAGTAGATCCTGATACGTCAAAAGCGTCCTACAAGAACGGCGTGCTGGAGCTACTCCTAACGAGGAGGAAGTCGGGGTCCAAGGCCAAGCAGATAGCCATCGACTGACCTGGGAGTACTACTCCCACCCGCCTTTTTTTCAGGCGAGACTCCCCTCAATCCTTCAGAGTAAAGAATAGTTTTGGTGCGCGAGTGAGACCGTCAGGCACGGACCCAAGTCTTAATCACTGATAATCGCAATCCAATCTCATGGTCTCAGGCGATTTGATTATCAGCCAGCTAGAGCACAAGTCTAGGATCAAAAGAATCCGGGATCAATTGAAGAGGTCTAGGTGTGCGGCGCTCTATCTTACGAATCCCACCCGAATTCTCTACGCTACCGGATTTAGCCACATCTCTACGGAAAGACCTCTAGCGCTAGTCATCCCCCTAGACGGTACTATCTTCATGATGGGCCCTCGTCTGGAAGAGAACCACGTGGAACAGGATTCCACCCTCATAGAGGAGTTCTTCAGCTATCCTGATTACCCAGGCACAACCCACCCGATTCGACATTTTGTTAAGGTACTGAGACAAAAAGGACTAGCAGGATCGAAAATCGCGACGGATTCTGTTGAAGGAGCAGCCGGAGGCTGGGGCTACCGAGGTCCTTCATTGCGAGACTTGCTCCAGCAATCCAGGATGGTTGATGGGAAAGATCTGGTGGACAGCCTGAGATGGGTAAAATCTGAACAGGAGATACGCCTGTTGAGAGAGAGCGCTCGTTGGGCGGAGAAGGCTCACGACATTCTGGTAGAAAACATCGCACCAGGAGTACATGACGCACTAATTGGAATGAGGGCTAGCTATGAAGCTTTGACAAGAATGATGAAGAAGCTTGGGGCCAAATATCACCAACTAAAGTGGGGCCTTTCGCCGGTAGTTGTCGGCTGCAGGGGACAGGTCGGACCCGGGTCGGCCGTGCCACACGCCGTCTTCTCAAAGCGCAAAATCCGGAGGGGGGACGTATTGGTTACGGAGGCCGCAGTTGAGGTTGGAGGGTACACCAGCGAGCTGGAGCGAACAGTTATCGTCGGAAGGGCCGGGCCGAGAGAGAAGAAATACTTCGATGCTATGCTGAGAGCTCAGGACGCTGCATTAGGATCATTCAAGGCGGGTACACCCTGTTTTCAGGTTGATGCTGCGGCAAGGAAGACAGTTGAAGGTGCAGGTTTGGCGGGCGATCTTCGTCACCACGTGGGCCACGGCGTTGGGATTGATGGCCACGAACCGCCATGGCTCGACCCAGGAGAGAAGACAATCATGAAGACTGGGATGGTGTTTTCGTGCGAGCCAGGGCTCTACGTTCCTCGCTTTGCCGGTTTCCGACATTCAGACACGATAGAGGTCACTAAACATGGTATGGACTTCATAACTCATTACCCCCGTAGCCTGGAAGAATTGACCATCTAGAAGATCCAAAAAAGCAAAATCTTGAACTACGTCCATAAAGCGCTGGGCAGAGCCTTCTCCACCGGTGGAGAAACCTGATGATCGCGGTAGGTCTCCCCACAGTGTGGACATTTGAGACTCCTTCTCCACATGCGGTAGATTAGCTTGAGCCCAACGTAGGTCAAAGCGAAAACAACGATCCCTGCAACAGCCGACGCGATAGCGGAGTCAATGTTCATGATGAAGATGAAATAATGAATGTCGACCAATTCAGCGGACCCTCAACACGGCGCGAGCGAGGTGTGGACAGAGGAGTGGACAAGATTTAGCGCGCATACGCTATATTGCGAAACTGATGGTATAAACCTACCTCAGATGAAAGCGCGCAGATTGAAGCAAGAGATATCTGTTTATTGAAAAGTATACCCTGCTAATTTAGGGACGGTTGGAACGTTGCGAGCGATGGTTAGGGCTGACTAGTTGGTGGAGTAGCCTGTACTGGCTTCAAGACCTCGTCCGCGTGAGTGATCTTGACCAGCCCCTTGAGGAGGAGCCGATTAGTTATCTTCGCGCAGACATCACAGTCCTTACCCGGACAATACCCTTTTAGAAAGTTCTCGCACTTCCAGCGATAGTTCTCTATCTCAACGGTGGACATACAAGTGGAGCCTTTGCCGATCGGCCCTACGGCCTGAAATCGACTAAAGTATCGCGTAACTTCACGCAAAAGCAAGCGGTAACATCATGAAGGTCGGCCCATTTCCTTGTAGACCTCTCTTTGGATGATGTATCTCATGATCTCGCTGGTACCTCCTCCGATCATCATGAACCTCGCATCCCTGAAGTAGCGTTCTACCGGAAGATCCTTCGTATAGCCGATACCTCCATGGACTTGCAAAGACTCGTGGGCAACCTCAAACGCGGCTTCAGTCGAGTATAGTTTGGCGACAGCCCCCTCCTTCCTGGCTGTTTCTCCCCGATCAAGCGCCCGAGCCGCATCCAGAATGAGGAGTCGAGAAGCCGCAAGTTTAACAGCCATATCAGCGATTTTGAAACTCACTCCTTCAAAGTGTCTGATCGGACGTCCAACTGCTGCCTGGTAGATGAGTACCTGACGCTTGCTCAAAGGATGAGCGAGCGATTCCCATCATCCCGGCGGCAACAGCCGGACGCTCCCTGTCCAGTTCGTCCAGGATAATCGAGAAACCACGGTTGAGACCGCCTACGAGATTTTCTCTTGGGACATCGACGTCTCGAAACCGCAGATGGGCAACATTCGCGCCCCTCATGCCTAGAAGACTGTAGGCCTTCACGACCTCAAGGCCCTTTGAATTCCTTGGAATCACGAACCCGCTGATGGCGGAACGAGCAGGTTTGCTGGGGTCAGTGACAGCGAGAAGAAAGAGATAGTCTGCAACGCCTCCATTGGTTATGAACCGCTTCTCTCCGCTCAGAATGAAGTCTCTGCCTTCCCGCCTTGCTCGGGTCTTGATTGAGCCTGCGTCAGAACCTGCTTGAGGCTCCGTCAGGGCTAGAGCACCCACTTTCTCACCTAAAAGAACTGGGCGGAGGAACTCCTTTTTCTGGACGCTATTTCCGAAATATGCGAGCGGCGCAGAGTACAGCGCAGCCGAAGCTAAGTCTAACCATTTCCGCGGCGCCGCTGAGGGCGGAAACCTCCTCGGCCACTATTGTCTCGCAAACCCAGCCTAGGCCGAGACCGCCGTCAGATCTCGAGAAGGGAGCCCCCAGAAACCTGCTTCTGCCGAGCGCGCGAAGGAAGTCCCTAGGGAAATATTCCTCGGCTTCTATATTGGCAGCCAATGGTTTGAGGTGTTTTTCGGTAAACGCCTTTACCCTTTTTGAAAGCTCAGCTCTTGCCCGGTAAGAGCCAGACTCATAACGAGTCTCGTGAGAAACTACTTGTTTAAGCTAGTCCGGTAAAGTTACCATCAGCTTAAGCATACTGCGTTGGCGCGACGGCGATTGGCTTCGGCTTGGAAACTACCGCCACTGCCTCTCTGAATACCGGCCGGTAAGCGATTCCATAGAGGATCAGTCCGTCCTTTCCCTCGTAGTCGAGCCTTCGGATAACCCCCTCCAGTCGGACTCCCGGTTTCAAATCGGAGACATCCGCATCGACGAACAGCATCTTGTTGTTTTCAAGGAGCTCAAAGTTTGAGGTCCATCTCTTCTTGAAGGGAAGCTTTGAAACGTTCTTCAGCTTGGCAAATCTCGGAAAACGTTTCTTCTCCATCGGCCCTGAACAGTCGGAGGCTAGACAGGTCTCTCTCGCGGGATAGTATATTCTGCTGCACCCCTTGCAAAGAGAGAGTGAGAAGTAGCTCCCGTTGACGGGTTCAATTTCGCCGACCATTCGCGGAATCTCCAATCTTCTCTTGATTCTTGATAGCCGTTCACGGATCAAGTCGTGGTAGGTGTCTATTCTGATCTCAGACTTCCGTTGTACGTAATCCATGACAGTAGGGGTTCTTCCTCTCTTTTCCTCGATCCCGTCCTGGACTTCAAACCAAGTTGCGTTTGAATAAGCTCCTGATCCGTAGGACACTGCCAGAACTTGGTCGCCGGGCTTAGCCTTGTCAAAGAGTGATGCGAGAGAGATCATAGTAGAGGCGGCATAGGTGTTTCCAGTATCCAGAACTCGAAGCCACGGTTTGATCTTCTTCTCAATGTCATGCTCGGTGAGCCTCATCCGTTCAGCTATCGACGAATCGCCAACGTATGGAATCTCGTCCTGAGTGAGCGCATTGCATGTCTTCATGGGGAGGTAGCCTGATGGCTGGTGAAACGTTATCCAGTCAAAATCGGATAAAGAAAGATCGGGGTGCTTACGAAACAGGTTGGCAATCGCACCAATAATATGCGATTTGTAAGCTTCAACAGTTGTCCTGCCGAAGTGCTTGGGAACCGCGGATTCCTCGCGTCTCCAAAAATCCATGAAGAGGCTAGAATACGGAGCAATGTCCTCAATACTAGCTATCAAATCGCTCTTCCCCAAGACGAATGCCCCGGCACCTGCTCCGGCTGAGTATTCTAAGGGGTCCCCGCGTTCAGCCTGAGCAACATCCGACCCAATTGCGAGACCGTATTTTATTCGTCCGCTACGGATCTCAGCGTCTATGAAGCTGACTCCCTGCATTCCAGAATTGCAAGCCCCTTCGAGGTCGGCAATGAATACGTTTTCGCCGACACCGATGAATGATGCGACGTGTCGTGCTATCGTGCCGACTGCGTAAGGCTTAGACTCCGACCCGGCAGTAACGCTCCCTATCTCTCCAGGAGAAATCCCGGCCATGCGAATGGCGTTCTCCGCCGCCTCCGTGGCGATGGTCATCGTGTCTTCGGTGTGCCCCGCAACCGCTTTCTCACGGAGAAGAAGTCCATGCCTAACTTTCTCCAGAACCTTTTCGAGTTCCTTCCCTCGCTTCTTTTCTCGCTCCCTGACGATCTTCGCGGTCTCAATTCGCTCTCGGGGGATGTAAACCCCGTAGCCAACGATTCCAACTTTACTGTGACTCATGCGAAGACTCTCGGAGACATCCGATATGTGAAGAAGCTTTTCTTAGCAAACACGGTATTTAAGACTACGTAGAACACGCTTCGACGACCCGAGCCAATCATTTCCATCGTTAGTCGCAAGAAAGGACTCTTCCGTCCCTCGCCCCTCCCATAGCAGTTTTTTCAATCCTTCTGAAACTGGGAGAGTAGTCGCTTGGTTACAGTCTGCTTTTGGCGCTAGAAACCAGCCCCGGTTCAGTAATAGCTTCTCGAAGGATCCGAGATGGTATTTCGCTTTACAACGAGTGCGATTCTTGCAATGATTATCCTATCCTTCTCAGCAGGAGCGGTGAATGTTCTTCACTACGAGGAGACCAATAAGGGGCTTGCCCTAAATCATTTACCCCTTGCAGCGGTGAATGGTCCTCAGCGAACCATCGTAATTACGGTCCAGTTTCCCGATAAAGCAAACACCTCTTCTCCTGGGCAGATTCTGACGATGCTCTCACATCTGAACAATTATTACAACGAAGACTCCTACGGAACCGTCTCATTTCAAACGGGGACGACGCCAGCTGCCAGCTCTTCTTGGTATACTCTGCCGAAAGCTATGACGTATTATGGAGCAGATACCGTGTCGAGTGATGACCAACTGGTTTCTGATTCTCTTCAGGCCGCATACAATGTGGGAATCGACCTCGCGAACTACAAGTTTGCAATCATAGTTCATTCCGGCAACGATGAAGCTATGACTCATGTAGTCTCCGATATTCATTCCTTTACGATTCCAGGCTACGTTTTCAACCCCGCGCCCTTGATATCGTACAAAATTTCAACGTCGGTGGTGGCTGAATCTGACCCGACAGGAGTCTACTGCCACGAAGCGGGCCATCTCTTGGGACTGCCTGACCTTTACGACTTAACCGGTCAAATCGACCCGTCGAATAACTTCTTGGGCTACTGGGAAATAATGGCATTGGGAGAATGGAACCCAAACAATGGCAACCCACTCCAACCTAAACCTGGCACATATCCATCTCACCATTCGATCTGGTCGAAGATTGAACTAGGCTTTGTCCCAAGCTCACGAGTATCCATCGTTCAACCAGGTCAAAGCGCCAATGTCACTCTGCAAAATCTAGAATCCCCGACCAACGGCAACCAGTCTGTCAAGATTCCCATAGCGGCCAACCAAGATGGTTCTCTGACCTACTACCTGGTCGAGATGAGGGCGAAGATCGGCATTTACGACCAATACTTACCTTTTCCATCGAATTATCCCGGAGCAGGTATTCTGATTTACAAAGTAAATGAGAGTATCCCCGCGGGCCATGGTAGTGTTCGTCTAATGGACGCCCATCCAGGCGGAGACCTCAGTGATGCCGCGTTCGGACCCTGCAATTCTCCGTGCGTCAGCAACAACACGTTCTGGGACCAAGCGAACTTCGTAAAAGTGATAGTGACTACGACCAGCACAATGTCATATTCCGTTCTAGTCGACCGAACAAGCGCTCCTCGCCTTCTCCTGCAAGTAAACGCTCCCTCTCAAGGCGTTGAAATCACCGTCGACGGCGCCAACGGGACCTCAGACTCTACAGACCAGTTGAGGCTGGCAGTCCGTTATGGACCGCACTCGATCTCTATTCAGCCACAGATCCCAGTGGCAATTGGATCTGCAACAATTCAGCTTGGACTGACAAACAGCTTTGCCGCGTGGGACGACGGAAGCACAGCAAACCCGCGTTGGGTTTCAGTTGTAAAGGATACTACTTTGACCGCCAGCTACCGAGTTGTCATTGAGCCCTCGTTTGCTACCGCAATTACTGCAGCGACCGTCCTTGGAGTCATTGTACTCGCCGTGACTATTCATCGAAGACGACATCAAGTTGTTAGTAACGATGTGGGTCCGACGACCTCCTCTCTGGAACCGAGTATTACTCAACCTCAGAATGCTTTCGAGCCCAAGGGCTCACTCCCAAGGAATAATGCCCTTTCTGGAGTATCCGTAAATGGCGACAGCGAGACCAAGGGCTCCTAGCCCGAGACCGGCTGTGTTCGCGCTTCCATCTCTGGTCACCAATACCTGCTCAGTAGTCCCGAAGGCGCGGACTGAAATGTCAATGTTCTTCAATGTTTGAGAACTCTGGTTGTCGAACACGAAACAGTAAGTCTCCGTCGCATTCAACGGAATACTGAACGACTGGTTGGAGACAAGTTGGTCGATAAGAACGGCAGGAGGTCGTGACGATGGAGAACATGATTGAGACTTGTTCATGCCCAAAAGCTCGAAGTGTACAGAGGAGGCTGCTCCACTGGACTCCGAAATTGTGAGATTAGCTCGCAGTTCATTGTTCATACCCGAAAAAATAGTGATGTTTCTAGGCTGCTCGACGAGGCTACGTGCCTGAATAGGGAACCCATGTTGGACCCAAACGTTCTGTACATTGACAACAGGAGTTGTGTGGACACTGGGGATGGACGCGTAGGTGACGAGACCGATTATCAGCAAAGCTATCCCGAAAGCTACGAGTTTGAACTGCATACTAACGATCCTCCATGTCCCGCAGTTTCTGAAATTCCCTGATCTCGCCTAACCGATGCCGCATTATGCTGGCCTCAAGCTCAGACTGCAGCAACGAAAAGATGTCTTTGTGGATGCTCACGAAATCTGATGCGGTCGGGCTTCTCGGCCGAAGCAACTCAATAGGCACTATGCTTTTCACTCGGGCGGGTCGAGCGGAGAGAACCAATATCCTATCGGCAAGTTCAATCGCCTCGGGAAGGTTGTGGGTAACGAGGAGAAACGTCTTCTGAGTCTCAGCGTGGATCTCTGCGACCTCTTCCCGGAGCGCCTCTGCCGTAAACTCATCGATGGCGCTGAAGGCCTCGTCCATCAAGACAACTTCAGGGTCTATGGCAAGGGCCCTAGCTATACCAACCCGTTGTTTCATTCCACCCGAGAGCTGTTTCGGATAGAGATTTTCGCTGTCCTTGAGCCCCACCATTCCGAGAAGTTCTCTGGCAGTATTCTCCCTCTCGTGTTTCGAGACGTTCTGGACCTCAAGCCCAAATGCGACATTCTCCAGGACTGTTCTCCAAGGAAGAAGAGCGAACGTCTGGAAGACCATACTGATCTTCGGATGAGGAGCAGTGAGGAGGTCGCCTCTGAAACGGATTTCTCCAGAGGAGGGCCGATCTAACCCGGCGATCATTCTCAGAAGGGTGGATTTCCCGCAACCGCTCGGGCCGACGATGCAGACGAACTCTCCTTCATTGATTTGAAAAGATATGTCATTCAGTGCGGTCACGGTTTGCGGCGGTTCTGAGTAAATTTTTGTGACGTTAGAGAATTCCACGTGCAAACGATTGTTTACCTCCATCTCTTGATTCGTTGCTCTAGTCGCTCGAAGAATGCGCGATCCATTAGAATAGTGAGAAACCCAACGGTCATTATTGCAGCTAGGCCGTATGTCAATGAGTGTGCTGACCCCTGAATACTGTTAGAGATGAAACTTCCAACCCCAGCAACGCTTGCAATGATTTCCACCGCGAGAAGTACGTTCCAGCTGAACTCGAATGAAAGCCTTAGTCCAGTTAGGAAGTTCGGGAAGATTGAGGGAAGAATGATCTTGGAGAAGGTGTCAAGCCTTCCCGCCTTGAACACTGATGCAACGTGAAAGTAGTCTATTGGAATCTCCTTAACTCCCTGTCTGATTGTGAAGTAGATTGGGAAAAAGGCACTGAAGGCAGAGATCGCTACTGCTGCTACATTTCCTCTTCCGATTACAGTAACGAGGAGAGTGAGTATTGCCAAGTCGGGCAACGCCCCAACCAGCATGACGATCGGCGTTATCGCTTCGTCTAGCCGGTTTCTAAGACCTACTAGTAATGCTAGGGGCATAACGACCACCAGGGCAAGAGAAACCCCCGCGGCTACGTTGACGAAGCTCTGGCCGACGCGAGCCAAGAAAAATGGTGTTCCTCCGAGTTGGACCAGTGTGAGCAGGACATTGTGAAGAGGAGGAAGCTGATTGCTGGAGACGATCCCAAGAAGGGCAACAGCCTCCCAGACAGAGAAAATCGCGACTAACGTGATCATCCACGGTGGGAGTCGGGTTTTTTTCCGGCCAGTGTCCCGTACTCGATGGAACACTTTGGGACTGAGTGGCCAGAAACGCAGCTCGATACACCGGGAACCCGAAAGTCCCCTCCGAGAACTAATTAGCTTTGGACGACTAATCTGCAGAATTCTGTGCTTAATGGGTTAGAGGTCTGAACTCTTATCGCGGCG
>Ga0209803_1000281_pt1 | contig 33315 bp, 31 predicted proteins | sample GraSoiAngelo_138_FD_185895 | JGI IMG/M metagenome (GOLD analysis project Ga0209803, IMG submission 185895) | Grasslands soil microbial communities from the Angelo Coastal Reserve, California, USA - 14_0929_09_40cm (SPAdes) (version 2) | ecosystem: Environmental > Terrestrial > Soil > Grasslands ...
ACGATCAGCGAATCGCTGGACATAGACCCGTAGGCTAGAAGGCTGACGGGTTCCCGGTCAACTCTCCAGGGAGGGTGTTGAAGGTTGGTGGAGGACGGTGAAGGTGAGTGGAGGTAGGCACGGCCGTGGAGCACCCTCCACCATCCTCCACGATCCTCCACCATCCTTCACCACCTTGCCTAACCGCTGTTGTCTCCCTACGTTAGCCCTCCCCATGGCTGAGACCGCGCTAGTGGTGCTCACGACGCTCGCGACCGAAGCCGAGGCACGGGCGCTCGTCACAGCCCTTTTGGAGGCGCGGTTGATAGCTTGCGGCACGCTCATCCCGGGCGCCCGCTCCATTTACCGCTGGGAGGGAGCGGTGACGGAGGAGGCCGAAGTGGTGGTTCTGCTGAAAACCGACGACTCGAAGTGGGATGCGCTGTGCGGTGCAGTCAGGGAGCGTCACCCCTACCAGGTTCCGGAGCTGCTCGCCGTATCGGTCGAGCGCGGGCTCGACCTGTACCTCTCCTGGCTCACGAGTGAGGTGCTCGGGTGATCCGCAAGCGCGAGCCGCGGTGGCAATCGGCGGCCGAGCGGGCCCGCGTGGCGGCGGAGCTCATCGAGGAAGCAGAATCCCTCACCGAGACCAGCACGATCGCGTCACCGGCGGACGTGGCCCGTGCCGGCCTCCCGCCGCCCATCACCGCGGAGCTGCCGGTCGCGGCGCTTCCCGCAGACAGCGAGTCGGCTGCGGGGGCGAGCGACCCAACGGTGGCGCCGACCCTCGACGACCTCCTCGACGCGGATCCGGACAACGTGGCGCTGCTGGTCCGGCGCGCCCGCGCGCTCGCCACCGCGGCGCACTACAGCGCCGCCCGGCAAGACTACGAGCACGCCCTGCGGCACGAGCCGGCGCACGGCGAGGCCCTGACGGGACTCGGCGTGCTACTCTCACGGAAGGGACTGTGGGCCGAGGCCGTGCCGCGGCTTCGTCAGGCGGCGGAGGTGGACCCGGCACGCGCGGCCGCGTGGTATTACCTGGGCGAAGCGCTCAATCACCTGGACGACTTGGACGGTGCGCGGAGCGCGTACGAGCGCGCCGTCGAGCTCGAGCCCAGCAACGCCAAAGCGCTCTATGGCCTCGGGATTGTGCTCGACCGGCTCAATCGCCCGGACGAGGCCACGCGGATGTACCGCCGCTCGCGGGAGGCCACCGGCAGGTGATCCGGGTGGTGGTGGACGATCTCGCGTTCCTCGGCGCGGACGCGGTGGTGCGTCCCGCCACGACACGTCTCGCTCCCACGACACCGGCGGTCCGGCGGCTCGAGAGTGTGGCCGGACCCGGCTTCGCAGACAGCCTGCGGCTGCAGAAGGAACTCGCGGTGGGTGCGGCGGTCGTCACGGCCGGCGGGGGCGGCCTGCCGGCCGAATTCGTGATCCATGCGGTGATCCAGAGCGAGACGGAGCCCGTGACGCGGGACGGCGTGGCGCGCGCCTGGCGCTCCACCCTGCAGCAGGCGCAGGAGTGGGAGTTCTCGAGCGTGACCGTGCCGCCGCTCGGCACGGGGGCGGGAAACCTGTCGATGGAGGACGCCGCGGACATCATGGTGCCCATCCTCGAGGCGCATCTCGGGAGCGCCGCGTTCCCGGCCAGTGTGTCGATCGTCGTGGAGACGACCGCGGACCGCGACACGTTCGAGGCCGTCCTGCGGCGACGGGGGAGCGGGACATCATGACGCGGCGCACGCTCGCCGTAGCGATCCTCGGCGCGTGGGTCCTGTCGCTGGGCTGGCTGGTCAAACGCCAGGTGTTCCGCCCCGCCGGGGCACGCCTCGCCGAGGCGGCCCTGAGCGTACCACCCGGCCCCGCCTATTACCGGCTCGAGCTGAGTGGTCAGCAAGTCGGATTCGCGTCGTCCACGATCGACACGACGCCGACCGCGATCCGCGTCACCGACCTCCTGGTGCTGCGCTATCCCGCAGCGGGTGTCTTGCGCCGGACCGCCGCGCTCAGTCGGGCCGTGCTGTCGCGGGGGCTTCGACTCGAGAGCCTCGACGCGAAGTTCAACGGGGATCCGGGACGCTTTTCATTCGGCGGCCTCGTGAGCGGCGACACGTTGCTCACGGTCACGATCTCTTCGCCGATGGACTCCACGACCACCCGCCTTCCCCTCGCGCATCCGATCCTGTTGCCGACCGTCATGCCGCTGCGCCTGGCATTCGGTGGGGAGCTGAAGCCCGGCCGCTCGTACGCGAGCGCCGTTTTCGACCCGATGCTGCTCACGGAGCGGGCGGTGCAGGTCAGCGTGGCCCGCGACTCGACGCTCATCGTGGCCGATAGCGCCGGCTACGACTCGACCGCCATGGCCTGGGTCCCCGCGCGGTTCGATACGGTGCGCGCGTTCCTCATCACGCAGGTTGACGGAGGGGTCACGACGCAGGCCTGGATCGACGGTCAGGGGCGGGTGGTGCGGGCTGAGACCCCCGCCGGCTTCACGGTCGAGCGCTCGGCATTCGAGCTCGCGTTCGAGAACTTCCGGCACCGGGACACCACACACTTGGCGCTGGCGAGCGCCTCACCACCCCCGGGGAGCGTGGTCGGCACGACCGCGATCGCAGCGGGGGCGTCGCCAGCGCGGCCGTCGCTCTCCATCCTGCGCGTGCGCTTGTCCGGCGTGACGCTCGCCGGGTTCCAGCTCGAGGGCGGTGGCCAGCACCTGAGGGGCGACACGCTCGAGGTGCAGCTCGACACGGGCGCCCGGCTCCAGGCACGCTACGCGCTCCCGGCACGTGACACGGCGCTCCGCGGCGCGCTCGCGCCCGAGCCCCTCATCCAGAGTGACGACCCGCGCGTGCAGGCGCAGGCCCGTCAGATCGTCGGCGCAGAACGGGACCCCGCGCGAGCCGCGCGGCTGATCGCCGGCTGGGTGTCTCGGCAGGTGGCTCGGCAGGCCGGCGTCGGCGTTCCCGGCGCCGTGCAGGTCCTCGGCCGGCGTCGAGGGGACTGCAACGAGCACACCGTGCTGTACGTCGCGCTTGCGCGCGCGGCCGGCATACCCGCCCGCACCGCAGCTGGCCTCCTCTATGCGGGCGGCCGGTTTTACTATCACGCGTGGGCGGAGGTGTACCTCGGCGATTGGGTCGCGGTAGACCCGACGTTCGGGCAATTCCCGGCGGATGCCGCCCACCTGCGCGTGTCGACCGGCGGATTGGCCAGGCAGATGGAGCTGCTCCGCCTGACCGGAAGCCTCAAGCTCGAGGTGCTATGATCCGACTGGAGAACCTCACCAAGCATTACGGCAGCTTCGTGGCCGTCGACGACATTTCGCTGGAGGTACCGCGCGGCGCCCTGTACGGGTTTCTGGGGCCGAACGGCGCCGGGAAGACCACCACCCTGCGCATCATCGCCGGGATCCTGCGCCCGACGCACGGCCGCGTGCTCCTGGGCGGGGACGACGTGCACCAGCAGCCGATCGCGGCCAAGACGCGCCTGGGCTTCATTCCCGATCGGCCGTTCGTCTACGACAAGCTGACCGGCGCCGAATTCCTGCGGTTCGTGGCGGCGCTGTACGGCCAGGAGGGCGACGCCATCGAGCGCCGCATCACGGAGCTCCTCGAGGTGTTCGAGCTGACGACCTGGAAGGACGAGCTGGTGGAGGCGTACAGTCACGGCATGCGCCAGAAGCTGATCATCTCCAGCGCGCTCATTCATCGGCCGCAATACATCGTGGTGGACGAGCCGATGGTGGGGCTCGACCCGAAGGCCGCGCGGCTCCTGAAGGACATCTTCCGGCAGTTCGTGACCCGCGGCGGCACGGTGCTGCTGAGCACGCACACCCTCGAGGTCGCCGAGGCGATGTGCGACCGGATCGCGATCATCCAACAGGGCAAGATCGTCGCCGAAGGAACGGTCAACGATCTGCGGCAGCAGCATCGTGCCGGCGACGCGAGCCTCGAAGAGCTGTTCTTGAAGCTCACCGGCGGCGCCCACGTGCGTGAGCTCGCCGAGGTGCTGGGCGACGGAGCAGCCGCGTGAGGGTCCCCCCCCAGCCATCGTTGTGGCGCGTACTCGAGCCGAAGTGGCGCACCGCCCTGCAGCGGATCCGCGAGGAGCGCTCGCGCGGCGGCTCGGGCAAGCTGCTCATCCTGATCCTCGTGGGCGTGGGGTTCTGGATCGGAGTCTTCGGTGTCCTCTACCGCATCCTCAAGTACTTCCGAGGCGTGGAAGACGTCGGGCCGTTGCTCGCCGGCAAGATCCTCGGCGTCGTGTTGCTCGCGTTTGTCGGGATTCTCGTTCTCTCGAACGTGATTACGGCCCTCTCGAGTTTTTTCCTGGCGAAGGACCTGGACCTGCTGATCGCCGCCCCGGTGGACTGGCTGCGGATCTACCTCGCGAAGCTGAGCGAGACGTTGTTGCACTCCTCATGGATGGTGGCGTTGATGGCGGTGCCGATCTTCGCGGCGTACGGGGTGGTGTTTCGAGGCGGCGTGCTGTTCATGCCCTACGCGGTGCTCGCGGTGTTCCCCCTGCTCGTTCTGCCGGCGGTGGGGGGCTCAGCGCTCACACTCGCGCTCGTGAACATCTTTCCGGCGCGACGCACCCGCGATCTCCTGTCGATCGTCGCGCTCGGCGCCGCTGGCGGATTGATCCTGTTGTTTCGACTGATCCGGCCCGAGCGGCTCGCCTCGCCGGAAGGGTTCCGCAACCTGCTCGATTTCATCGCAGTGCTGCGCACGCCGACGTCCCCGTACTTGCCCAGCGAGTGGGTGAGCCAGGCGATCATGGAGTTCCTGCGAGGCAAGGTCGACCTCATGCCACTCGCCCTGTTGTGGAGCACGGCGGCGGCGTTCGTCACTCTCGGGGCCCTCCTGCACCGGCGGTTGTTCGCGCCCGGGTTCACGAAGGCGCAGGAGGCGGCGGAGCGGTTCGTGCGGGGCGGGTGGTGGCGCCTGACCGTGGGGACCATGCTCGGTTTCCTGCCGGTGGCCAAGCGCGAATTCGTGATCAAGGACATCAAGCTCTTTTTCCGCGACACGACGCAATGGAGCCAGCTCATCCTGCTAGCGGTCTTGGTCCTGGTTTACCTGTTCAACATCAAGACGCTGCCGTTGCACCGAGGCGAGGCGGTGGGGTTCTTCTACGTCACGCTCGTCTCGTTCCTGAATCTCGGGTTGGCGGGCTTCGTGCTCGCGGCGATCGCCGCGCGGTTCATCTTCCCGGCGGTGTCGCTCGAAGGCCGGCACATGTGGCTCCTGCGCTCGAGCCCGCTCGACCTGGGCGCCTTGCTCTGGTCGAAGTACTGGGTTGGAACGGTGCCGCTGCTCGCGTTGGCTCTGCTGCTCACCGGCCTGACCAACGTCCTGCTGGAAGTGCGGCCCTTCATGATGGCCGTGGGGCTGGTGACGATCGCCGGCCTCACGTTCGCCATCGCGGCGCTGGCGCTCGCGTTCGGGGCGTTGTACCCGCAGTTCGAGACCGAAAACGCGGCCCAGATCCCGACGTCGTTCGGGGGGCTGGTGTACATGATGGCCACGATCGCCCTGCTCGCGGCGGTGATCTTCGTGTTGTGGCAGGCGGTCTACCAGTACGTGCGATCAGTGTACCTCGGCCGTCCGATGGTGGTAGAGGCGTCGATGCTGGTGTGGTTCGCCGTCGCCGCCGCCCTGTGCGCGGCGGTGACGGCGGCGTCGCTGTGGGTCGGCCTCAGGCGGATGGAGCGGATGGAGTTCTAGCTACAGCGGGAAGTTGAGGCCCGCCAGTACGTTGAACGACGTTCTGTCGGCGAAAACGAACCGGGCCTCGAGAAACGGCTTGAAGGGCCGGGATCGCCGGCCTTCCCACCCCGCGAAGACGTTCGCCCCCGCGTCGCTCGCGCCATTCGAGTGCAGGTAGGCGAACCCCGCCCCGAAATAGAACAACCCGTAGACCGTTGGAGGGTGGTACTTCAGGTCGGCGTTCAGGCGAAACGGTGAGCCGTTCGCGCCGGGGTAGAACTCGGCCGACGGCGCCAGCGCCCAGCGTCGTCCGACCGGCAGGTTGAGCTGGCCGCCGAGGAACACATGGTCGAAGTCGAAATCGTACCCGATCCGCGGGCCGATGCCCGGACGGTCCACCAGGACCGCTCGCCCGCCGCGCACGCGCCGCTGGGCCTCCGCCGCCGTCGCCGTGACGACGAGTCCGAGAACCGCCACCGCGATCCGCAGAGTGACTCCGCTCACGCCGGCGCTCCACGTTGAAGGTCGCACACTGTATAGAAAAGCGCGTCGCGAAAATCAAGAGCGTTTACTAGTTTGGCGGTATGCGAGCACCGGTCCACGTTTTGCTGGCCGCCGCGGTCACGGCGTGCGGCGCCGACCGACACGGCCGCCCCCGGATCGGCGTCGCCCTCCCGACCGATACCGGCGCGCTCACGGCGGACCTGCGCCGCGGCATGGCCCCCGTCGCGGACAGCCTGCAGCTCGATGTGCGCGTCGTCACGGCCGGGGGTGACGGCGCGCGCCAAGCTGCACAGGTGGACAGCTTCGCGGCGCAGCGCGTCGCGGCGATCTTGATCGATCCCGTCGATACGGTCGCCCTCAGCGGAGCCATCGCGCGGGCGAACCGAACTGGAATCCCGGTCTTCACGATGGTGACCGCCAGCGACCAAGGGAGCGTCGTGTCTCACATCGGCAGCGACGACCGGATGGGGGGCGAGCTGGCCGGCTGGTACGTCGCGCAGCGCCTGAACGGCGGAGGCAGCATCGCGATCCTCGACCAGCCCGGTGTCCCGAGCGGCCGTGATCGGGTGGCGGGCATCCGCCTCGCCCTCGCTCCCTTCCCCAACATACGCATCGTGGCGAACCCGGCGGTGGAGCCCGCCGCGCGCGACGCGGCGAGCCGCCGGACCGCCTCGCTGCTGGCGGCCGATCAGCGCGTGGACGCCGTCATCGGCACGAGCGACGAGCTGGCTCTGGGCGCCCTCGACGCCATCCAGGCGTCGGGAAAATCGGGTGTGTTCGTCGTGGGATTCGGAGCGATTCCCGAAGCCCGCGCTGCCATCGTTCGGGGGAGCGCGCTCGTCGCCGACGTGATGCCCGATCCCGTCACCATCGGACGCTACGCGCTGCTCGTGGTCGCGTCGCATCTCCGGGGCAACCGGGTCACGACGTCGGTTCCGGTGCGGGTGCGCCTCGTCGATCGGGACTCGCTCGGGGCGCCATGACCGCAACCCGGGCCACCGCAACCTCCCACGGTCCGATCGAGGCACAGGTCGAGAGGGCCCTCACCGACCGCGTCATGGCCGGCGAGCCGATGGCGCAGCTCGCGCACCTCATCATGATCGGCGTGATCGCGGTTCTCCTCTGGGGACGGACCTCGACCGCGCTGCTGCTCGCCTGGGTCGCCACCATCGTGGTCGGCGTCGGAGTGCGCGCTGCCACCACCCGCCACCTTCGCACCACCAAGGCAGACTCCCGAACGACGCTCGGGGCGGTCCGCTTGGCCGTGACCGCGCTGGGACTCGCGTGGGGCGTGGGCGCGGGTGCGATCATTCCGGAAGTCCCGCCGCAGTACATGGCCATGATTCTGGTGGTCGTGAGCGGCCTGGTGTCTGGCGCCGCCAATACGCTCGACGCCGACCCGGTGACGTTTCGCGGGTTCCTCGTCACGACTCTCGGACCCTTGCTCGCCGGCATTCTCGTGAGTGGCCACGAGCGCGTGCAGCTGGTCGCCGTGTCGCTGATCGTGATCTTCGGTGGGTTCATGCTGGTCCTCAACCGCCGGGCGCACCGAATCTTGAGCGACCATCACCACTCCTCGGCGCTCGTGGCCCTGCGAGAGGAGGAGGCGCAACGGGAGCGGCGCCATCTCGATGCGCTCATCGACAGTGCCCCGTTGGGGATCGTGGTGGTGGACCGGGATAATCGCGTGCAGCGCGTGAACCCGCGCTTCCAGGACCTGTTCGGGTATTCGAGCGATCAGGCCGTGGGCCGGGACCTGGACGATCTCATCGTGCCCGAGGGGGACCGCTCCGTGGCGCGAGAGCTCAATCGGCGCGCGCAAGAGAGCGGACGGGCCGTCGCCGAAGTGGATCGGAGGCGGCGCGACGGTCGCCTCGTCCCGGTGCGCGTGTCGGCTGCCGCGGTCGAGGGCGGCGTATCGGGAGATCTGTTCGTGCAGTACGAGGACATCAGCGAGCGGCGGCGCGCCGAACAGGTCATGCGCGAGGCGCGTGATACGGCCGAGCGCCTCGCCAGGGCCCGCTCATCGTTCCTCGCCAACATGAGCCACGAAATCCGCACCCCGATGAACGCCGTGGTGGGATTCGTGGAGCTGTTACTCGATACCGAGCTCAGCACCGACCAGCGGCGGGCGCTCGAGCTGGTGCGCTCCTCCGCGGAGGCCCTGCTCACCATTCTCAACGACGTGCTCGACTTTTCGAAGATCGAGGCCGAGCACCTGGAGCTCGAAGCGATCCCATTCGATCTCCAGAAGCTGCTCCATTCGACCGTCGGCCTGCTCGCCGTCCGGGCCCGCGAGAAGCACCTCGAGCTGATCACCGACATCGGGATGGACTTCCCGGCGCTGGTGCGCGGGGATCCGACCCGCGTGCGCCAGGTGCTCACCAACCTCATCGGGAACGCGATCAAGTTCACCGACGAAGGCGAAGTCGTGGTCCGCGCCGTGGCGACGCCGGCCGACGACAACGCCGTGCGCGTTGAATTCGCCGTGCGCGACACGGGAATCGGCATCTCTCGGGAGCAGCTCGCCTCGATCTTCCAGGAGTTCACCCAGGCGGACGCTTCGATGACTCGGCGATTTGGCGGGACGGGCCTGGGACTCGCTATCGCGCGAAAGCTCGTGACGCTGATGGGCGGGGAGCTGAGCGTCGAAAGCGAGGTCGGCAAGGGGAGCACCTTCGCCTTCGCCTTGGCGTTCCCGGTGGAAGCGCCGTCCGCGCGCGCGGCCACCACTGGTGTATCGCTCGGGAGTCGTCGCGTGCTGATCGTGGACGACAACGAGACGAACCGCCGCATCCTGCGCGACATCCTCGCGGGCGCGGGCATGGCAGTGCGGGAGGCGACGTCGGCGGCCCCCGGCCTCGCCGCGCTGCACGAAGCGCATCGGAGCGGCACGCCGCTCGAGCTCGCGATCATCGACGCGCAGATGCCCGAGCAGGACGGGTTCTCGCTCGCGACCGAGATCCGCGCGACGCCGGCGCTCGCAGGTACGCGCCTGCTCATGCTCACGTCGGCCGGGCAGCGCGGCGATGCGCAGCGCTGCCGCGAGGTCGGGATCAACGGCTACCTGACCAAGCCGATCGCCCGGGCGGACCTGCTCGAGGCCCTGAGCGCCCTGTTAGCCGGGAGCGCGGCTGGCGGCGCGGACGAGCGGATCATCACCCGACACACCATCGCGGAAGCACGCCGGCGCATGCATATCCTGCTGGCGGAGGACAACCCGGTGAACCAGCAGGTCGCCGCCACGATGCTCCGCAAACGGGGCCACGAGGTCGACGTGGTGGCCAACGGCACGGCCGCAGTCGCCGCCGTGCGGGCCACCGCGTACGACGTGGTGCTCATGGACATCCAGATGCCTGAGATGGACGGATTCGCGGCGACCGAGGCGATCCGCGCCCTGCCCGATCGCGCCGGGCTGCCGATCATCGCGCTTACGGCGCACGCGTTGTCCGGCGAGCGAGAGCGCTGTCTGTCCCACGGGATGACCGGATACCTCACGAAGCCGTTCCGGAGTCACGAGCTGTTCGGCCTTGTCGAGGGATGGGCGGAGCCCGCCGTGTCCGCGCCCGTGACGCCCGAGGCGCTCGCGGTGCCGGCTCCAGCCCCGGATACGCCGGTCGACCTGGAGCACTTTCGCCGTACGATGCGGGAGGCCGGGGCGGAGGAGGCCGTCGACTCGATTCTCGATACGTTCCTCGAGACCGCGCCGGAACGACTGGCCGTGCTCGGCGCGGCGGTGGCGCGGGACGAGGCGGCCGGCATCGCCGCGGCGGCCCATGCCTTCAAGTCGGCGGCCGGCAGCATCGGCGCCCGGGCGCTCGCGAGTCTCCTGAGCGACGCCGAGCGCGCGGCGCGCGCGGGCGACGGCTCGGGCGCCCGCGGCCTGTACGACCGCATCGAGCAGGAGGCGGGGGCCGTGGTGGAATACGTGCGCCAAGCCCGAAACGCAAAGCGGGAGACGTGATGGGCCGTCACGCTCCCGCTTCTCCGTCGTCGCGCCGCGCTTGGGCGCGCTACTCGATCCGGTAGGGTATCCCCACCTCGTTGGTCCGATAGTTGTCCGCGGTCCCGAGCAACAGCGTCGCCGAATCGAGCGCGTCGACCACGAACCGATCGATGCCGGTCTGGCGTGCAATCCAGGTGCGCTGATAGGTGCCATCACCGTTGTCGACCATCGGCACTCGACGCCAGGTCGTGTTCAGCACACTCGCGTGACGCACGTGGAGGAACACGAAGCTCCCGGGTGTAAATCCCGAACCGGTCGTGTTGGTCACCGCGGCTACGACCTTCACCGTATCGCCCAGGTGGAACCGCGGGATGCGATTCGTCACGTCGAGCAGCGCCGTGGGATCCGTGACTTCGACGAGTAGCGTGTCATTCCGGTAGACCTTCACGTCCGTGACCGTGACGGTCTGCCGGCTCGGATCCACCACCGTCCAATCTTGCGGGGACAGCTCGACCACCCGCCACGCGTGCGGCCGCGACGCGTCGCGCACCAGCACCGCGTGCTGGGTCATCCGATCGGCGAGGGGCTTGGAGGTCGGATCGAACACGCCATCTGCACTCGTGTCCACGAGGAAGATGCCGTTGAACGTGATGTCGTGCTCCACGCGGGCGGTATCACCCTGAATCGTCACGTCACGATGATAGATCGGTCGTGGACCGCCGGGCACGACCCGGAGACGCCCCCAGAAAGTCGGTGCCGTGTCGGCACCTGAGGTCGTGAGGGCAGCCGAGAGACCGGATCCCGCCGGCTCGGTCGACGCACTGGTTGCCGCCGCGCCGGCCGCGCCGAAATCGGTGTCCACCATGGCGCCGAGCTGGTCCGACTCGGCCGCGAGGACCTGGGCCTGATCCGTGGCCGGCGCCGTCCCCTCATTGCTGCAGGCGAGGGCCGTGAGTCCGACCAGGGCCGCCGCGAAGGTAAGCTCGATGGTGTGCCGCATGAGTAAGCGTCTCCTCTCGAAGTTCGGAACGTCATCTCGCACTCCGAGCGGTACAGACGGCGCGGCACTGGGGATGTTAAGGGCGGGTTCTCCGTCTCAAGCGGCAACCCGGGCTCCGCACGAGTGGCAGTAGCGAGCCTCGCGCTCGAGCGACGTTCCGCAGCGGGCGCAGTAGCCCGGCGCGGCGCCGAGGCGCCGGCCACACTCAGAGCAGAACTGGGCGCCGGGCTCCGGACGAGGACCGTGGGCGGGGCAGGTTGAAAGGGGGAGCGGGGAGCGGGGAGCGGTACGCTCCACGGTGGAACCGCTCCCCGCTCCCCGCTCCCCCGATTCGGCGCGCAGAGCGGCCAGCGCCTCGGACGTGTACTTGTCCTTCAACGCATCGTAGTCCGCGTCCGAGAGCTTGCCCGTCGCCCGGTCGAACTCGATCTCCTTCAGGGCTCGGAGCGCTACCGCCCGCGGCGAGAAATCGTCGTCGGGATCCTCGCCCTCGTTCGCGCCTGCCGCGTCGCCGGTGTCGTTTGCCGCGAGCTCGGGACGAAGGATCGGACGGAGCACGAAGTACACCGCGCCCGCCACGAGCAGGATGCCGGCGATCAGCTCGAGCAACGGAGTCAGACGGACAGGCGATCGAGCTCGTGCCGCAGACGCTCGAGCTCATCCGGCGTCCCGGCCGGGGCGGAGGGCGGGCCCGACGGGCTCGCAGTGGGCGCGGCCCGTGCCCAGCGGCGCAGGACGAGCGTCAGCACCGCGCCGGCGATGAGAATGAAAGCCGAGGGTACGAAGTAGCCCAGCCAGTTGAACCCGCGCTTGGGGGGGGCCATGAGGATGGCTACCCCGCGTTCGCGCACGAACTGATCGAGAATCTGTGGGCCGGTCCTCCCCTGCTCCGCCAGCTCGACCACACGCCGGTGCATTGCCGGACTGACGGTGCAGGTGAAGTCGGTAGTGCGGCATGTATAGACGTCGAGGTTGCAACCGCAGGTGCAATGGATCTGCTTCTCGATCGCCTGGATCGCGGCGTCGTTGTCGGCAGCCGTGACCGGGGGGAGGGGCCTGCCCGCTCGAGACGGATCCCAGAGGCGCCCGGAGGGACCGGTGCCCGGAAGCGAATCCTGGGCGGTAGCGCGGTAGGGCGGTAGGGTGGTGACCAATCCGGCGACGACCGACGCGAGAAACTCCCGCCGAGAGCCCACCGTCGTACCGGCATACCGCCGTACCGCCTTCATTTCTCACCCACCAGCCGCACCGCGTAGCCGGCCTGCGCCCGCTTGACCGCGAGCGAGCCGCCGCCCGGCCACATGACGATCAGCCCCCCGAGCGCCACGATGAGCCCGCCATACCACACCCACCAGACGAGGGGGTTGATGGTGAACCGGAAGACCGCTTGCTCGGTGCCGTTCACCACGCCGCCCAGGACTACGTACAGGTCCTCGCGCAGCAGGCTCATGATGCTCGGTTCCGTCGAAGGCTGGAACGTAGGCCGGCCCAACCCGTCCACATGCTGGCGCTTCTCGGGGTTCAATAATCCGATCGTCTTGCCGTCGCGCCGCACCTCGACCGCGGCGGCGGTCACCTGCCGATTCAACGCATCGTATTGCGAGAGGCCCAAGCTTGTGAACGTGTACGTGTAGCCGTACGGGCTGCGGAGCGAGACCGACTCCCCAGGCCGCAGCGTCGCCTCGGTCTCGGTCTTGAACGCCATGCCGGCAAAGGCGACGAAGAGGATGACGATCCCCGTATGCACGATGTAGCCGCCATAGCGCCGCCGATTGCGCGCCAGCAGTCGGCCCAATGACAGCACGTAGCTCTCCCCATACTGACGGTGCCGGGCGCGGGCGCCCCGGGCGAATTCCTGGACCACCGTGCCAAGCACGAACGCCCCCAGGGCGATGGCGACCAGTGCATAGAAGTCGCGCATGCCCGCCACGAGGACGATCAGCGTCGCGAATCCGCCGACGGTCAACGGAACCGCGAACTGACGCTTCAGGTTCGGCACGGACGCCCGACGCCACGCGATGAGCGGCCCGATCCCGGTGAGTGCCAGCAACGCGAGTCCCAGCGGGATGTTCACCTCGTTGAAGAACGGAGGACCGACGGTGATCTTCGTGCCCTGCACCAGCTCGGACAGGATCGGGAACAACGTTCCCCAGAGTACCGAGAATGCGATACCGATGAGCAGCAGGTTGTTGAACAGGAAGCTCGCCTCACGACTGATCATTGACTCGAGGCGCGCCTCGGCCTCGAGGAGCGGCAGCCGGTTCGCGTACAATGCAAAGCTCACGATCCCGGCGACAATGAGGAACCCGAGGAAGAAGTAGCCAACGTTCGACTGGGTGAACGAGTGCACGCTCGAGATCACACCGGAGCGGGTAATGAACGTCCCGAAAATCGACAGCAACCACGAGCCGATGATCAGCGCCAGGTTCCATTTCTTGAGCATCCCGCGCTTTTCCTGGATCATCACGGAGTGGAGAAACGCGGTCATCGTGAGCCAGGGCAGGAGCGACGCGTTCTCGACGGGGTCCCACGCCCAGTAGCCGCCCCACCCGAGCTCGACGTAGGCCCACCACATGCCCAGGCAGATCCCGATCGAGAGGAATAGCCACGAGAGCAGCGTCCATTTCCGGATGGCCACGAGCCAATCGGTGTCGAGCTTTTTCGACAGCAACGCCGCGATCGCAAAGGCAAACGGTATGGTGATCGAGATGTAGCCGAGGTAGAGCATCGGCGGGTGGAACACCATCCCGGGATTCTGCAGCTGCGGGTTGAGGCCGTTTCCATCGACCGGCGTGTACGCGAGCCGCTCGAACGGACTCGCGTGACCGAACAACATGACGGAGATGAAGAACGCCGCCACCGCCGAGACCACGCCAGCCACGTAGGGCAGGAGCTCGCGATGGTGGCGCGGGGTGCTTACCAGGGCGAGCGATCCAAATACCGACAGCACCGTCGCCCAGAAGAGGAGGCTGCCCTTTTGGCCCGCGTACAGGGCGGACCACGTGTAGAAGATCGGGAGGTTGCGGCTGGTGTAAGCGGCGACGTACTCAACGTTGAAGTCGTGGTGGAACAGCGCCCACTCGAGTGAGAACACGGCGACGAGGAGGGCCCCGCACGTGGCGAAGACCGCGTGCCGGGCGCTGCGCGCGAGATCCGGCCGCTCGGCGAGCCCGCCCACGATCCCGGCGAGCGCGCCCCAAACCCCCAGAAGGAAGGCGAGCCAGAGGCCGATCGTCCCGAGAACCGTCATTTAGGCCTTGGGGACCGACTCGTAGCGGGACCCGCACTTCGCCAGGACGTTGGTCGCGTGGATGACGCCGTCCTTCTGGAGCCGCCCCTCGACCACGACTTCGACGCTGTCCGTGAAGGTGTCCGGGGGGAGTCCATGGAACACCACCGGATAGCGCGCGCTCCCGTCCGACACCTCGAAGCGAAGCGTCTGTGTGGCCACATCCTTCGAGACGGTGCCCCGGACCACGTGAGCCCCGACTCGCATGCCGACGTTATAAAAGGACGGATCCAGCGCGACCTTCTGGGTGAGCTCGGTGGGCGTGAGGAAGTACTGGCCGGTTTCCTTCACGCCAGAAGCCATGAGATAGCCGACCGACGCGACGATCAACCCGGCCCCGATGGCGAACTTCGTTCCCGCGTTCATGCCCCCATTATACCTCGTGCCGGCCTGCCTGCTCCAGCGCCCACCGTACGGCAGCCTCAGGCCCCGCCTCGCGATGAATCTCCAGGGCCGACGTGAAGGCATCGTGAAGACCCACGACCGGTGTGTTGGTGCGACGGGCGAGCGCGATTTCCGAGAGCGTCCCCCACCCGCCGCCGATCGCGATCAGGGCCTGCGCCGCCCGCACGATCAGCGCGTTGCGCATCTCGCCCATTCCGGTCGCAATGGCAACGTCGATGCTCGCGTTCGCGTCGGCCGGATCGTCGCCGGGGAGAATGCCGATCGTGAGGCCGCCCGCTGCTTTGGCGCCGCGCGCCGCGGCCTCCATCACGCCGCCGAGCCCGCCGCAGAGCAACACGGCGCCGCGCTCGGCGATGAGGCGGCCGACGGCCGTGGCCCACTCGGCCTCCTGGGCGGTGCACGCGGAGCCGCCGACGACGGCGACCAGTGGGCCCTTCATCGGCGCCGCCGACGCTCCGGCGTCGCCCAGTAGAGCGCCGTGGCGATGGCGTGGTGCCACTCCGCCTGGCGCGCCTGAATGGCGCGCCGGTTCGGGCCCGGCCGGAACTGCGTGAACCGCCGGCCGGCGAGGAAATCGCGCGGCGCTTTCCAGACGCCGAGCGCGAGCCCGGCGAGCGCGGCGGCGCCGAGCGCCGTGGTTTCGAGCACGTCGGGGCGCGCGACCGGAACGCCGAGCAGGTCCGCTTGAAACTGCATCAGAAAGTCGTTCGCGGCCGCGCCGCCGTCCACCTGCAGTGCGTGCAGGGTGAGCTGGGCATCGGCGGTCATGGCGTCGAGCACGTCCTTGGTGCTGTAAGCCATCGCCTCGAGCGCCGCGCGGGCGAGCTGGGCGCGGCTGGTGCCGCGCGTCAGCCCCACGATCGTGCCGCGGGCATTGGGCTGCCAGTGCGGCGCGCCGAGCCCGACGAACGCCGGAACGAAGTACACACCGCCCGTATCCGGGACGCCGCGGGCCAGCGCCTCAGTTTCCGCCGCCTGATGGATCACCTCGAGCCCATCGCGCAGCCATTGCACCGATGCCCCGGCGATGAACACGCTGCCCTCGAGAGCGTAGACCGGCTCGCCGCGCGGGCCGCAGGCAACGGTCGTGAGGAGTCCATGCTTCGATTCGGGGCGCCGCCTGCCGGTATTGAGGAGGAGGAACGCGCCCGTGCCGTACGTGTTTTTCGCCTGGCCAGGCTCTACGCATCCCTGTCCGAACAACGCCGCTTGCTGGTCGCCCGCGACGCCGGCGACAGGCATCTCGGACCCCAAGTGCTTCGCCTCGGAAACGCCGAACGCCCCGCTCGACGTTCGCACCTCGGGCAGCGCGTCGGGGTGAACGCCGAAGAGCCGCAGCAGGTCCGGGTCCCAGGCGCGCGTCCTGATGTTGTAGAGCATGGTGCGCGACGCGTTGGTGTGATCAGTCGCGAAGACCTTGCCGTTGGTCAGCCGAAACACCAGCCAGGCGTCCACCGTCCCGAACACCGCTTCTCCGGAGACCACCCGTCGCTCGAGGCCTGGGACGTGCTCGAGCAGCCATTCGATCTTGGTCGCCGAGAAATACGGGTCGGGGACGAGGCCCGTCCGCGAGCGGATGAGGGCGGCCTTGCGCCGCTTGACGAGCTGGGCGCAACGCGGCGCCGTGCGTCGATCCTGCCACACGATGGCCCGGTACAGCGGCCGACCGGTCTCGCGCTCCCACACGCACACGGTCTCGCGCTGGTTGGTGATGCCGACGCCCACCGGCACGACGCCGGCCTGCTGGATCGCATCACGCGCGGCCTGGAGCACCATCCGGAAAATCTCCTCGGGATCGTGCTCCACTTCCCCGGGACGAGGAAAATGTTGGGTGATCTCGCGGTAGCCGCGACCAAGCAGGCGCCCGTCCGCCCCGACGACCAGACTGGTGACGCCGGTCGTCCCCTCGTCGATCGCGAGCACCGCGCTCACGGGCGTACGCCGTCCGTGAACGGGGGGTGCTCCAGGCCTCGGTCGGTCAGGAAGCCGGTGACGTAGCGCGCCGGCGTGACGTCGAACGCCGGGTTGAGCGCGGTGACCGCGGGCGGCGCGACGGCCCGCCCCGCGATCGTCTTCAACTCGTCCGGTCCGCGCTCCTCGATCGGGATGCCGTCGCCGTCCGCGAGCGCCGCATCGATGGTCGAAGACGGCGCCGCGCAGTAGAACGGCACACCGTGATGCCGGGCCAGCACGGCGAGCGAGTAGGTGCCGATCTTGTTCGCGAAATCTCCGTTCGCCGCGATGCGGTCGGCGCCGACGATCACGAGGTCTACCCGCGCCTGCCGCATGAGCGACCCCGCCGCGCCGTCCGCGATCACCGTACACGGGATCCCCGCGCGCCAAAGCTCCCAGGCGGTCAGCCGGGCGCCCTGCAGCACGGGCCGCGTCTCGTCGACGAACACGTCAACTTGCCGCCCCGCGTCGTGGGCGAGATAGATGGGGGCGAGCGCGGTCCCGATCCCGCCCGTCGCCAGCGCGCCGGCATTACAGTGGGTCAGCACCTTCGTGCCGGTCGGGACGAGCGGCAACCCGGCTTCGCCGATCCGCCGGCACATGGCCCGATCCTCCTCCCAGATCGCCGTGGCCTCCGCCTGCAGCCGCTCCCAGATCGCGCTCGCTCCCCAGGTCTCCGGTGTTTGTGCGGCGGCCCTCACCATGCGGGCCAGGGCCCATCGCAGGTTGACGGCCGTGGGCCGCGTGGCGCCGAGGAGCCGCGCCACCTGGTCGATCCGGGCGAGGAATGCGTCGCGCGGGGCACCTCGCAATTCTCGCGTCCCTGCCACGAGGCCCATCGCCGCCGCAATGCCGATAAGCGGGGCGCCGCGCACCTGCAGCGTGCGGATCGCATCCGCCACCGCCTCCCCACTCTCGAGATCACGCTCGATCTGAGCTTCCGGGAGCGCGCGCTGATCGATGATGTGGACGGCGCCGGAGGGAGACCAGGCGATCGCTTGGACGCTCATGGGCAAGAAACTAATGCGGATTTCGGATTGCGGATTTCGGATTGGCCCATCGACCTTCGAGATCGTGCAATCCGCATTCCGCAATCCGCAATCCGCAATTAGCATTCACCCATGACCTACCAAACTCTCCTGTTCGAGATCCGCGACGCCATCTCTTTCATCACCATCAATCGCCCCGACAAACTGAACGCCCTCAACGATCAGGTGGTGAACGAGCTCGCCGATGCCGCCGAGCGGGTCGCCACCGAAGGCGAGATCAAGGGTGCCCTCCTCACGGGCGCGGGCCAGAAGGCGTTCGTCGCGGGCGCCGATATCGGGGACCTGGCGAAGCAGGGTCCATTCGACGGCAAGGCCCGCGCGCTCCGTGGCCAGGCCATGCTGCGGCGCTTCGAGACGTGCGGCAAGCCCGTGGTCGCCGCCGTGAACGGCTACGCCCTGGGTGGCGGGTGCGAGCTGGCGATGGCGTGTCACGTGCGCATCGCGAGCGAGACCGCCAAGTTCGGCCAGCCCGAGGTCAAGCTCGGCATCGCCCCGGGGTACGGCGGCACGCAGCGTCTGCCTCGGCTCGTGGGCAAGGGGAACGCGCTCCACCTGATCCTCACCGGGGAACTGATCGACGCCCGGGAAGCCCACCGGATCGGCCTGGTCACGAGGGTCGTGCCGCCCGGGGAGCTCCTCGCGTCGGCGGAGCAGACGCTCCGGGGCATCCTGTCCATGGGGCCGCTCGCGGTCCGGCTCGCCCTAGAGGCCGTGGATCAAGGACCCGAGATGACGTTGGACGAGGGACTGCTGCTCGAGGCCAACCACTTCGGGCTGCTCGCCGCCACGGAGGACATGAAGGAGGGGCTCACCGCCTTCCTGGAAAAGCGGGCTCCGCGCTTCCGCGGTAAATGAGAGTAAGTCTTGCCATGACAATAACTTCTGGGTATTTTTAGTGGGTTGTCCAGGGGTCGCGCGGGAGCGTCGCGCTGCGCCACGGGATGCCCGTGGCGCCTTTCGTAGGGGGGGTATGGCGGAGCGCAAAGTGGGGGGGCGGGGGGGCCCGGGGGGCCCGGGGGGCCGGGGGGGCCGGGGGGGCCGCAGCCGGCCGACGACGGTCGGTGAGGCGCTGAACAGCTACCTCGCCAAATCTGGGCTCGCGCAGCGGCTGGCGCAGGCGCAGGTAATCCCGGACTGGCCGCGGCTCGTGGGCCCGCAGATCGCCCGCGTCACCGTCCCGGAGAGCGTGTCTCCGGACGGCACGTTGTTCGTGCGCGTGGCGACGAGCCCGTGGATGAACGAGCTCCAACTGATGGCGCCGCAGATCATGGCGGCGATCAACGCCGGGCGCGGACCCGGGCGCATCAAGACCGTACGCTGGCTTCTTTCACACTAGGGCGCGAATGCCGAAGGCAAAACCACGGGCGTCGAAGGACAAGGGGAACGGCGGCTATCAGGCGGACTCGATCCAGGTCCTGAAGGGCCTCGAGGCGGTGCGCCGCCGGCCCGCGATGTACATCGGATCGGTGTCGGGCCGGGGATTGCACCACCTCGTGTACGAGGTGGTCGACAATTCGGTGGACGAGGCCCTCGCGGGCTACTCCACGAAAATCGACGTCACGATTCACGCGGACAACGCGATTACGGTCGTGGACAATGGCCGCGGCATTCCCGTCGACATCCACAAGACGGAGAAGAAACCCGGCGTCGAGGTGGCGCTGACCGTCCTGCACGCCGGCGGCAAGTTCGACAAGAGCACGTACAAGGTATCGGGTGGCCTCCACGGCGTCGGCGTGTCGGTGGTGAACGCGCTGTCGGAGAAGCTCGAAGTGTGGGTGGATCGCGACGGCAAGCGGTACCACATGGCGTTCGAGCGGGGGGAAACGAAGGAGAAGCTGGAGGTCATCGGGAAAGCCAAGGGCACGGGGACCACCGTGTGGTTCAAGCCCGACACGGAAATCTTCACCGAGACGCGGTTCGACTACGCCACCGTTGCCACTCGGCTGCGCGAGCTCGCGTTCCTGAACAAGGCCCTCACGATCACGCTCAAGGACGAGCGCAAGGGGCAGCAGAAGGAGGAGACGTTCTTCTACAAGGGTGGCCTCGCCGAGTTCGTGAAGCACCTGCTCGGCAACCGCAAGTCGCTGCACCCCAAGCCGATCGTGTTCGAGACCACGCGAGAAGGTGTCGTCGTCGAAGGCGCGATCCAGTACGATGACGGCTACAACGACAACACGCTTTCCTTCGTGAACAACATCAACACGCACGAAGGCGGCACGCACCTCACCGGTTTCCGCGCGGCACTCACGCGGACGATCAACGAGTGGGCCAAGAAGGACGGAGCCCTCAAGAAGGAAGAGTTCACGCTCACCGGCGACGACATCCGCGAGGGTCTGACCGCGGTGCTGCACATCAAGGTGAAGGACCCGCAGTTCGAAGGACAGACCAAGACCAAGCTCGGCAACTCAGAAGTCGAAGGCATCGTGAAGAGCGTTGTGAACGACGCGCTCGGCGAGTTCTTCGACAAGAGTCCGAGCGTGGCGCGCACGATCATCGCGAAAGCGGTGAGCGCGGCGCGGGCGCGCGAGGCGGCGCGCAAGGCCCGGGAGCTGGTCCGCAAGAAAAGCGGGCTCGAAGGCGGGTTGCTCCCCGGCAAACTGGCCGACTGCAGTGTCAGCGACCCCAGGCTCACCGAGCTCTACCTGGTCGAGGGCGACTCGGCGGGCGGCTCGGCCAAGCAGGGCCGCGACCGCAGCTTCCAGGCGATCCTCCCGCTGCGAGGCAAGATCCTGAACGTCCAGAAGGCGCGCATCGACAAGATCCTCTCCAACGAGGAGATCCGGACCATCATCACGGCGATCGGCACCGGCGTGGGCGAGGGCTTCAAGGTCGACGACGCCCGCTACCACAAGATCATCATCATGACCGACGCCGACGTGGACGGCGCCCACATCCGGACCCTGCTGCTCACGTTCTTCTACAAGGAAATGAAGTTCCTGATCGACGCGGGATACATCTACATCGCGCAGCCGCCGCTGTACCGCGTGGCCAAGGGCAAGGAAGAGTTCTACGCCTACGAGGAGAAGGAGCGGGACGCCTACGCCAAGCGGCTCTCGAACGGCGAGGGTGGGCACGGCACGGTGGTCATCCAGCGCTACAAGGGGTTGGGGGAGATGAACCCCGATCAGCTGCGGAACACCACCATGGATCCGGAGCGCCGCACGCTCCTGAAGGTGACCATGGAGGACGCGTTCGAGGCCTCGCAGCTCTTCGAGACGCTGATGGGCGACGAGGTCGAGCCTCGGCGGAAGTTCATCGAGGAGAACGCGAAGTTCGTGCGGAACTTGGACGTGTAGCGAGGTCTTCGACACCGGCTTTGGTCACGCGATGTGAGACGAGCGGCAAGGGCTTCTCGTCGAGCTTGTCGCCGATCACGATCGCCTGCGCGAGCGCCTCGAATGCCAGGTTCATCCCGGTCGGGTCCTTCGCGAAGACCGAGGCGATCGGCTCCCCCGCCAGCACCTTGCCTCCCGGCTTTGCGGTGATCACGAATCCGACGGTGGGATCCACCGGGTCCTCGACCTTCAGACGACCGCCGCCGATGGCGACGACGGCGCGCCCGATGATCCTCGGCTCCACCCGGCGTACGACACCGGTACGGGGCGCGTTGTACACCTCGACCTCCTGCGCCTGCGGCAGCACGGACGCGTCTTCCACCACTTTCGGGTTGCCACCCTGCGCTTCGATGACCTGCTCGAACTTCTCAGCCGCGAGACCGGACCCGATGGCATTCTCGAGCCGCTGGCGCGCCTTCTTCGACGTCTTCTCCACGCCCGCTGCGAGGAGCATCTCCACACCGAGCGCGTAGGTCACTTCCATCAGATCCTCGGGGCCTTCGCCGCGCAGCGCGAGGATCGCTTCCTCGGTCTCGAGGGCGTTGCCGCAGGCCCGCCCGAGCGGACGATCCATCGCGGTGAGCAGCGCCACCGTGGGGCAGCCGCGGTCCTCGCCGAGGGCGATCATGGTCTTGGCGAGCTCGAGGCTCTGCTCGAGCTTGGGCAGGAATGCCCCGCTGCCGCGCTTCACGTCCAGGACCAGCGCGTTCAATCCTTCCGCCAGCTTCTTCGACATGATGCTCGCGGCGATCAGGGGGATGGCCTCGACGGTCCCCGTGACGTCGCGCAGCGCATAGAGCCGGCGGTCGGCGGGCGCGATCTCGGGTGTCTGACCGATCATCGCGCAGCCGAGCCGCGTCACCTGGGCTTTCGTTTCGGCGAGCGACAGCGCGGTGCGGAAGCCGGGGATCGCTTCCAGCTTGTCGAGTGTCCCCCCGGTGTGGCCCAGGCCGCGCCCCGACATCATCGGGACCGCGACGCCGCAACTGGCGACGAGCGGGGCGAGCACGAGCGACACTTTATCGCCGACGCCGCCCGTCGAATGCTTGTCGACGCGCGGCGTGGCCCAGGAATCGAACGACAGCCGCTGACCCGAGGCGAGCATCGCGTCGGTGAGGGCGGCGAGCTCCTGGCGCTCGAGTCCCCGAAGCAGCACGGCCATCAACAGCGCCGACATTTGGTAGTCGGGGATGCGGTCCGCGGTGTACGCGGCGACCAGCGCGGACCACTCCTCCGGTGTGAGCGCGCCGCCGTCGCGCTTGCGCTCGATGAGTGGCACGACCAACATTTACCGACCCCCCGACTTTCGGAGTCGTCGATGCGCGGTCTCGCGCCGCTGGTCTTGAGCCTTGCCCTTGCCACCCGATTGAGCGCCCAGGCGCAGCCGACGGTGAAGGAGCACATCGCCCTGGGCGACAGCGCGTTCGCGGCGCTGGCGCCGGCCCAAGCCCTCCAGCATTACCGGGCGGCCCTCGCGCGGGACTCGACCAACTACGAGGCCCTGTGGAAGGCGAGCCGCGAGCTCGTGGACATCGCGAAGCAAGTCGATGGCAAGGACGACGCGTCCAAGAAACATCGCGACAGCCTCTACGAGGCCGCTCGGGACTACGGCGAAGCCGCGGTGCGCGTCAACCCGAACGGCGCCGACGGTCATTACATGATCGCCCAGTCGCTCGGGCGGCTGTCCCGCACCCGCGGCGGGAAGGAGCGCGTGCGCTTCGCCGAGATCATCTTCGACGAGGCCAACAAAGCGATCGCGCTCGACTCGACGCACGACGGGGCCTATCATGTGCTCGGCGCCTGGCATGAGGAGGTCATGCTCCTCTCCGGCCTCCAGAAGATGTTCGCCAAGCTGCTCTTCGGGGCGGGCTTTCTCGACAAGGGCAACTGGGCCGACGCCCAGCGCTACCTCGAGCGGGCGGTGGCGTTGAAGCCGCAGAATATCTTTCATCGCTACGAGTTGGCCGGCGTGTACATCGACGTCGGGAAATACTCCAAGGCGCGAGAGCAGCTCAACGCGCTCGAGACGCTCCCGATCGCCGACGTGCTGGACCACCAGTACCAGACGGAAGCCAAGCAGCTCCTCGAAGACATCAAGGGCGAGAAGGACGAGACCTAGCGCCGCCCCATGAGACGCTCGATTTCGACCGTGGTCTTGGGCGCCTTGGCGGAGAGCCACTCCGCCCCCGTCGCCGTCACCAGTACGTCATCTTCGATCCGCACGCCTAGCCCTTCCTGCGGGAGGTAAATCCCGGGCTCGATCGTGAGCACGATGCCGGGCCGGAGGGGCGTCGTGTAGTCACCCACGTCGTGGACATCCATGCCCAGCCAGTGCGACAGGCCATGAATGAAGTACGCGTCGCACCCTTCGTCCCCGCACAGCGTGCCTGAATGGGCCCGCATGTAATCGCGCGCCACGCGGTTCAATCGCGCCACCGTAGTTCCAGGACGCGTGGAGTCGAACGCGGCCTGCTGGGTCGCGAGGACCAGATCGTAGATGGCTTTCTGCCGCGCCGTGAACTTCCCGTTCACCGGGAACGTGCGCGTCACGTCCGCGGTGTACTGACCCCACTCCGCGCCCGCATCCACCACGACGAGGTCTCCGTCCTTCGTCTGGCGCCGGTTCACGTCGTAATGGAGCGTGGTGCTGTGGGGACCGCTTCCGACGATGGACGGATAGCCGACCCGGTCCGCGCCGTTGCGGCGGAACGCGCCCTCGAGGACGGCCTCGATCTCGTACTCCCACATGCCGGGCCGGGCCGCCTGCATCGCGGCGACGTGACCCGCCGCGGAGATGTCGATCGCCTTGCGCATGCGCGCGATCTCGTCGGCATCCTTGACGAGCCGCATCGAGTCCACGATCGGCCGCAGGTTGCGAACGTCGCGCCCGGCGAAGGCGAGGTCCTTGACCCGCGATTCTTCGCGGGTCGTGGCATCGAGCGGCACGTAGAGCGGCCCTCCGCCCGCCCGGAACGCCAGGCTCCCGAGCACCGCATCGAGCGAATCAACCGGAAGGACGCGCGCGATCCCCGAGAGGCGCGTCGCCGTGGAATCCACGCCAAGGCGCAGCCCGGTCCAGCGCTCCTGGGCGGGGTTGCGCGGTGGGAGGAAGAGGATCGTCTCCGGCCCTCCGCGGTCGCCCGCCGCGAGGAGCAGCCAGGCATCCTGGGTCTCGAGCTCGGTGAGGTAGAAGAACGTGTTGTTCTGGCGGAAATCGTTGTCCTGGATGACCTCGCGCTCGATGTCGCGCTCATGCCCGGCGGGGACGAGAATGACGCCTCGACCGATCCGCGCCGCCAACGCGCGACGTCGCGTCGCGACGCTCGCCGTGTCGACGGGCCGTCCCATTCCCGGCAACTCGGGCACCGGCGTCCACGCGCCGATCGGCGCCGCGGGGGTCGAGGGAGCCGGGGGGGCCGCGGGGGCCGGGGGGGCCGGGGGCCGGGCCTGCGCCGCGGCGATGCTCGCGAGTGCGGCGATGAAGACGACGCCAAGAGCCGATCGCATCGGGTCCGAAGCTACCGCGCGCTCGTGCGCGCGGCAACTTGACGCCGCGTCCGCCGGGGCCGCAAACTATGCCATGCCTTCGCCTGCCGCTCCCACCTCCGCCGATGCGGAGCGCCTCGCGGCGCGAGTGGCCGAGCTCGAGCGCGAGCGCAAGCACCTGCTCGCGGTCATCGAAATCCTCAAAGAAGTCTCCACTTCGCTCCATTTCATCGACATTCTCCAGGCCATCGCCCGCAAGCTGGGTGAAGCGTTCGGGCTCGATCGCTGCTCGATCTTCCTCGCCGAGCGCGGCGGCCGCTCGGTTCGCCTCGTCGCGTCCTACGAAGACCCCACGATCCGCAACTACGTGGTCGATCTGGAACGCTACCCGGAGCTCAAGCGTGCGATGGTCGGCGGCGAGACGGTGTTCATTCCGGACGCGGCGACGGATCCGAGCCTGAAGCACGTCAAGGGCGAGATGATCAATCGCCGCGTGAAGTCGATCACCGTGGTGCCGATCACGTGGCGCGGCGTGGCCATCGGAGCAATCTTCCTGCGAACGTTCCGCGACGGACCGACCTTCTCGGACGAGGACGTGCGGTTCGTTCAGGTAGTCGCCGCGCTCACCGCGCAAGCCCTCCGGAACGCCCACCGCTACGAACGCCTGGAGCAGCGACAGCTCGAGACCGGTGAAAATCTCCGTCGGATGGAGCTCGAGCGCGTGGCGTTGCTCTCCTTCCTGCGGCGGCTGTTTGCGGCGTTCGGCGAGCGCGAGGGCGCCTGGGCCGAAGGCCTCCTCCCACGCGCCAGCGCCGAGGAGCTCGACCGGCTCGTGGGCGTAGCGATGGCGGTCATCCAGGAAGAAGCCAAGGGGCGGTGAAGGGGGGAGGCACCGCCGCGCGCGCCGCCGAGCTGCGGCGGCTGCTGGAGCGCGCCAACCACGCGTATTACGTGCTCGACAAGCCGGAGATCTCGGACGCCGAGTACGACCGTCTCTTCCGCGAGCTGCAGGAGCTCGAGGCCAAGCACCCCGAGCTCCGCACGCCGGACAGCCCGACGCACCGCGTCGGCGCGGAGCCGGCGGCCGCCTTCAAGAAGCACCGTCATCTCGTCCCGATGCTCTCGCTCGCCAACGCCTTCAACGAGGTGGAGCTGACCGAGTGGGAGGATCGCAACGCCCGCCTGGTCCCGGAGGTCCGGACGGCGGGCTACACCCTCGAGGTGAAGATCGATGGTGCCGCGGTGAGCCTCACGTACGAGGGCGGCGTGCTCGCGACCGGCACGACGCGCGGGAACGGCGTGGAGGGAGAAGACGTAACCGCCAACCTGCGCACCGTGGTGGACGTACCCCTGCGCCTCAAGGGCAAGAACTGGCCCAAGCGGATGGAGGTCCGCGGCGAGGTCTACTTTTCCAAGTCGCGATTCGCGGCGCTGAACCGCGAGCGCGAGCAGGCGGAAGAGCCGCCCTTCGCGAACCCCCGCAACGCTGCCGCGGGGTCGCTCCGTCAGCTCGACCCGAAGATCACCCGCGCGCGGCGCCTGCGGATCTTCTGTTTCCACATCGAAGCTCCGGGCCAGAAGCTGCCCGTCGATACTCAGCACGAGCTTCTGGAGCAACTCGCACTGTGGGGGTTTCCGGTCGAGCCGCACCACACCCTCGTCCCCGACCTGGCCCGGGCGCACCACGAAATCGTCAAGCTCGGCGAGCTCTTCCCCACACTCGATTACGGCGCCGACGGTGTGGTCGTGAAGGTCAATCCCTTGAAGCTGCACGCCGAGCTCGGCACAGTCGGCGCGCGCGAGCCGCGGTGGGCGATCGCCCGCAAGTTTGCGCCCGAGGTGCAGATCACAAAGCTCCTCGAGATCCGCATCAACGTGGGGCGCACCGGCGCGCTCAACCCCTACGCCGTGCTCGAGCCGGTCGAGATCGGCGGGGTGACCGTGTCCACCGCGACGCTGCACAATTTCGACCTCATCGAGGCGAAGGACATTCGCGAGGGCGACTGGGTCGAGGTCACCCGCGCCGGCGAGGTGATCCCGCAGGTGCTCGGACCGGTGCGGGAGCGGCGCACGGGCAAGGAGCGGAAGTTCAAGCGCCCCGAGCGCTGTCCCGTCTGCAACTCCAAGGTCGAATACCCGTCCGATGAGGTGATGGCGTACTGCTCCAACGTCTCGTGCCCCGGGCGCATCCTCGAGAGCATCGTGTACTTCACCGCCGTGATGGACATCCGGGGCCTCGGGTACGAGCGCGTGCGGGCGCTCCTCGACGCCAAGCTCATCAAGGACGTCGCCGACCTTTACGAGCTGACGCCGATGAAGCTCCTGACGCTGGAGGGGTTCGCAGAGAAGTCGGCGCAGCAGCTCGTGGACGCGATTCAGGCATCCAAGAAGCAGCCGCTCTCCACCCTGCTGCACGCCCTGGGCATCCGGCACGTCGGCGCGGGGGCGGCCAAGCTGCTCGCCCGCCAGTTCGGCACCATGAAAGCGTTGCGCAACGCTTCGGTCGAGCAGATCGCGGCCATCCGCGGTGTCGGAAACGCGATCGCCGAAGCCGTGGCCGGCTTCTTCGATGAAGCGAAGAATCGCAAGCTCCTCGAGCGCCTGGAGAAGCTCGGCCTGAACTTCAAGGAGCCGACCGCCACGGAAGGCAAGGGCCCGCTCGCCGGGCAGGTCTATGTCGTGACCGGCACGCTGCCCTCACTCTCCCGGGCCAAGGCGATCCAGCTGATCGAGGCGGCCGGGGGTCACGTGGTCGACAGCGTATCACGCAAGACGACGGCGCTCGTGGTCGGCGCGGACGCGGGCTCGAAGCTCGAGCGGGCGAAGGCGCTCGGCGTCCAGGTTATCGACGAGGCGGAACTCTTGCGCCGCGCGCACGCCAAACCCTAACTTGCCGTCCCAGATATGAATCCCTCCGCGCCCTCGACGACCGACGCGCTCACCATCGGTCGGGCCGCCCTCCACCAGCTCCACGTCAGCCTCCTCCGCGACGCCCCCGACGCCGCCGTGGCGATCCTCCAGGAGGTGGGCTTCGCCGCCGGCGCGGGCGTCTACGATGCGTTCCGCGCCTGGCTGTCCGCTGAAATCGGCGTCGCCAACCCCGACGACCTCGACGCCGGAAGCCTCAACCAGGTGCTGTCGGCGTTCTTTCTCGCGATGGGCTGGGGCACGCTGAGCGTCGCGCCGCTCGGCAGCGCCGCGCTGACCGTGGACTCCGGCGATTGGGCGGAGGCCGAGCCGGGAAGCGCCGAGACGCCGATGTGTTTCTTTACGTCGGGGATGTTCGCGGATTTCCTGGGCCGCCTGTCAGGCGAGCCTGTGGCCGTGATGGAGGTGGAGTGCCGTTCCCGCAACGACGCGCGCTGCCGCTTCCTGTCCGGATCGCCGGATACGCTGAACGCCGTGTATGCGCAGATGGCGCAGGGGATGAGTTACGAAAACGCCCTCGGAGCGTGAGGTGTCGGGTGTCGGGTGCCGGGTGTCAGGTTGGTGTTGCGTCGTTTTCGCAGTGCACGGGCGAGGCCTGACAACAGGCGTCCGACTTCAGCCGCGCGCGATAGAAATCGCTCCTGAGATTCCCGCGACAGGTAACCCAAGCGTCCGGCGATCATGAGTTGCGTCTCGAGCTCCATGAGCGACCCATTAGCCACAGATAGGTGGTGCAAGTAGTCGCCCAAATGGTCTCTTCCATGCCCCTCCGCAACGTTGGATGGGACTGACACCGCAGCCCTCTTGAGTTGTTGGACAAGTCCGTACTTCTCGTCGCGAGGGAATGAAGCGGTGAGCCGGTACGTTTCCGTCACGAGATCCATAGCGCGTTGCCAGACCACGAGATCACGATATCCCTTGATGACGCGCGGCAGCGCTGCATTCGGTGGTAACATCGCATGCACCTGGTTGAAGCGAATCTACTTGTCTCGAACCATCACGACGTAATCATTTCACTGCGAGGTCGTACAATGCCACGCACCCCCGACACCTGACACCTGACACCTGACACCGCCTTTGACAAACAGAATCGAAGCGGCTATTCGCGAAATCGTAAACCGCGAAACCCGCGCCTGGGACACCCAGGACGCCGGCCTTCTCGTCTCCTGCTTTCATCCCGCGATGGTGTGGCCGTGGCCCCCGACGGCGCAATCGCACGACCCGATGACCTGGGTCATGGTGTGGGGGCGGTTCAACGCAGACCGATGGGCTCGCGGCTGGCAGGAGCTGTTCGATACCCACACGCTCGTTCACAACCGACGCGACATCAAGAAAATCGTGGTCTCACGAGAGGGCGACGGGGCCTTCGCCGTCGTGGATGTCGATACCTTATGGCGCCACAAGCAGACCGGCGCTGAGCAACATTGGAAGGGACGGACCTGCAAGATCTACACGCAGGTGGGGACGCAGTGGAAGATGATCGCGCAGACGGGGGTGCTCGAATACTAGGTTGTGGAGGATGGTGGAGGTTATCTCCGCGCCACGCTCACTCCCTCGAGCAGCACCGACGGCGCCCAGCGCGATCCGGCCCAGCGCGCATCGTTGCCGAAGCCGCCGACCCGCTTCCACAGCTCGTACGCGTTCCCCGCGACGGCCGCGTCTTTCACGCGACCGGTGATCTCGCCGCGCTCGATTCGATATGCCAACGCCACCGGATGGCTGAAGGCCCCGCCGATCACGTTTCCCTGCCCCACGCCGATCAGCTCATCGACCAGGAGGCCGTCGGTGATGGCGGCCAGCAACCCGCCGCCCAACGGTGGGGGCAAGGGATGCTTTGCCCCTACATCGCCCGCATCCCCCACGACGATGTTCGTGTACCCCGGCACCGGTTTCCCGAAAATTCCGCGCTCGCCGTGTCCGGTGCTCTGGGTCTTGGCCCGCGCGGCCGTCTCGAGGTCGTAAATGAACCGTCGCACCACCCCGTGCTCGACGAGCGGCGTGAGGCGCGAGGCGACGCACTCGTCGTCGATGGGGCGCGAGCTCGGTCGACCCGCGCGAAGCGGATCATCCGTCAGCGAGAAGCGGGCGTCGAAGACTTGTTCCCCGACCTTTGCGCCCAATGGGGAGATCCCCTGCAGCACGGCCTTGCCGGAGAGGGCCTGGGTGACGGGCAGCATCAGGGGCGAGAGGCCGGCCGGGGTGAAGACGACGGGAAGCGCGCCGTCGGGCGGCCCGACGATCCGGAGGGCGTGGTCGAGTCGGGTGTTGATCGTTGCGGCCAGCCTGGCCAGCACCTCGTCCCCGGGGAGATCCGCGCCCTCGGCGGCGTCGCCGACCGCCAACACGTCGTCGCCCGCGATGCGCCACACGTCCGCGCTGACGGCGACTCCGGTCGAACGGTAGTCGCCCGCGGCGCCCGCCGTATTCGCTACGCGCACATCGGCGGACTCACGCTCGATGGAGACGTTGACCTGGCAGCCCTCGCGCTCGAGTCGCCCGAGCAACGAGCGGCCCATGGCGATCAGGTCGTCCAAACGCGCATCGGCGGCGCGATCGAAGAACGTCGCGATCTTGGCGAGGGGACCTCTGGCGGGGAACGCGAGCTCGATCTCCTCGCCGAGCGCCGCGGACGCGAGCGCCCGACTCACGAGCTCGTCGGGGGCGACATCGGCGGTGGTACCCGCGATGCCGACGCGACCGCGGTGGCGAACGCGCAGGTTGGCGCCTGCTTCCTCGGCAACGCCGGCGGCCTTGAGCCGTCCCCACTCGAAGGCCACGGATGTGCGCTCCACCCGGCGCCACAGCGCGTCCGCGCCTCCATCCGCGCGGCGGCGGGCGACCTCGAGCAGCCGCTCGATCACCCTGGGACGTCGCCGCCGATCAGCGCCTCCTCAATCCGTACGTGCGGCGCGCCCTCGGTGACGGGCAGGGGCACCTGCCCCGCCTTGCCACACCCACCACCCATCTGGTTCCACCGGAAGTCGCCGGCAATGTGATCGATGCGATCGAGCGTCCGGAACAGGTTACCGGCGAGCACCACATCCTTGACGAGCTCGGCGACGCGCCCGTCGCGGATCATGCGGCCGTATGCAGCGGTGAACGAAAAATTTTCGAGCATGGTCTGGCCGCCGAACGCACCGCACGCGTAGACGCCGAGCTGTATGTCCCGGATCAGGTCGTCGAACGTCCCGGTGCCGTTGGCGATGTACGTGTTCGTCATCCGCACGATCGGCGGGTGACGGAACGAGAGCGCGCGCGCGTTCCCGGTGGGGCGCTCGCCCATCGCGGCGGCGGTCTCGCGCGAGTGGAGCCGCCCGACGAGGATGCCCTCGCGGATGAGCGCCGTGTCCTGCGTCGGCGTGCCCTCGTCGTCGAATGGCAACGTGCCCCTGAGGCCGGGCGCGGCACCGTTGTCCCCGACGTTCAGGACCGGCTTCCCGAAGCGGCGGCCGAGCGTCATCATCTCGCGCGCCTGCGGGTTCTCGTAGACGAAATCCGCCTCGGAGAGGTGCCCGAACGCTTCATGAATGAAGACGCCCGCGAGCTCCGGGTCCAGGATGACCGGGTACGTACCGCCGTGGACCATCGGCGCGTCGAGCAACGCCACGGCTCGCTCCGCCACCGCGCGGAAACCGGGCTCGCGGTTCTGCATCGACCTCCATCCGCGGCGCAGGCCGATCGACTCCACTCCCTTTTCGATGGTCCCGTCGCGGCGCGCCACCGCCGTTCCCGACAGCGTGACCTCGGGGCGGAGCTCGTGGAGTGCCGTCCCCTGGGAGTTCACGTACCAGTATTCGCTCACTTCGTCGCGATACGAGGCCAGGGTATCGACGATACGGTCGCTCACGGCGAGCATCGCACCGTTGTACGCCTCGATCAGCCGCTTCTTGTCGGCCAGGGCGACGCCCCGCACGTCCCCGTCGAGATCGAGCTCGGCGTCGGCGCGCCGGGGAGGGATGTCGGCGAGACGGATCGGCGGGTCGACCGTCACCGCGCGCGACAGCTCTCCCGCGCGCGCGACCATCGTCTCGAGCCGATCCAGGGATGTGAACGACGCCACGCCCCAGCCGCCCCCGGCGTGCAGGGCACGGACGAAGCCGCCCTGGTCCTCACTGGCGGTCGCCGACTCGAGGCGCCGGCCGCGGAAGGTCACGGCTGTGCTCCAGGTACGTTCGACGCGGATTTCGGTGTAATCGGCGCGGGAGCGCTGCAGCGCCGTGGTCAGCCGATCGATCAACCCCCGAGTTCCTTGAGCTTCGCGGCGTAGTCCGGCCGCATCACGATCTCACCGTCGATGATGACCTCCCGGTCCCACGGGAGGATGATGAAGTTCTCCGTCTCGAGCGCCGCGAAGTCCGGCTGGAAGGGCCCGGTGCGAAACGAGACCGCCGTCTTTACGTCGGCGGGCTTGAGCTCGCGCACGGCGTTGAGGGCGAGCTTCATGGTGGCGCCGCTGTCGCACGTTTCGTCCACGATCAGCACCCGCCGCCCCGTGACGAGGCGGGGAGGAGCGGCGATCACGACCGGTCGCCCGCCCGCTTCGGTGCGGGTGATGGCCAGGGACGCGAAGTCGCGCTGCAGGATGCTCGCCACCACGGCGCCCGGGATGACCCCCGCCCGGGCGATGCCGATCACCACCTCGGGGTCGTACGCCCGAAAAATCCGGAGCGCCAGGGCGCGGCACATCTCACCAAAGAGCGGCCAGTCGACCTCGAGGACGCCGTGTGGCTTGCGGGTGGGTCGCGCATTACGGGGTGGTGGCGTGCGGGGCGCGGCGGGCATGGGGTGAGAAGCTACATTGCAAAGTCACGAGGCCGCAAGCTATTTTCGGCGCATGGGTTTCTGGCGCCGTCTGTTCGGCGGCTCGACTGCGGACGATCTCAACCCCCAGCGGCTCGACTACTTGAACGAGGCGCTCGCACTCGAACGCCAGGGCGATTACGACTCGGCCCTCACCTCGTACCGCCTCGCGCTTCGCGACCATCCCAACGACGCACGCATTCTCCAAAACATGGCCATCGCGCTCACCAAGACGCGGCGCGTCGACGAGGCCATCCGCCACTACCGCCGTGCCCTCGAGCTCGACCGCGAGCTGGCCGGCGCGCACTACGGTCTCGCCTTTCTGCTGCTGAAGCGTGGAGATCCGGACGGCGCGACGCAGCACCTGCGGGCCTTTCTCGCCCACCCGCCCAAGGGCCCGGACGCGCAAAAGTGGATCGAGCACGCCACCGTGGCCCTTCGCGACCTCGGCGCCTCGGGGCCGGGGCCGACGCACGCCGCCGCGGCGGAGGCGCCCTGACCGGCTGGCCCCATGGGAGGGGCCGCGCCGGCGTCGTCGTCCTCGTGGTCGCGGCGGCTTTGGGCTGCAGCTTCTTCGGCCCGGGTGATTTCAGCCGCGTGATCGCCATTGAGGTCTCCGCCCCCGACAGTCTGGAAGAGCTCGACACACTGGTCCCGCACGCGCGAGCGCTGGACGGCCGCTTCGGCTCGGTCGCCGCGACGTTCGCCTGGTCCACGTTGGACACGGCGGTCCTCACGGTCCTGGACAGCACCACCGGACGCACGGTCGTGAACCATCAGAGCACCACGCCCGGCCAGCTCCTGGTGCGCACGGGGCAGACCTTCAGCAATCCGGTCGTGATCCGAGCCCTCGCCGCGGCGGACACCGTCTACGCGACCCCGCGCACGGCCGACACCGTGCATCTGTCGGTCGACTCCCTCTCG
>Ga0209803_1000293_pt1 | contig 32672 bp, 30 predicted proteins | sample GraSoiAngelo_138_FD_185895 | JGI IMG/M metagenome (GOLD analysis project Ga0209803, IMG submission 185895) | Grasslands soil microbial communities from the Angelo Coastal Reserve, California, USA - 14_0929_09_40cm (SPAdes) (version 2) | ecosystem: Environmental > Terrestrial > Soil > Grasslands ...
TTAACCGATGGTTGAATGAGTAGGGAATATTACTTGCAGGTTGAAGTTAATGTCAAGGTAAGATAGACGAACGGTGTTCGCTACAACCGTTAGCCGGGACCCGCACCCAGCTGAAAAAAAATCCGGTCACGCGACGCAGAAAATTATCATGGGTCGAATAAAGAGTCTCGACGAAATCAAAGCGGAAGTTCGCAAGCTGACGGGCACGAGTAAAATCTTCCGCCGCGCAAAGATCGAGGATGTGGAGTCCGTTCTAGCCAATCTTACCAGCAAAGATCCCGAGCTTTGGGCCGCGGAGTGGTCGCGCGTCGCCAAGCCCTACGAGGAGGCGGGACGCCAGCACGAACAGGCCGGTCGGTTGGAGGAAGCCCGGGCCGCCTACATCCTGGCCTATACCTACTACGCCACGGGCCGATATCCGGTGCCGCACACGCCGGGAAAAATGCAATGTCTACGCAAGAGCCTTGAGCTCTACGAAAGAGCCGGCCGCTACTTCGAGCCGCCGCTCGAAAGGATCGAGATCCCCTATCGCGATAAGGTTATTCCGACCTATTTACGGCTTGGCCGCGATGGCGCGAAGCATCCGGTGGTGATCAATTTTGGCGGCATCGACGGTTTCAAAGCGGAAGCCTTCGAATACGAAGAAGCCATGCACCGCGCAGGGCTCACCACCTGTGCCATCGACATGCCCGGGGTTGGAGAAAGCCCGATCAAGGCGTCGACCACCGCAGATTCCCTTTTCAGTGCCGTGATTGGCTACCTGGAGCAGCGACCGGAAGTCGACGCCAAACGCATCGGCATGGTCGGGCGGAGTTTCGGTGGTTATTGGGCGGCGAAGATGGCTTTCGTCGAGGCGCAGCGGCTCCGCGCCTCCGTGGTTTGGGGTGGCGGCGTGCACTATTTCTTTCAGGAAGATTGGCTGCGGGAGTCGACCAACGCGGAAAGCTATCTCATGGATCATGATATCGCTCGCTGTATGGTTTTCGGCGTCAAGACTCTCGACGAGCTTGCCGAAGTTTTCCCGTCGATGTCGCTCAAAACTCAAGGCTGGTTGGAAAAGCCCTCCTGTCCCATGCTGATCGTCAACGGCAAAGACGATCTGCAAACGCCTATCGAGGATCTCTACATTCTGCTGGAATACGGCAGTCCCAAATCCGCCCGGGTCTTCCCCGGTGGCCACATGGGCCAAACGCCGGAGACTTTGCCGACGATCATTCGGTGGCTGAAAAGTGAATTGAGCTGAATTCTATTTTGTTCCGTCGGTTGGCTTGCGGTGGGATTCAGTTTCGACATCCTGTATTCTGAATAGCGCCACGTCATGCGATTTTTTTTGAAGTTCATGCTTTTTTTCGTCTTTGCGGTACCGCTCGCTCTGACCGGCGTGGTTTTTTTAGCCATCGACGATCATCCAAAAATCAATCGCGCCGCTGAGATCACCCCGGACAATATCGGGCGTGCAAAGCGAATTCTCGACAAGAACGATCCCCGGAATTTGAAACCCGGCGCCGTTCGTACGATCTCCGTAAGCGAGACCGATCTCGACCTCGCGGCCAACTACATCGCTCAACAGTACGCTGGCGGCAGCGCACACGTCGCGTTGTCGGGCGACGTTATCCATATGAGCGCGAGCGTCTCATTGCCACGAAATCCCGTTGCGCGATTCATGAACACCGAAGCGGTGCTGAGCCCGTCGAGCCCGCTGCCGCGTTTTGAGCGTTTGCGCGTCGGGAGCGTGCCGTTGCCGGCGTGGCTTGCGGATTGGCTGCTTGACCGCTTTCTCATTACCTACCTGGGGGAGGAGGCTTACAACTCCGCCCGTAACGCGATCCGGCAAGTGAGAATCCATGACGGTAGCATCGCCGTCACTTACCAATGGCAGTCCAACTTGCCGGACCATTTCCGCGCCGTTCTTCTTCCTCCGGATGAGCGGGAGAGGCTGCGCGTTTATCAAGCGCGTTTGACTGGGGTAACCCGGTCGCTGAAAAGCCCAAATGTTTCGCTGATCGATTTGATTCATCCGCTATTCGAAACCGCTCAACAACGCTCACAAAAAGGTGATCCCGTCGCGGAGAACCGCGCCGCAATTTTCGTTCTCACCTTTTACGTCAACGATAAGAACCTTGCGGCGGTCATTCCCAGCGCCAAGGACTGGCCACACCCGATGCAATATCAGGCAACGCTCAATGGCCGTCATGATTTCAGCCAACACTTCATCGTCTCGGCCGCCCTGGCCGCCAATGCCGGGACGCCGCTGTCGGACGCCGTCGGCCTTTACAAGGAAATTGAAGATTCACGCAGCGGGAGCGGCTTCTCGTTCAACGACATCGCTGCCGACCGCGCCGGGACGCGCTTCGGTGAGTGGGCCACCCAAAGTGCGGCATCCGCGCGAAGTCTACAGAAGCGACTCGGGACTGGCGTGAATGAGCGAGACCTCATGCCGCCGACGGAAGATTTGCCGGAGTTCATGGCGGAAGCGGAATTCAAGCGCCGCTTCGGCGGGATCGATGCGCCACCATACAAGCACATGATGGCTGAGATAGAACGCCGCATTGCTGCGCTAACGCTTTACCGTTAGGTCTCGAGTTACCCAAACCCGGCGCGATTAGGCAGTCTTCCCGCTATTTGTTAATGAATTGATTCTTAGGAAAGTTCGCCGTTGCCATGACACCGCCATCGACCACCAGCGGATGGCCATAGATAAAGTCGGAATCATCGCTGACGAGAAAGAGCGCGGCTTTCGCCTGATCCTGCGCGGTTCCCAAACGACCCGCCAGATTCTCGAAAGTCCGGCTTCCGGTTACGTCATCGTCGAATCCCACCGGAGAACCCGACCGGTTGGGTACCACGCAATTGACCCGAATCTTATAAGGAGCGAGTTGCACGGCCATCGCTCTGGTCATATTGATCACGCCGGCTTTGGCCGCAGCATAGGCAATGCCATCGGCGCGACCGATCATACCCGAGGTGGATCCAAAATTGACGATCTTCCCGCCACGCCCTTGCTTGACCATTTGCGTGGCGACGTATTTGGTCACGAGATACGGCCCTTTCAAGCTTACCGCGATCACTTTATCGAATTCCTCTTCCGTGCTGTCGAAAATATTCGCATGGTCGGTGAGCGCGGCGTTGTTGACGAGAATATCGATGGCGCCGAATCGATCAACGACCTTTTTCACCATTTCGTGGACATCGCCCGACTTCGAGACGTCACAAAGCACTAACGTCGCCTCGCTCCCCGTTTTGTTGATTTCGTCAACGACCGACTGACCCCGCCCCTCATGCATCTCGATGACCGCGATTTTTGCTCCCTCCGAAGCGAAGAGTATTGCCATCGACTTGCCGATATTTCTTCCAGCTCCGGTGATTACAGCGACTTGATCTTTAAGCTTCATTCCTTCTGTCCCTTTCTCCGATCACGGTTAGGAAACCATTGCGCTAGATTTTTAAATCATCGGGAGCTGGGGCAGTAAACACGTCGAAGGCATTCAGCGTACAGGCAAGCATCGCATAGTAACCGATCGTGGCGGTGAGTTCGACCAGTCCTCGTTCGCCCAACCGGCCGTAGAGCGCTTGAAAAGTGGTTTCGCTCGCCCGACGCGAACGCAACAGTTCCCGAACGTAACTGATGATCTGCGCATCGTCAGAGGAGAAATGCTCAGGTCCCTTGCGCTGGTGAATCGCCTGAATAGTTTCGAGTGGAATGCCGGCCTTTTGCGCGTGATTTACGTGCGCCGCCCATTCGTGCTTGCAATCGAGCTCCCGCGCCGCCGCCAGCGCGGTTAACTCGATCAATTTATGATCTAGGCTCGATTCGAATCGCACGTAACTGCCCAGGTGCGCCGTGCGCCACGCGAGCTCCGGACTATGAAGCAACGCTAAGAAGGGGCCGCCCACGACACCCCGGCTCTGCGCGATCGCATCGTAGATATTGTGAAACTCCGGCGCCAACTCTTCCTTCTTGTCAATGGTGGCGATTCTTGCCATCTCTTCCCCCTTTTTCGTTTACGAGAGCTTCTGCTTGAGCCAGGCGGTCACGATCTGTTGAACCTCATCGTTGGACTGACCCCTCTTGCGCCCCATATGGCCTGCACCAGGAATGATCCGGACGTCCTTTGGGCTCCCATGCTCCAGGAGCAAATAGATATCACTGATCGGATGTTGATCGTCCTCCTTGCCATTGATACAAAGCAGCGGCGCGCAGGGCTGGTCGATTAATCCCTGCGTTACTAAGGATAGGCTCGGAGCGATTCTTAAAACTTCCTCAAGTGTCTTCACGCCGAAAATGTAGGAACGCGCGTCCAACAAGCTCGCGGGACCCATGAGATATTGCGAAGCCGTAACGGTCAGCGCTGGCCGCAACCACTCTTCTTGAAAAGTCCGATGCACCCCCGCGCCCCAATTGACCGCGCCGCGCAGTCGTTTAGCTTCCGTGTGGGCGACCTTTGCCGCCCAGTAGCCGCCGAAACTGCCGCCTATAACGGCAATCCGCTTGCCATCGACATCCTTCTGTGTCTCCAGATAATCGATGGCCGCGGAAAAAGTGCGTTCTGCGCGCGGTTCTTGGCCGAGGCACGGGTTTTCCCCCGCCCCGGGCATATCGATCGTGAACGTCGCCAAGCCTTCTTTGTGAAGCAGCTCACTATTGCTTCTGCGATCTTCCTTCCAGCCATCAACGCCGCCCCAATGGATCACCACCGGCGGACGGTTAGTCCCCTTGGGAATCTGCAGATATCCCACGACTTTCTTCCCTTCAAAAGGGATTTCAATTCTTTCCAGCGGTGGGTCCATCGTGGGTGCAGCCTTGAGAAATGTCCTGAGTGCTCCTTTGTAACAGTTCATCTTTTCCGGGCTGCTAGGGACGGGATAACGGCCGATACGGTAGTACTCATACGCCAGATAGAAAATCTCACCGGCTTCTTCCTTTTTTCCTTTTTTTTCTTGCTCCTCCCCGAGCGCCTCGTATTTCGCCCCGAACTTTTCCCATTCTCTGCCCCACAGATCGGGATCGAGGCTATCCAGTCGTTGCAGCACCTGCTCGACATCCTCCCGCTTGACCCTTTCGAAAGGATTGACGCGCCCGGCGCGATTGAGGATGTCAGCTTTGATTTCGTCGAGGCTTTTTTCTGCCATGGTGTTCGTCTCCTCTTACCGTTTTGCCCCCGGCTCTCGCGCGAGAGCCTTCAAGGCCGCTTTGTAGAAGCGATCCTCGATGAATTGCTCCGGCTTGAAGTTCGGCCGCTCTTTCAGGAGGACGATTTCAATTTCAGCGCGCTTCATCACTCCCTCGGGATCCAATGCCGGAATGAAAGCATCGCGCATGAGGTCATAGAGAGACGCGGCAATTTCCCGCTGGTCCAATCTGCCGTTGCGCATGATGATATCGATGCTGCCCTCGCGATTGGCGCGGATCCAATAGAGTGACTTGACGACTGCTTTGACCATTCGCTCGGTCAGATCCGGCTCTTCTTTGATGAGCTTTGCGGTGGCCAACAAGGCGCTAAAGGGAACATCTTTGAATTCGTCGCCGCCGTAAACCAGCCGTTTAAACCCGGCTTTCAAAAGTGGCTGATCCGTCGGCGGCGCCATGAGCGCGGCGACCACGCGACCCTGCTGCAAGGCGATGATCTTGCTTAACAGAAGGACAGCAAATACACGTCTCCTCATAGCGTGTTCTCCATAAATTTGCCGGCAGCCCCCTCTTTTATCCTTTCGCCCTGCAAGAGACTGTGTCGTAATGTCATTCTGAGGCGCAGCCGAAGAATCTCGGTTTTGTGGGCTGCTGATTCGATGAGATTCTTCACTTCGTTCAGAATGACATACATGGTTTCTCGCTATTACGACTCAGCCTCCAACCGAGGGTGAGGGGGGATCGCTTGGAACCGACGGCTGTCCGCTCGCTGTGCAAACTTCAAATAGGTACTGATCGACCTGCGAATCGGATTAGCAGAAAGCGCATTCTCAGCGCAAGCCCCGAAGACGGGGATCGAGGACTTCGCGGAGTCCTTCGCCGACGAGATAGTAAGCGAGCACGGTGACGAAAATCGCTGCCCCGGGAAAAACCGCCAACCACCACGCAAAAGTAGCGCTGCTGGCCTCGTGTAATATTGAGCCCCATGTGACAAGCTCGGCGGGTACGCCGATGCCCAGAAAGCTCAAGCTGGATTCGATGAGAATCGCCCCTGCAACGCCGAGGACCACGGAAACGATCACGGGCGCAAGAGCATTGGGCAAGATGTGCTTGAACATTATTTTGCGATTCGAAACTCCCAGAGCGATCGCAGCGGTCACATAATCCAGATTTCTGATCCTAAGAAATTCGTTCCGGGCAAACCGGGCGATTCCCACCCAACTCGTCAGGCCGATGATTGTCATGGTTAGAAAGATGCTAGGGGGTAGTAGCGCTGCTACGGTAATCAAAAGGAAGAAGGTTGGAATCGATAGCATGATCTCAAACAAACGCGAAATCACCAAGTCTACCCAAGATCCGAAATATCCGGCCAGAGCACCGAGTATCACCCCGATGATTACCGCGATCCCCACCGCTACAAACCCGATCGAAAGTGAAATCCGCGAGCCGTGAATCATCCCGGCCATGATGTCACGCCCAAGTTTGTCCGTGCCGAACCAGTGTTTTTTCGAAGGAGTCTCATAGGGCACCAAGAGATCAATATTGCCTGGACGATACGGAACGGGGGGAAAAACTTGCGTGGCACCCTCGAGCTTCTTGAAGTCCACGTTCTGCAGTTCGGCTGGCCAGTGGGCTAACCCCACACCGACGAGATAACTCCGAAAAATTGGAAAGTAGATCTTCCCCTTATAAAAGGAATAATAGGGTTTATCATTCGCCAGAAAATCAGCGAACAAAGCCATGGTAACAAGGATGCACACGACGTAAAGTCCTGCCAGGGCAATCGGATCGCGCCGAAACTGTTTCCAAACATTAGACCAGAGGCCCTCGCCTGCGGCCGCATGAGTCAATGAAGTTTCGGGACGCATCGCTTCGACAGATGCCGTGTTGGATTGCATAGAACTCATTATTGCCTTCGACCGAACGCGATTCTCGGATCTACGACTGCGAGAAGAAGATCGGAGATGAGAATCCCAACCAACGTCAAAATCGCGCTAACCGTAAACAACGCCAGCACGGTTGGATAATCCCGCGCCAGCACGGATTCATAACCCAGCTGCCCCAACCCGGGAATCGAGAAGATTGTTTCAATAATGACACTCCCGCCTATCAGACCAGGGAGGATCGAAGCCAATATGGTCACCTGAGGAATCAAAGAATTGCGCAGTACATGCTTGAAGATCACAACTCTCTCCTGCAGCCCTTTGGCTCTCGCCATTTGAACGAAGTCTTGCCCCATCACTTCCAACATGCTCGCCCGCATGTAGCGGGACAATCCGGCAAAGCCGTCATACGACAGCAAGACGACCGGCAAGAAGATGTGCCAAGCTTGGTCTTTTAATTTTCTCCACAGCGACCAATGCGAGGAATAATCAAGCGACTCCAATCCTGCAGGCGGAAACAAATACAAAAAATCCCCGCCGCAGATAAACACGATCGCCATAGTCGCCGCCCATATCAACGGGACCGCAAAAAGCACAAAGGCCACGAGTGTCGTTATTTGATCGCCCAGTGAATTTGAGTGAGTCGCCGAGTAAATCCCCAGAGGAATGGCAATGAGATACACAAGCAGAAGAGAAAGCACATTGAGTTTAACCGTAACCGGAACTCTCTCGATGATCTTATTCCATACCGACTGATTGTCTTTGAACGATTCACCGAAATTCAGCGTAACAAGATTCTTCAACCAGACCGCATATTGGATAGGGAGGGGACGATCAAGACCATATTGCTTACGCCATTGGGATAATGCCTCATCCACGCCACCTTGTTTATTCCTTGATATAGCTCCTTCTCTCGCGCCACCGAGACCTCCAGCCGCCCGCAGCTCGGCTGGATCTCCGGGGGCCAAGTGCATCACCAGAAAGCCAACTAATGTAACCCCAACAAAAGTCGGGATGAGAAGAAAAAGGCGCTGAACGATGTAGCGTCCCATCTACTGAAGCATCGTCTCCCGTGCATACTTTTGCGCTGATCGAGGGACCCACCATTCCTGTGGCCTCAAGCCTGCGGGATAAACCTCCACTCCATGAAATCGGCGTTGCACCGCGCTGACCGATTTGCGCGCAAATAGAAAGGTATAAGGCTGTTCGTCGTTAAGAATCTCCTGAAACTCACGGTAAAGCTTAACTCGTTTCTTCGGATCAAATTCACGCCGATAGTCTTCGAGAATCCGATCCACGCGCGCATTCTTATAGCTGATATGATCGGATCCCTTATTGGCCGCCTGTGATGAATGCCACACCTGGTATTCGTCCGGCTCGCTGGCCTGCATTGCCCATGCCATTATTACCGCATCGAATTTATGATTCTTCACGTCGTCCAGGAAGATTGTCCAGTCGAGCTCACGCACGGTGGCTAGGATACCATGTTTTTTGAGCTCCTCTTGCAAGACAAGGATTATACTTTTGCCCGTGGAGCTTCCCGAAGGAACCTTAAACTCAAAACGAAAAGGAGTCCTCTTTCCATTAATGATTTTATCCAGAATTCCGTCTCCGTCCGAATCTTTCCAACCGGCCTCTCTGAGAATGGTCAGCGCTTTGTCTGGGTTGTAAGGGTAGTCGTGAAGAGTTTTGTCATACTCAGGGCGAAAGAAAAAAATCGGACCATTAACTACCTCCCCAAGGCCGAACAAGAGCGTCTTGACCATCTGCCTTCGATTGGTCAAGTAAGTCATCGCCTGACGCACCCGCTTATCCATAAAGATCGGATTTTCATTGTTCCAACCGATATACGAGTAACTCGGCGCGAAGTACTCCAATTTCTGGAATTCGCGTTTGAACCGCTCGCTGTTGGTACCCCGGGTATGCTGTATCGGTGTTAGATCCATTGTGTCCAGACTGCCACTCTTAAGAGTCACCAAAGCCGCATCCATGTTGTTGATGATCCTATACTTGATGCGATCCAGGAAAACCTGATCGATCCCAGGCTTGCTGTTTCCCCAGTAGTTTGGATCGCGGAGTATGTCGACCTCCCGCCCGGTTTTCCAATCTTCGAATTTGTACGGCCCGCTTCCCACGGGGTTCCGGCTGTAGTTTTTATTGAAGTTGTCGGCAAATTTCTTGACTTTGTCGGGGAGCTTGGAAGGATCTCGAAGCAGGTCCCGTAAAGTTACGTCTTTGAGTAAATTTTCTGGATCGTAGTAATGACGTGGAAGGATAAGAACATTCTCACCCAGGACGCTCTCATTCAGAAAGTAAGGCTCTTTGGTGACAAAGCGGATCGAGTACTCGTCGATCATCTCCGCATCGATGATAGAGTTGAAATACACCTGCAGAAAGGGTGCATTCACTAACGGACACTTAATCGCCTTAACGCTGAAAAGAACGTCCTCACCGGTTAAGGGACGTCCGTCTTGAAAGTGAACGTCACGGCGAATCTTAAAAGTATAGGCTCGCTTGTCCTCCGAAACGATGGGGCGCGACTGAGCAATGAGCGGCTTCAATTCTAGCGTACGCGGATCGCGCGTCAGCAAACTTTGAAAGATGAAGCTAAGTATCTCGCTGGCTGTGGCATCATTGCTCGTAAGCGGATTGAGCTGTTCGGGATCGCTGAGAGCGTGCGTCACCAGCCAATCTCCCGTGACCGGCGTTGTGGCTTCTTGCTTGGCAACAATTGGGGGGGCGCTGCGGTTCTCGGTGTCAGCCGTTTCTCCGCCTCTGCATCCCATCAGAAGGAACAGAGATAGGAGCAGTCTCCAACTTCCTTTCAGCATGCGATTCAGCTGCCGATCGCTTCGATGGGTAGCTCCTTTGCGTTGGCTGGCTTCTGTTGAGAAAACAGCTCGGGCGGAATAGAAGCATTTAGCTCCGGCTCCTGGTAGGTAATCTCCAACACCCTTTTTTGGCCCGCTGCTTCCAAGGAGATTTTTAGAGGAAAAAGCCCGGCCGGGGTAGAGGCGAAATTCTCAAAGGCAGCGCTCAACTCTGGGTTTCCATCTGGACCCAGACGATACCACCGAACCGGAATCTCGCGAGAGGGATCAAAGCTAATGATCTCCTTTCCCTTTCCTTCGATTTCACGGTAAAGCGAATTGCCGCCGATCTGCCAATCGGAAGCACTCGTTACCGGCGGCAACCCTACCAACAGACTCGTGATCTCCTTAAGCTCCAGCGGGATTCGGGTGTAACGGAAGAGATTCTCTTTCGAAGTCTTGCCGTGAAGAAAGAGTCCTTCTCTCGGATGAAACCCGGCGATCTGATTCGCATTGGCCGTCACGACCAGGATCGCGCCCAGACCCGAAAGCGTTTCCAGTCGTAATCGATCAGGCCGTTGGATGAGGACGGCCTCTTGGAAACCTTGCCTTCCTTCGGGGCCTCGATAGTTAACGGTGGCGAGCGTGCGCAGAGAGTGAAACTGTTTATCTCTTTGGGAGAGGATCTGGACCAGCTTCTCCGCCGTCCAGCCTTCGATAGGAGGTTGTTTTAGAATAGACGGGGCGGGCGGCGCCAGTTGAGGGGCAATCGAGCACCCTCCGGCTGCTGCCAAACTCACCGCCAGGAAGAGCTCTCTTGCATAGACCGGGACGGCCCATCTCGCCGACCGCAGGCTCAAATTTTCTTCTCCAGACGCTGGATCTTTTCGCGGATTCGCTTGATCTGATCGTTTTCCTTCGCATTCTTAAGCGCGTCGCGATAACGGGCTACGGCTCGGTCCGGTTTACCCGCTTTCTCGTAAGCGTCGCCGAGGTGTTCGATGATCGTGGGATCGTCCCCGGTAATTTCTACGGCCCGTTCCAACTGCTCTACGGCTTTCGGATAGTCTCCCTTCTGATAGTAGACCCATCCCAGAGTATCGATGTAGAAGCCGTCATTGGGCTCGATCTTCAGTGCTCGCATCACTAGATTTTCGGACTCGTCCAGCTGCACTCCCATTTCGGCCCACGTGTATGCCAGATAATTCAACGCTGGAGCGTTCTGCGGATTCAGCTCAATGGCCTTCTTCATGTGGGCGACAGATCTTTCCTTGTTCTTGTCTTCATCGTAAAGCGCGCCCAGCTGAAAAATGGCCTGGTCGTTTTTGGGATCCAGTGCGATCACTCGCTCCATGGACTGGATCGCTTTGGGATAATCCTTGATCTTCCGATACAGAGAAGCCAGAAACGCATAAATCTCCTTACTGTCATTTTTCTGCTGCAATGCTGGCTGCAAAACCTCAATGGCCTGCTGGGTTTGCTCCCGGCGATCGTAGAGGTAGGCGAGCTGAACGCGCGCATCGACGAACAGCTCGCTTTTCTCGGAAATGCGCCCGAACTGTTCCAACGCTTTATCGTCCGACTTTAGCTCAGCATAGGTGGCCCCCAGATAGTAGCGCGCTCGATCATTCTCGGGATCACCCGCCAGCACCAAGTTGAACTCCATCGCCGCCCGATCGAAATCGCCTTTCTCATAAAAGATAAGGCCAATCTTGATCCGCGTCTCGCGCGGGTCCGTTTCAGTGCCTTCCAGCTTCTCGAACTGGCTAAGCGCTTCGTCCAACTTGTTTTGGCCGACGTAAAGTTCGCCCAGACGTTTGCGGGCCCAGACGCTTTGCGCGTTGACCTGAAGCAGTCGTTGGTAGGTCTGTATGGCGTCCTCGGTTTTGCCTTCCAACTCGTAAACCAGAGCCAAATCCATCAACACGGCTTCGGATTTGGGATTGAGCTCCAGCGCTTTGCGATAGCTCTGTTCGGCAGCGAGATAGAGCTTACTCTTGGCCCGGACGCGCCCCAAATAGTAGTGGCCAAGCAAGGAATTGGGGTCGAGCTTTAGGATCTCTTCCAGACTCTGTGTGGCTCTGGCGTAATCCTCGAGCTGGAGGTAGAGCGCCCCGAGGTAAAGCAGCGCTTCCTGATTTTTCGGGTCGAGCTTGAGGATCTCGTTGTATTCTTTTAACCCCTTTTGATTTTCACCCAGCGAGGAGTAAAGGCCGGCGAGTAGCAGGTGATTTTCGACGCTTTTCGGTTCCAAGCTCGTGGCCGTCTCTGCTTCCACGAGGGCTTTCTTCAAATCCCCTTTTCTCAAGTAAAGCGTGGCCAGGCGAAACCGCAGGAAGCCATCCGAGGGGTTAGCCTGAACTGCCGCTTCGAATTCCTTAAGAGCCTCCTCGAAATTGCCCTCACCGAGTAGGAGTTGTCCCTCGAGGAAATGGCTAAGCCCGTTTGCTTCCGCAGGAATCTCGGTTTTCTTGTCGTGTCGGAAAGGGGCTTCGGGAGACCAGTCGAGTCCTTCAGGGGGTGACTTGAGTTCGGGGACTGCCGAGGCGCAACCGGAAAAAATTACGAGGAAAACGACGCTCCGGACAAAGCCTGTAGTCATCACCTAAAAGGGTTAACACACTAGCTAGGGAGGGTCAATGTAGCGTCGCCCGATCTTCATTCGTCGTCATAATTGTGGTAGTTCTCTTCGCAACAACGCACGGGTTCACGAGTCGATTCCTATGACGCTCGAGTCACACGACAAGATAGAAAAAGAAATTCTCGAGCTCCGCCGGGAGATCGAAAAACACAATTACCAATACCACGTCATAGACGATCCGCTGGTTAGCGACGCGGATTACGATCGCCTTTTTCGCCGCCTGGTCGAACTGGAAAGGCAATATCCGGAGTTCGCTTCGCCGGATTCCCCAACCCAGAAGGTCGGCGCCCCACCGCTGGAAAAATTCGGAACCGTTCAGCATACGTTGCCCATGTTGTCGCTCAACAACGCCAGCGATCGGGAAGAAATGGCAGAGTTCGAAGAGAGAATTCGACGATTTCTGAAGAGCACCGGCCCGATCGAGTACGCCGCGGAGCCAAAGATCGACGGAGTCGCCGTGGAACTAGTCTACGAGGAGGGGCGCTTCGCCGTCGGATCGACCCGCGGGGATGGGATTCATGGGGAAGATATAACCGTCAATTTGAGAACCATTCGCTCCATCCCTCTAACGCTCCGCTCGGAGAAACGAAGGCCGCCCGAACGACTGGAAGTTCGCGGCGAGGTTTTTCTTTCCCGCAAGGCATTTCAGCAGATGAATCGCGAGCGAGAGGAAGAAGGGCAACCGGTCTTTGCCAATCCGCGCAACGCCGCGGCCGGATCCTTGAAACAGTTGGATTCGACGATCACGGCGAAACGGTCGCTCGATATTTTCTGTCATGGAGCAGGAGCGGTCACCGGAGTGAGCTTCGCCAGTCACCTGGAATTCCTCCAAGCGATGAAAGACTGGGGCTTAAAGCCGGTACCCTTTGCTCGCGTCTGCCAAGGCATGGAAGAAGTCCTTCGGCAGCGCGAGGAGATGGAGGCTCGGCGCGACGATCTGCCGTACGAAATCGATGGCCTGGTTGTAAAAATCAACAGCACCGAGCTCCAACGTAGATTGGGCACGATTGCGCGCTCGCCGCGGTGGGCCATCGCTTACAAGTTCAAGCCCCGCCAAGCTACCACCCGCATTCTCGACATACAGCCCCAAGTGGGTCGCACCGGCACTTTGACCCCGGTCGCGAGCCTGCAGCCCGTCCCCATCGGCGGGGTCGTCGTAAAGAGCGCCTCGCTGCACAACATGGATGAAATCGCGCGTAAGGACATTCGTATCGGCGACACCGTCGTGGTTGAACGGGCCGGCGACGTCATTCCCTATGTCGTGCAGGTGTTGACCGGGAACCGAACGGGGAACGAGCGCCATTTTGTCATGCCCGACCGCTGTCCGGTTTGCGGCGCCGCCGTCTTCCGCGAAGAGGGTGAGGCCGCTTACCGCTGCATCGGGATTTCATGTCCCGCGCAGCTCAAAGAGAGTCTTAAGTTTTTCGGCTCGCGTGGGGCCATGGACATCGAGGGACTGGGTGACAAGCTCATCGACCAGCTCGTGGAACTCAGCTTGGTAAAGGACATAGCCGATCTCTACAGCTTAAAGAAAGAAGAATTAGCCGAGCTGGAACGTATGGCGGAGAAATCCGCGGAGAATCTTCTCAACGCTTTGGGGCGGAGCAAAGACGCGACGTTGCCTCGCGTTTTAACCGCTCTGGGCATTCGCCATGTGGGCGAGGCCACGGCGAAGCTCCTGGCGGAGCACTTCGGCGACTTGCCGTCCATCATGCAGGCCACCGAAGAACAATTGATGGAAATCCGCGAGATCGGCCCGCAGGTAGCTAAAAGCATCGCTCAGTTCTTTGCGCAGAAGGAAAACCGCAGAGTGATCGAAAAATTGTTGAGGGCCGGTGTCCGCTTTCGCAGTGAACCCAAGAGAGAAGGAACGCTCACCGGCTCGACGTTCGTTATCACCGGCGGTTTGGAGAGCATGTCTCGGGTGGAAGCGCAAAAACGGATCGAGGCTTTGGGTGGCCGCGTAAGCTCCAATGTGAGCCGCCACACGACCTTCGTCGTTGCCGGTGCGGATCCGGGATCCAAACTGAAGAAGGCAAAAGAGCTGGGCGTCCGGATCCTGGACGAACAACAGCTATTGCAGCTTCTCGAGGCTTGACTAGTACCGGTCTCGGCGTGGAGGCCGGCCGCCACCTCCGCCTTCGCGCGGTCCCCGGGGTTGTTGAGGCCGCGCCTCGCTAACCACGATGTTCCGGCCCTCGAAATCTGTGCCGTTGAAGGCCGTGATCGCCCGCTGCGCCTCGTCGTCGGAACTCATCTCGACAAAGCCGAAGCCTTTGGATCGCCCGCTAAACTTGTCGGTGATGATTCTCGCGCTGACCACCGATCCGTGCTGCGCAAAATGTTGTTGGAGCCTTTCTTCCGTAACAGAGTAGGAAAGATTCCCTACGTACAACTTAGCTCCCATCGCGGCCCTCCTTATTGGATCAACAACTGTAGTTGTCTCGGGATCGACTTCTCCAAAGGGCAGGGCCTTAAACGGTCTCGGAAAATGGCAACCACTCTCTCGGCGCGCTCTTCGGTAAAATGACCCTTCTGAACCGCGGCCAGACTACCTAAGTCAGCGGGCGCTTGTCAAATCTCGCGGATCGCTCGTTGCGCTCGCGGAAAAGCGGATTGCGGCCGTTCCACCCGTGCGGTAATTAAGAACTGTAGCGGACATGGAATCATTATCTAGTCAGCAGAGCCGAGTTCATCTCAAAATCCAAGGCCGAGTCCAAGGAGTCTACTTCCGCGCCGCGGCTGTCAACCAAGCTCGACGTTTAGGGTTAACGGGATGGGTAATGAACTGCTATGACGGCTCGGTTGAAGCAGTCGCCGAAGGCATACGAGCTAAACTGGAAGAACTAGTGCGCTGGTGTCACCAGGGTCCACCGGGTGCTGTGGTGAAGCAAGTTCACGCTAAATGGGAAAAGGCCAGCAACGAATTTCAGGAATTCCGGATCAGACGATGAACGGAGCGTGGCAAACCCATCCCTCTGAGAATTTTACAAAAAGAGGGGACGTTCATCCCCTCTTTCATCATAAAAAACCGCGCCGTGATCAAATGTGCGCTCAATCCGAATCCGGTTTCTTCGGTTTGTGCGCATCGGTTTTCCATGAGCAAAACTCATGGCACCGACAAGCCGATGAACGATCCTCGCCCTATGACCGTGAAAACGAGTGCGAACGCGATGGCTTATCTTTCAGTCACCTCGCTCGAATGATCTCAGCTAATCAATCCGGCATGCTGCCGCCAGATCCGCTCTGTTGTCCGGCCCCACCCCCTGGCTGCTGAGCCACTTCGGGACATCCCGCAAGAGTCAAAAGAGATGCGAGTAAAATCCCGCTCCAGATTAGCTTAAAAGTTTTCATCGGTTTCCTCCGTGAAAAAAATTTATCGAACGTCGTCATGGAAACGTCCGCTGCTGGTGGTGCCGCAATTGCGATGCCATTGATATTAGAAGCCGTGAGATTGGTAAAACAATGACTTAGGGATCGCTGTACGGATGCTAAGATGTTGCAAAATTAAACACCTATCTGTTTTTGACCTATCGCGATGATGCAAGCCATTGTTATTTTTTGATTTCTAGCTGATTGTTGCAAAGGTATACACGGCGATGTATTTTGCCACGGTCGAAGCCGATAAAAATCGTGCAAACGGCTTTCCCGCTCTGGTCGAGCGCCATCGGAGCACTTCGCATCGCTGCTACCATCACACGAGTTACTGAGGCGACCGCGTGGTACCGTGAAGTTAGGAACTAAACTGATCATTTGTTTGGTGACGACCATAGTCGTCACCATGATGATTCACGGCTACTTTAGCGTTCGGCAAGACCAAGAGAATATTGGCCGGGAGATTCGGGTGGGTATGCGTGGCTTGACGAGGGCCATCCAAGTTGGCTTGAGAAATTTCTACGGTGATCTTCACGATTTGAAAGCCACGCAGAACTTTGTCGATGCCGTAGGGCCTCAGGGAAATATCCATGGCCTGATTGTATACAACCCCGAAGCGCAACGAGTCATTGTCTCTGCCTCGTTGCGTTCCGACACAGAGTTTTCCGAGCTGGACCCTGCCCCCATCCTCAAGCTGGACCCGGGTCCGGTGCTCCGAACAGCCAAAGGGACAGAAGGATACATTCGCAACCAAAGCGTTCTGATTTATTATCGCATCGAACCGATTTTTAGTACCCGAGGTCAGACCGCCGGCGCGTTTGTTTTCGCGCGCCAGGGATCGAGACTAATGGCGAGTATTCAAGAACGGCGTAATCGAATCATCGCTACCACTTTCATTTTGGCGGTGATCTTGTCCTTCTTGATCCTAATCATCGTACGGCGGAATATCACGCGCCCGATCGACCACCTGATCTCGCGAATTCGCGAGATGGGTCAGGGCCATTGGCAGCAACGGATCGAAACTCGGGGTCACGATGAAGTGGCTTCGTTGGCCAACGAATTCAATATCATGTCCGAAGAACTTGAGGGAAGTTACTCCCGTCTGGTCCTTGAACAGGAAAAGAAACTTAAGCTCGAACAAGAATTGCGTCACACCGAACGGTTGGCCTCCGTGGGCGAATTAGCCGCTGGCCTGGCGCATGAGATCGGAACGCCACTGAACATTATCGGTGGACGCGCGGAGCATCTATTGAGACGTCCGCGCAGCCAGGCCGAGCTCAATGAAAACTTGCAGATCATTCGTTCGCAGATCGACCGAATCGCCGGCATTGTGCGCCAACTCTTGGAGTTTTCGCGACGACAGGAACCGGTCTTTCGTCCCGTCGACCTCGCTCTGCTGTTGAGCAACGTAAGGAATTTTCTGGACCACAAAATCCACGAGAGAGGAATCAAGGTCGAGATTCAACCCGCCAACGGGCTTCCGACTATTCAAGCGGATGCGGATCTTCTGCAGTCGGTCTTTATCAATCTCTTTTTAAATTCTCTCGACGCGTTGCAGCCCGGGGGAACCATCAGGATCAGCGCCGAGGTGAGAAAGCCCGGCACATCATTGAATACACCGGCCAACGGAAGAAACAGCTTGTGCATCACGTTCGAGGACAACGGTGCGGGAATTTCATCGGAAAACATTCATCGGGTGTTTGATCCGTTCTTTACGACCAAAGACATCGGCGAGGGCACCGGGTTGGGCTTGTCCGTGAGCTACGGCATTATCAAGGACCACGGCGGCGAGATACAGATCGAGAGTGAGCCCGGCAAGTTTACCCGTTTCGTCATCTCCCTGCCGACGGAACCGTCCGCGATCGAACGAGACAGCAAAGGGTTATGAGCGAGGAACACCATTACCCAAGCGTGGCTCAGGGCCGGGTCCTCATCGTCGAGGACGATAGGGAAATGTGCCGTTTTCTCGCCGAGCTACTCACAGAGGAAGGTTACCAAGTTGAAATCGCGCATGACGGGCCGGCGGCGCTCGATCGTTACAAACGAAACAATTTCGATCTCACGATTACGGATCTCATGATGCCGCGCATGAAAGGAACGGAGCTCGTCAGTCATCTCAGAGAAACCGACCCCCACGCGACGATCCTGCTCATCACGGCGTTCGGCACCATTGAGAGCGCGGTTGAAGCCATGCGCGCCGGCGCCTTCCACTATCTCACCAAGCCCTTTCGCACCGACGAAATCCTTATCAATGTGCGCTGCGCATTGGAACAGCGGCGCCTCAAAAAGGAAGTGGAGCGACTGCGCAACGAAGTCCAGGGTCGCTATCATTTTGAAAACATCATCGGCAAAAGCGCAACCATGCAAAAAGTCTATGAGCTCGTCGCCCATATCTGCGATCTTTCCGCCAATGTGTTAATTACGGGCGAAAGTGGCACGGGAAAAGAAATGATCGCCCGCGCTATTCATTTCAACAGCGCGCGTGCCAACGGGCCTTTCGTTCCTCTCAACTGCGCCGCTGTGCCCGAGACTCTGCTCGAAAGCGAGCTCTTCGGTTATCTCCGTGGTGCTTTCACCGACGCCCGAAAGGACCGGCTGGGGCTGTTTCAAGAAGCTAACGGCGGCATACTCTTTCTCGATGAGATCAGCGAGATTCCGCTGAATCTGCAGGCTAAGCTGCTGCGCGTTCTCGAAGATAAGGAGGTGAGACCCTTGGGAGCCAACCAAGCCGAGAGAGTCGATACCCGCGTGGTCTCGGCCTGTAACGGCGACTTGGAAAGTTTGGTACAACAAGGGAAGTTTCGTCAGGATCTTTATTACCGGTTAAACGTCGTTCGCATCGATCTGCCGCCCTTGCGGGAGAGATCGGAGGATATTCCCAGCCTGGTTGAGCACTTCATGCAAAAATTTGCCAGCCAAACCAAGCGCAAGTTGGATGGCATCGAGCAAGACGCTCTCGCCGCGCTTATGAACCACCGCTGGCCGGGTAACGTCCGGGAATTGGAGCATACCATCGAACGGGCGGTGCTGCTCGGCACAGAAAGTAGGATCGGATTGAAAGATCTTTCTTCCCAATTAGCGGCGCCTCCCGACGGTAAATCGCCTGTTGCGGAAGCGGCATCGAAGGCCTACACGCTAAAGGATCTGGAAAGAGAGTACATCATGCGAGTCTTGGAAAATACCGGCGGGAACAAAACTGAGGCGGCCAAGATCCTCGGCGTGGACCGAACCACCCTCTATCGCAAGCTGGAAGAATACAAGGTCAAATCGTAGTTCTGCCGCTCTGGGCCAGAGCTAAACGATAAATTTCTTTCTTGGAGTACCCGTACTTTTCCCCTAAAATTTCGGCAATTTCCTTCACGCGGAGCCCATCGTCCTTGAGTTTACGGATTTCTTCCTCGATCTGCTCCTGCGAAACTTCGCTTTGCCCTCGCGACCCGCCGATCAAGAGCGTTAACTCCCCTTTGATCTCCCGGCCGGCAACTTGTTTAGCCACTTCAGTCAACCGGCCACGCAGGAACTCTTCATGAACCTTGCTTACTTCTCGCGCCAACACGATCTCACGATCCCCCAGAATCTCGGCTAGATCGTTCAGCGTCTCCGTCAGCCGATGAGGCGCCTCATAGATGACCAGGGTCCCTGTTTCTGAGCTCAGCGCGCGCAGTCGCGCGCGCCGCTCCTGCTTCTTAGCGGGCAGAAAACCGTCGAAGACAAAGCGATCCGTGGGAAGCCCGCCGGCACTGAGAACCGCCGTCAATGCGGAAGCCCCTGGAATAGGAATCACTGGAATTCTGCCTCGGATAGCTTCAACCGCCAGCCGATAGCCTGGGTCCGAAATGGCCGGCGTTCCAGCATCTGACACCAGCGCAATTTGTTCGCCCCGTTCCAAGCGGCTCATCAGTTGACGCGCTTTGGTCTTCTCGTTGTGCTCGTGGTAGCTGGTCAGCGGCGTGCGAATGCCATAATGGTTCAAGAGAATCTGAGTGTGACGCGTGTCTTCGGCAGCGATGACATCGACTTCTTTGAGCACGCGAAGCGCGCGTAAGGTGATATCCTCGAGATTGCCGATGGGAGTGGCGACAACGTACAGCGTCCCAACCAAATCTCGCCTCCGTGGAGTTCTTTGTGAGTTTTAGTTGTGAGTCATTGAACCATCAAAACAAGCGATCCAAGCCTGGAGTCGAGCTGAGCCATGGTGATGCGAATCGGCAAAGATTTGACTCCGGGAACAAACGCAGAAATTTTCACAAAGCTAACACGGGGAACGACTCACTTGCAATTTCACCTACGGGAGCCTATTCATAAAGCGGAATTGTCCGTTATTGCTGAAATCACCAGCAGGCCGTCTCTAAGGAATCAAACCTATGACCACAAAAACGGTTCTCATTTTCGGCAAGGATCTGTGACCCTACACTTCGGGAGCCCGTGAGGACTTCTCCCGGCGCAAGATTCCCTTCGAGTATGTCAACGTTTTGGAAGACGATGAGGCTCTTCAGCGCATGCTCAAGTATTCCAACGGTCGCCGCCAGGTACCGGTGATTGTGGAAGAAGGTAAAGTCACGATCGGTTTCCGCGGCAGCTGAGAGGTTTGAAACGGCCGACGGCGTCGGCTTCCATCTACGGACATCACACACAGGCCAACAGCAAATTTCTTTCTCATAGCCTGCGCCTCTTCCTCCACGCCTTTGGGTTCGTGAGCAACTCTGATAATATAAGCTTCCGCTGCGAAGCGAACACGATGAGACGATGCGATGAACAGTTCACTTGAAAAGCTGATCGTTGAGAAAGCCCGCGCTGCTTTCGGTGAAAAGACGAGCATCGCGTCCCTTACCGCTCTCGCCGGCGACGCTTCGAGCCGGCGTTATTATCGCGCTGTTCTCGCGGGGCCGGGTACTCCGCCGTCGGTTATCGTCATGGAACTCCCTGACGGAAGCTCGTTACCTCTCTCCTCGGAAGAATTGGCGGTCTTCAAGGAACCTCCCAAAGAGCTGCCCTTTCTGAATCTGCACCGTTTTCTAATCACGATTGGCGTGAGGGTGCCGCAACTTTACGGCCAGTGGGAGCAAGAAGGCATCCTGCTATTGGAAGATTTGGGCGACATCGCTCTATGGGACCGAGTGCAAGGATTGCCGGAATCTGAAATCCTCGGATGGTACCGTAAGGCGATTGACGAACTCTTGGTGCTCCAACTGGCTGGCACATTCGCGCGCAACGACTCCTGTATTGCGTTTCAGCAGCGCTTCGATTTTCGTCTTTACATGTGGGAGTTCGATCATTTTATCGAATACGGTCTGATCAAGCGTCCGGGCGTGCAAGCCTGCATGAGCGCGACCGAGGAATTGCGCAAGATTTTCGCCGATATCGCCCATCGGCTCGAAAGCCAACCTCCTTGCTTAAACCACCGGGACTACCATAGCTGGAATCTGATGGTTCACAATGATGCGGTCGCCGTTATTGATTTCCAGGACGCGCTGCTGGCACCGCCGCAATACGATCTAGCTTCGCTGTTGAATGACCGTGTGACGGATAGCATCATCCGGCCTCATCTTGAGGCTCAGCTGCTCCGCTATTATCTCGACAAGTACAATGAGGGCGCAAAGCAGCCGTTCAACCGGGATGAATTTTTTGACACCTACTTGCTCTCGGCGATTCAAAGAGACTTGAAGGTCGTCGGGCGCTTCTATTATCTGGATATCGTCAAGGCCAAGCCCGGCTACAAAAGATTTATCCCGTCGACAGTCCGGCGCTTGAAACGAAACCTCGCGCGATTGCCGCAAACCGAAAAACTCCTGCCGATGCTCGCCGACCATTTCGAGGAGATGCGATGAAGGCGATGGTCTTTGCCGCAGGCCTGGGCCATCGGCTGCAGCCGCTGACGGAGACGATCCCGAAGGCCCTTGTGCCTGTGGCCGGTCGTCCAATGATCGACTACCCGCTCCTGCTCCTGCGCCGCTACGAGGTCCGCGAGATTATTATCAATCTGCACCACCTGGGCGATCAGATTGAAGCTTACCTGGGGGATGGCGCTAAATTCGGGCTTAAGATCGGCTATTCGAAAGAGCGAGAGCTGCTCGACACCGGCGGCGGTCTTCTGAAAGCCAAACCGTTTCTTTCAGAAGGGCCGTTCATCGTCATTAATACGGACGTGTTGATCGATTTGCCGCTGGCTGAGGTCATCGCGTTTCACGAAGAGAAAAAATCGACAGCGACCTTGGTTCTGCGGGCCGATGAACTCGCCGATCAGTTCGGTTCCATGGAAATCGATTCGGATGAACGCATCGACAGATTCTTGCACGCCAAGAGACCGAGTGCGTCTGCAATCGCGGGCACCAAGCTCATGTTTACCGGCGTGCAAATTCTCAATCCTCGAGTCTTCGACTATATGCCAACCGACGAAGGCGCGCAGAAATTCAGCACCACTAAGGACATCTATCCGAGAATGCTGGTCGAAGAAGAACCGCTCTATGGCTTTCGCTTTGAAGGATTCTGGCAGGATCTTGGAACCGCGGATCGAATCAGAAAAGCGGAAGAGCGTATGGCCCGTGGGAGGGCTAAGCTGCACTATCTGTAGCTGAACCACGCAGCTAAAATGCAGGAGATGCGAACTGGAGTGGAGTAATGGAGTATTGCCGAATAGGATGGGCAATGATCCTGCAACCCATCACTCCACTACTCCATTACTCCAGTACTTCATTCTATCTTACTTCTTGGGTTGGCCGGCCGTGATGACGCCGCAGGCGAGTCGATCACCCGAATTGCCGGCAGGATCGCTCATATTGTCGTCCGCGCTAGCATGGATAACGAGGGCACTGCCGTCCGCGTCAAATACTGAAATTGTCCCGGGTTTGAGAGTAATGCCGTCCGTCAAAACTTCGTAACGCCCGGAACCGCTCTTGGCAACATAAACGTCAGGAAGATCCCCGGCATGGGGGCCGTCAGGATTCTTTAAGCCGTGCTTTTTTTGCCCTGGGTTGAAATGGCCTCCGGCGCTATTGAAGGCCGGCCCCTCGCACTTTCCCACCGCATGAACGTGAATCGCGTGTAAACCAGGGCTCAGCCCCTTGACCTGCAATTGGATCACCACTCCTCCCGCTTCTTCACGCAGATTAGCCGTGCCGACGCTCTTGCCATCCTTGTCCTTGAGCTCTGCATACGCCCGGGATTGGCCTTGCGCGCTCGCGTTCGAGGCGAGCACAAAAACCAACCCGACTGCCAACAAGATGTTTGTGCTAGTCATCATAGGACTCCTTCTTTCCGACGTGATTCTTCTCTCGATTAATTCTATACCCCGCAGGCAATCGACATCCAAGACGAATTTCAGCATGCCTCTTATGACGAAGCGTCCAGCGCCCACGGCTATAGTCTCACTACAACTTGTATTCGCCGGCCGTCAGGTTGATTCGAACCCTGACGGTATCCGCAAGAACTCGTAAGTAATCGAACGGGCCGACATGACTTCTGTCGTCGTTCACCCAGTGGGCGGGAATAATGCCGATCCGGTAGTTTAAGGCTTGCGCCAGGGCCAAAACCTCGATGTCGAATCCCCAACCTTCGATTACCGTTTGGGAGAAGATTCGCTCCGCAACTTCGCCGCGACAGGCCTTAAAGCCGCATTGCGTGTCCCAAATACCTCGAACCGCAAGAAGCTGCACAATGAGATTCCCCGCGCGCCCAATCAACCGCTTGTACCAGGCTTGGGGAACCGCCTGTTGCGCCTCGGGGACATCTTTGGAATCGCGCGACGCGATCACGAGATCGTAACCTTTATCAAACAACGGCTGCATCTTGTCGAAATGCGCGATATCCGTGGAGTTGTCAGCGTCAGTGAAGAGACGCAGGCGACCCGCGGCTTTAAGCATTCCCTCTTTGACCGTAAAACCTTTGCCACGATTTACCTGACGGTCGAAGACCTTGAGATGGGCGATCTCTCCGGCCATCGCGTTCAAGACGCCGCGCGTGTTGTCGGTCGGCCCATCGAGAATCACAAGGATCTCATAGCTGAAGGAACCAGTGGCGAAATATTCGTGAAGTCTTCGCAACGTCTGAGGCAGTCTCTCGGCTTCATTATAGACGGGCACGATGACCGAGAGATAAATATCCGGCGATGTCATCGGAACCCTGACGAGCGGCCCCAGGTTGTCTCGATCGTATGTTTGCTCATCGAGGTCATCTTATCATTTTCGATCACCTTCTAAAAAACAGTCCCGTGGATAGTAATTCACTTTGATCTCAACCATCCGTCCAAGCCAAACCCGCGTGTTGGTTACAGGAACCAATGCAACAGTTTTAGCGCACCCTGCTCAACCGCGGAGCGATGGGGGCTGGTGGCGTCAGCGGCAGCCAATACGGCGTGGCGATTGGCGACATACCAGTCGTAGCTCTCTACAAACATTTCTTCGTTCGAATAGCGCGGAATCCACCCCAGCTTAGTGCGTGCCTTGGAGATGTCGAAGTAGATAGATCGGCCGTACATCGACGCGTGATAGGAACCTAACGGCGAGATTCCCAGAGCACAGGAAAGTTTCATCGCTGCTACGATGGGCCGCATCGGCAGAGACTTCACCTCGGAGCCGGTACCCGCATGGTGGCAGAGGTGCTCCAGCACTTCCCGCATGGTTCCGAACCGGTCCGTGCCGCAATTGAAGTCATTGGCACCCTTCAACATGCTCGCCCGAATACAGGCTTCCGCGAGATCGTCCGCATGAACGAACTGATAGATGTTTTTACCGTCGTTGAGCACTGGGATTTTCTTGCCCTGGTAAATCCACTCAAAAAGGATCTGGAAGATTCCCAGCCGACCGTGACCGGCGATGGTGCGGGGGCGGACGATCGAGACATCCAGACCTTTCCGCGCGTATTCCCAGCACAGGGTCTCTCCGGCGAGCTTGGCTCTGCCATACTCCTCCACGGGAGACGGGACGGTCTCCTCCGTCACGGGATTCGACTTGGGTACTCCATAAATCGCACTCGACGAAGTGTAGATCACCTTCTTCACTGCGCGGCGCGCACACGCGTCAAGCAGGTTCTTCGTGCCGTCGCGATTGACGCTCCAGAACAAGTTTTTGTCTTTTGCCAGCGGCACTTGCGCTACGTTGTGAAAGACAACATCGATCGCCTCACAGGCGGTTAAGAGCGCATCGGCGTCGCGGATGTCGGCTTGCATCAACTCCGTGCCGGGATATGTATTCGTGGGCAGATTGACGTCAAAGATGCGGACCGAATAGCCGCGCTCTAGGAGCCTTCTGGTAAGCAGCTCGCCGAAATAGCCCGCTCCGCCAGCAACTAAAGCTTTCGTCATTTTGCCGCTCAGATTTGGATTCCTTGCTCGATACACCAGGCCAGCGATCGGCGCATGCCTTCTTCCAGGGCGACCTTCGGCCGATAACCCAGTTCCTTCTCAGCCTTTGCGGCCGAACAGGCGATCGTCTTATTCAGCTCCGACAGAACGTGGATTTTCTGGTTGTAAAAACCCAACGATTGTAGTGTAGCATCCGCCAGCATCGCCAGCTCACTTGCGACCTCCGGCAGCCGGACCCGCCTATGGGAGACGGTAAAATTGAACTCTCGCTCCAGGAGCCTCTCGACCGTGTCCACAATCTCATGCATCGAATACGGTCGGCGGTCGGCGATCCAGTAGATCTCTCCGCGCGCCTTTTCGACCAACCCCGCGAGCAACAGTCCTTCGCACAGATTATCGGTGTAAACCATGGAGCGAAGATTGTCGCCCGACCCGACAATCGGCACTTTTCCGGTACGAATCATCGAGAAAAAGAGAACCTGTCGCCGAGGCGGATTAGGACCGTAAAACCAAGGTGGCCGCACAATCACCGTCTCGATCTTTCCTGCTGCTTCGACCTCTTTGACCAGCAGTTCCATCTGCAGCTTGGAGCGGCCGTAGTTCATGTATGGATTATACGGCGAAGATTCATCAAACAGGTGCTGCGCATGTGGGTTGAAGCCGAAGGGAGAATTCGACGACACCACCACCGCGCGCCGGACCCCCGCCGCAATGGCTGCCGATAGCAGGTTCCTGGTGCCGCCTACGTTCACTTGGTAGAGATCCTTCACGCGCTGCGGATGAATGATCCCGGCCGTGTGGAAAAGCACGGCCCCATTTGCACCTTCACAGAATCTCGCACAGTCGGCAGGGCTCTGGACATCACCTTGCACCGTGTCGATCTGACTGCTGATAGCTCGTAAGCTATTCGGATTGTCGCACGGGAGAATCAGGCATCGGATGCGAAGCCCACTGGGTCGCTCGTGCAGAAAATTCATGTCGAGGCTCCGTTCGGCGATAGCCCGGGTGAGGTTTTTACCCAGCCAGCCACAGGCGCCAGTGATGAGAATTGTTTCCACCTGACAAGCCACGGTTAAAGGTCTTTGGTGAAGTGCAGCGCATTCCGACGCGCGAGTGCCAGGATGCTTCCTTGGGGATTTACCCCCGGCGCTGTACAGAGCAAGCTGGCGTCATTAACGAACAGGTTCTTATAGCCGTGCACCTGGCCAAATGAATCCACGGCGGTAAGATCCAGCGCCTGTCCCATTGGACAGGATGAGAAGAGATGAACGGTCGTCAGGTTGGTCCGATCTCTTGGAAGTTCCGAAGGTATTCTGGTTAGATCCGCTTCGCTTCGTAAAACCGCCGTTCCGGCGATGCCGGGGTACAGTTCCGTCGCTCCGGCTGCGAAAAGCAGCCGACACAAATAAATCACGGCAGTGGCGAGGTCTCGCATGTCCTCGGCGCGTAAAGAATATCGGATCAGCGGCGCCCGTGAAAGCGGGACATTGCGCACCACGCCGGCATTGGGTCCCGCAATCGCCGCGTAATAGATACTCATTCGCCGCCATAGACGTTTCAAGTCTATCCCGCCATCCAGGTGGTCCATCGTCGCAAGCGCGAGATACGGTAGGGACGAGATCGAACAGCCCATGCTGATGGGCGGCGAAAACTCCTTGACTTGCTGCGCGCCGATGTCGGCGTACTCGCCGTTGACATCGTCTTCGAAGACCGCCGCAACTTTGATCATGGGAGAAAGGGCAAGCGCATTGCCAACGTTTTTCTTGATCCCGCTGCGGCGCAGCAAAGCCGGAGTTTCTATGGCGCCGCAACAAACAAAAACAGCGTCCGCATCGATGGTGAACGGTTCTGCCTGCCGTACGGCATGGACTCGCCAGTGAGCGCGAGCGCGTGTCAGTTTTTCCGCTCGCACGCCCGGCACCAGCCGGCAACCTGCCGATTGAGCAGATGGGATAAATGTCTCTGTCATCGATTGACGTCTGCCTGTCATCCGGGTGCCCGGGGCCTCGATTTGAGCGTATTTGTACCAGCGCGGCACCTCCATCGTCTTCCAGCCGAGTCGCTCGGCCCCGATCTTCATTTTGAGCGAAGGGGCAGTTGGGCCGCCCGGATTCAACTGCACGCTTAACGCCGATTCACACGCTTCGAAATGCGGGAGTAGATCCGTCTCTTCCAGATGCTGCACCTTAAACGGATCACGCCAAAGCTGCAGGATATCTGCAGGAGTGCGATGGTATAGACCCGCGTTGATCTCGCTGCCGCCACCGACGCAACGGGCCTCCACCAACGGCACGTTGGGCGCGCCCAATGCCGGGTTAAGCCCGCCGCAACGGTATTTCTGGCGCATTTCTTCGATGCTGAAGGGCGGGCACGAGTCAAGCTTCAGGTAGGGCCCTTCTTCGATCATCACGACATCGAAGCCCCGTGCCGACAAGGTCGCAGCGGTTATGGCCCCGCCCGGGCCCGATCCGACCACAGCTACCTGGCACCGGACAAACTCAGCCATCACCGACTCGCTGCTGCGCCTCCGGTCCCGCGGCGCGAGTACAAAGCGAGCACGGCAAGGCTACTGTAGAATCTTATGAGGCCGCGACACGGCCCGAATCGCGAGTGGCGCCAGATCTCCACCTGCACGTACCGCCGTTGCCACGGTCTTTTGTAGAAAAGCGAACCTTCGAGCAACAGACGGCTCATCCCGAAGGCGGATGTGGCCAGCAGAACGGGCCAGCTGAGAAAGGGGGGCATCTTGCGCAATTGTTCCAGGACGAACTCGGCAACATCGTCATAAGATGTGGCCGGAGCGCCCGCAGCGCGATGGTCCTGCGTGACGGCAATAGCGTCGCAGAGCGCAGAAATCGTCTTCGACAGATAAGGCAGCATGATTTCACGGTACGAAAACTCTGAAGTCAAAGGTCGCAGCCAGCAGCACCATAACAGCCAGCAATGCCGCTGCGTATGTAGACGGCTCCTTGGCGGTGTACTGGATCGGGTCTTCCGTCAATTCACCTCTCCTGCAGATGATCCATAGACGGGTGACATAGTACAACAGGATCGGTTGTAAGCCCCAAAGGAGGGCCGGACGGTGATAGAGCAATTGCACGCTGTCGCTGTTGATATAAAACGCCAGGACCAGGGATGACAGGAATCCGCTGCACATGCCGGCACTGCAGACGGCTTCCAGGTCCATTGTGAGATACCCGCGTCCCGGCATGAGTTTTCGGTTATCCTGCTGATGCTGAATCAAATCAGCGGCGCGCTTGCTGAAGGCGAGGCTAAGGAAAAGAAAAAACGCAAACGGAGACAACCACAGAGAAAAAGCAATCCCTGTCGCCAAATGTCCGGCAACCACGCGCAGCGTATAAAGCAGGGCCAGAGTCAGCACATCAACGAGCAGTAGACGCTTCAAATAGAGCGAGTACAAAGAAGTTAATGCTAAGTAGGTAATCAGCGCGATTACAAAAGCGTCAGGAAGGAGCCGCGCTATCACTGCGCTGGCCGTGAGACATGCAACCGCGAGCAAGATGCCGGCACCCATCGGCATCCGGCCTGAGGCGAAAGGGCGGTGCTTCTTGGTCTTGTGACGACGGTCGTCCTCTAGATCGAGGAGATCATTTACAATATACGCGGCGGAAGCGCAAAAGCCGAATGCGAAAAACGCCAGCGCCGCCCTGCCGGCAACAGGCCGCTCGAAGATCGTGTGCGAAGTGATCGCCGGGACGAAAACCAGGAGATTTTTCACCCATTGGTAGCAGCGCATTGAACGCACGACGTCGCGGAAGCCGGCGAGCGACGGAAACACCCGCACCACATTGCCGGCGCGGCGAGCCGAACGCTCCACCCGCCTGGAAGCATTCACAAGGAAGCTGTGCCGACAGCCCCTCCAGATTTGCAGATCCGAACTCGAATTACCGACATAATCAAATTCTTCTCCGCACTGTTCTACAATGGTCTTAAGCTTGTGCTTCCCCTTTAGATTTCGTTGTCCGTCGCTGCCTAGGACGATGTCAAAAAGCCCGAGCGGTTCCACCACCGAGCGCGCTTGTTCACAGTCGGATGCGGTGGCGAGAACGAGACGTCTGCCGCGCACTTTCTCATCTCGCAGCCAGGCCAGCAGGTCCTCACGCAGGGGTAGTAGTGACACGTCCATTTTCACCCTATGGAAGAGTTTGCGCTTCAGATAAGCTCGCCCCCTGAGCAGCCAAAGGGGTATCAGTAAGGCGAGCCACGGAGTCTGTTTGATAAGACGTAAGGCGGACTCGAACGAGAGATCGGTACGAAGCAGTGTTCCATCCAGGTCCACGACCAAAGGAACGGTCTCCGAGCGAGGTTCCGCAGGTTTACTCGCCTCTTCCGCATCCCAATTTTGCGTCATTTGCAGGCGAAAATATCAAGATCTTGAAACACCGGCAACTCGATGACGTTGACGTTGAAGATGCGCTTGTTGCGGCTGTGGTTAGTAGATATCAACGAAGTGTAAACCAGCCGGCGGGTTCGGTTATCGATCGCGAGGAGCACTTGCAAGTCTGCAGGCAGTAGCGCTCGGCGAAACAGATAGCCGTCATCGAGCTTGCCGTCACGGGGCGAGGCCAATTTTTAATCTAACTCCAAGCAGAAGCCCAACGGCAAAAGTCACCAGGATGATAGGTAGGCCTATCGGGAGGCCAACAGCGTTCGACGCAACGATTTCTTAAAACGCAAAATCCGCATTATTTCTTTTAACATGCTCCTGGCGTAGGTTGCGGATTTATTGGCCGCGTTGGTGGTGAAAAAGCTCTTGAAACTGGAATATATTCGGGTGGGCTTCAAAACAAAATAGGAAACATAGAATAGCAGAAACCCGAAAAATATCAGCCAGGTTAATTGCCTGGAAGAAACACGGTCATTGTATGACGTTTTCTTCACGAAGAAGCTTTGAAATGTGAAAAGGCTCATGAAATAGTTGTCATCGAATTGCTTAATTTTTCCCGCATCAACCAACTGCCTGAAGGAGGTCGTGTTTGGCTGGGGAGAGTAAGCGTTCAGGTTAACTCCCGTAAATCCCAAACGGGCACACTTGATGATAGCCTTGTAGTTATTCATTATGCTTTTCCAGTCATCTTCCGGGAAACCAAAAATGAAGTTGCACGAAACGCTGATCCCTTCGTGAATTGCATACTTCGCGGCCTCGAACATCTTCGGCAAATTGACTTTCTTTTCTATCGCCCTCAAAATCCTTTCGTCTCCCGATTCCGGTGCAAATTGAAACTCCGAACAGCCCGCGGCCTTAATAACTCTGGCGGTTTCCCTGTCAACGGCCTCACTTCTCGTACCTGACGGAAGCTGAAAGGTAATTTTGAGCCTCCTGTCAAGGATCTCCTGGGCTAGTTGCAAGATCTTTTCTTTTTTCACAATAGCTGTCAGATCCTCAAAATGAAAATCCGTGGCCCCATATTCGGCCATATATTTTTCCATCTCATCCACAATTAACTTGGGATTTCTCATGATCCATCTTTGCGTCCACATCTGGGGGCTGGTGCAGAAGGTGCACCTGTAAGGACAACCCCGAGTCGCCAACATCGGCATGTAGCGTCCTAACGCGGCACCGTGAGGCTGATTGAAGCCCAAATAACTCTCAATATGGAAATGATGCCAGGCAGGTAGAGGGATGTCGTCAATATTGCGCAGGCGTTCTCTCCTACAGGTTTGTATGACTTTACCGTCCTTGCGTAACGCCACACCGGCAATCATCGATAAGTCTTTTGGCATGCCCTTTTCATAGTGATGCAGCACTTCGATAATAGTCTCTTCGCCTTCTCCCAGCACGATCACATCGACTGGGGCTTGATTCAACACAAGGTCAGGCATCCCAGTAGGATGTTCTCCTCCAAGAATCATCGGCTTATCAGCATAAATCTGTTTGATCTTTATAATAAGACGTCTCGTCGCCGGCCACTGGCAAGAAAACATGTTGCTCAGCGCGATTATATCTGTTTCTCGATCGATTCGGCGGACAATCTCATCAAAACTAAGTCCACGGAGATAAACCGGCCCAAACTCCGTGTAAGTAGTCAATGCCGAACCGACAGCATCGATTACCTGGACATGATGCCCTTGCGACTCTATGCTCGCCGCGATATAGGCCACTCCCAAGGGAGGAATAACAACATTAGATGCATGATTCAGCGGAAAGGTATATCTCGGTGGGTCAATCAGAGTAATATGCATAGTTGTTTTGGCGACCTGAAGTCAACGCAGCGGATTTTCCCACGATCGCCTGCCAGCCCGCCCTTTCAGAGTCCTGGAGGCCACGCCAGAAGGGATCTAGTCAACTCGGATCACCATTTTTGGGCGAGAGTATCCGGTGAGTGCTGCTATGTCAACTCGGCTCGGGAGTCAGCGGGCAAATGATGCTTGACCAACTACCTTCATGCAATTATAGCTCTGCCCTTAAAAGAACTCCTAGATCTGAGCCAAGCGGTAGCCCATTTAGCACTTTATCTTTCTGTTGTCGTGCCGGCTTAGGTGAAGCGCAGAGGATGCCGGAAATTTTTGTGAAACGGCGATAGGAGAATTTAGCGATGCCCGCAAAGTCCAAGCAAAAGAAAAAGTTGGGAGGTGGCAGAAAAGAGGGAGCTGCGCGGGTCGTTGCCGAGAGCACTGGGGTCCAGTCGCGGCTTCTTTTCGGAGTCACACCGGCGGTGATCGCTCTCGTGACAATCGTGGTTTTTCTCCCCACCTTGCGAAATGGCTTTGTCAATTGGGATGACGAGACATATCTGCTCGAAAATCTCCATTACCGCGGTCTGGGATGGGAGCAAATTCACTGGATGTTTACCACTTGCTATCTGAGTACGTGCATGCCGCTGACCTCGATGACGTATGGTTTGGATTATGTTTTCTGGGGAATGAACCCAATAGGATATCATCTGAGCAGTTTACTTATTCATGCCGCCAACGTAGTTCTGTTCTATTTCGTCAGCTTGCGACTATTGCGGCTTGCCGCGTCATCCTCAGCTGATTCACGGCGACTCCCGATACAATTGGCGGCTGGGTTTTCCGCACTTTTCTTTTCTCTCCACCCTTTGCAGGTTGAGGTGGTGGCGTGGACATTGGGACGGGAAATGGCTGTTGCCGGCTTTTTTTTCTTTTTGACTCTGCTTTGTTATCTCAAAGCCGCAGAGAAGGAGTCGATGGCTGCCTCGCGTTGGCGCTGGATGAGCGCAGCCTGGCTTTTTTACATGATGTCCCTCCTAGGCAAAGAGATCGCGATGACTCTTCCGTTCGCCCTCATCGTTCTGGATGTTTATCCCTTGCGCCGCCTCGGCAACGGTCGGGGAAAGTGGTTCGGGTCACAGGTTCATTCGGTGTGGTGGGAGAAGTTACCATTTCTACTTCTAGCCGTCGCAGCGGGGTTGCGAGCAGTATTGGGGAAGCAGGGAACGGAAGCGGTATACCCGATCGAAAGTTATGGTTTGTTACCCAGGCTTGCTCAGGTCCTATACAGTTTGGCATTTTACCCGTGGAAAATACTCATCCCAACCGGGCTATCTCCGCTCTA
>Ga0209803_1000294_pt1 | contig 32659 bp, 30 predicted proteins | sample GraSoiAngelo_138_FD_185895 | JGI IMG/M metagenome (GOLD analysis project Ga0209803, IMG submission 185895) | Grasslands soil microbial communities from the Angelo Coastal Reserve, California, USA - 14_0929_09_40cm (SPAdes) (version 2) | ecosystem: Environmental > Terrestrial > Soil > Grasslands ...
CGCGTCCGGGCGGCGACGCCTTGTCTGCATCGATCAGCACGCTCAGCGCGTCCACCGGCACGCCGTTGACGAGCACCTCGAGCTTCACCAGCCGCTCCCCGGCGTAGTGCGAGACCGCGTAGTCCATCGAGCCGTACCCTTGCGTGCGCGACTTGAGCTGGTCGTAGAAATCGACGAGCATGTCAGATAGCGGCATCTTGAATTCCAGCAGCACTCGCCGTCCTTCGAGAGCCTCAGGACGAACGGACGCCGAGGCGGCCGGGGCGTGGTCGAGGTACTCCATCCGGACGAAGACGCCGCGGCGGCCCGTCACCAACTCCATGACGGGCCCGTAATAGCGGTCGGGAGCGACGACCGAGATGTTCATCCACGGCTCGCGGACCTCAGCGATGCGGCTCGGATCCGGCAACTCCGCCGGCGAGTCCACCGCGATCTCGCCCCCATCCGTCAGCAGCACCCGATACTCTACCGACGGCGCCGTCGCCAGCAGGTCGAGGCCGTACTCGCGCTCGAGCCGCTCCTGCACGATGTCCATGTGCAGCAGGCCCAGGAACCCCGCGCGGAACCCCGGCCCCAGCGCCGCCGACTGCTCCGGCTGGTACTGGAGCGACGCGTCGTTCAGCTGGAGCTTCTCGAGGGCGTCCCGCAGCTCCTCGTAGTCCTCAGCGTTCGCCGGGTACAGGCCCGCGAATACCATGGGCTTCGCCGGTTGGTAGCCGGGGAGCGGCTCGCGTGCGGGCGATGCGTCGTCCGTAATCGTGTCGCCGACGCGGCAGTCGCGGACTGTCTTCAGCCCCGTCGCCACGTAGCCGACCTCGCCCGTCGACAGCTCGTCCGCCGGCGAGAATGATGGCCGGAAGACGCCCACCTCCAGCGGCTCGAGCGTTCGCCGATTCGCCATCAACCTGAGCCTCTGCCTTGACGACAGCTTCCCGTCCACGACGCGCACGTAGGCGATCACGCCCTTGTAGGAGTCGTACTTGGAGTCGAAGATGAGCGCTCGCAGCGGGGCTTCGGAGTCGCCCGATGGCGGGGGCACCCGCTCGACGATCGCCTCGAGAAGCTCCTCGCAGCCCGTGCCCTCCTTCGCCGAGACGAACAGCACCTCGTCGCGCGAGAAGCCGATCACGTCGACGAGCTCCTGCGCCACCCGTTCCGGTTCCGCGGACGGGAGGTCGATCTTGTTGACGACCGGGATGATGGTCAGCCCCTTGCCGTCGCCGGCCGCAGTCTCCTGCCCGAGAGCCATGTACACATTCGCCAGCGTCTGCGCCTCTATCCCCTGCGAGGCATCCACCACCAGCAACGCCCCCTCGCACGCCGCCAGCGCCCGCGAGACCTCGTACGTGAAGTCCACGTGCCCCGGCGTATCGATCAGGTTCAGTTCGTAAGGCAATGGGCGATTGGCAGTCGGCGATTGGTTTCCGGCGTGGATCGCTGATTGCCGATTGCTGATTGCCTCGTTACCGCGCCACTCCATCCGAACAGCCGTCGCCTTGATGGTGATCCCCCGCTCGCGTTCGAGCTCCATCTGGTCGAGCACCTGCTCCGCCATCTGCCGCGGCGGGATCGTCCCCGTGATCTCGAGCAACCGGTCCGCCAGCGTGCTCTTGCCGTGGTCAATATGCGCGATGATACAGAAATTGCGTATGTGGGACTGCTCCATGCCAACGGCAATCGTAGCAGAGGTTAAGCTGTCGGCCGTGAAAGACGGCTTACGGGCGCAGCATTGGAGCAGACGAAGGTTGGTGCGTCAACGTCGGCTGTCGGGCCCGCGAGGCCCTCACTGGTTGGCTCGTGTGCTGCGCCCCTACGACGCCGGGGATTGGGTCAAGCGTGTTTTTGTAGCGATGATGCGAGCATGCCGGAGATCTCTAGTGGTCACGGATTGGAGGACTCTAATCGTCCGTCAAACTTCTTCTAATCCGGGGCTAATATTCTGAGACCGACACGAAGACGACAAGGATCGAAGGGATAGTAGCGTATGAAGAAGCTTCTAATCGCAGGGGGCGCGGCCATGGCCTTGGGGCTCGCCGGTGTAGTCGCCGTGGCCGCCGGGTGGTACTTCCTGATCCGCGAGAACGCCGAGCTGGCGAGCGACCCGCCCGAAATTCCCGCCGCCCTCCTGAACGTGACCACGTCGCCAACGACCGCAGCATCGACGACCGGGCTGACGGCCACCACCGCGCCGACGACTGGGGCGACGCTGGCCTATCAGATAAAATCCGACCTCTCCGAGGCGGCCTACTTCGTCGATGAAGAGCTGGCATCCGTCGGCATTCCCTCAACCGCAAAAGGGGCGACGAACGAGGTCAGCGGGACACTGTACCTCACCGGCGACGGGACTGCCCTCGCGGCCGATCAGACCTCAAGCTTCTCGGTCAAGCTACGTAATCTCACGAGCGACAAGTCGATGCGGGACCAGCGTGTCCAGCAAGCGCTGGAGACCTCCAGGTACCCGACGGCGACTTTCACGATCACGAGCGTCAGCGGGTACAACCCTGCCGTTGCCGAAGGCCAGGAGCAGACACTGCAACTAAGCGGCAATCTCGAGCTGCACGGCGTGACGAAGCCGGCTACGTGGGAAGTAAAGGCATACCGCCAGGGGAACGTGATCTCGGCGCTGGCTACCGTCACCGTGAAGTTCAGCGACTTCAACATCACGCCGCCCAGGTTCCAGGGGCTTCTTTCGATTAGCGACCAGGCAACGCTCCAGGTACAGCTCATCGCTCAAGCTGGATGAACGTGGCTTATCGCCCACGCCCGGGGGGGTTCCGCCGACCGGCCCTCTTTCCTCGTCTTCATCCCTTCGCGATACTGAACACATGCCTGATTTCGCTCATTTCGACGCCCGCGGTTATCGCACCGTCGACGTCCGGAGCGGCTACGCCGAGTGGGTGCCGACCTACGAGGCCACGGTGGCCGAACTGATGGATATCGCGCTGCTAAAGGCGCTGACGAGCGTGCCGTGGGCTTCGCTTCGGAGCGCCGCCGATCTCGGTTGCGGCACGGGGCGCACCGGCGCCTGGCTGCGTCGCTGCGGCGTCGACGCTATCGACGGAGTGGACCTAACGCCGGAGATGTTAGCCGTCGCCCGCAAGACCGGCGTCTACCGCCGGCTCGCCGAAGCCGACGTCGCCGCCACTGGCCTCGAGGCCGGCGCTTACGACCTCGTCACCGTGTGCCTTGTCGACGAGCACCTGCCCGACTTGTCCCCGCTGTACGGAGAGGCCTGGCGGCTGGCGAAGGCCGACGGCCTGCTCGTGCTCGTCGGCTTCCATCCGCACATCATCATGGCCTCTGGGATGCCAACGCACTTCCAGAACGCCGCAGGCGAGCAGGTGGCGATCGAAACTCACGTCCATCTGCTGAGTGAGCATGCTACGGCCGGGCTGAGCACCGGCTGGAGGCTCGTCGAGATGAAAGAGCGGCTCGTCGACGACGACTGGCTCGAGGTCAAGCCGTCGTGGGAGCGCTTCCGTGGTCACCCACTCTCCTTCGCATTCGTCTGGCGGAGGCCCTCCGGCTAAGCAGCCCCGAGGCCGAAGCCGCATATACCTGCAAATTCACTGCATCTTAATCCAAACTTCTCGCACGCTTCATGCCTCCTCTCCACCCGGCGCATAACCTAGGGGATGTACTTCCCTGGGCAGCCAGGAGGGCGGTGGGGACCGGTGGACGGCGACATGTGAGGCAGTACTGGCGCCTCCTGGCTGCCAGGGTCGTCGGATGAACCCTCAACCATAATGAGTGACAAATTTCCCGCTACCCAGCTCCGAACGGCTCCGTATCCCGGCCTCGTGATGCCACGAGCCCCGGCCACGCCTGTTGTCGCGCCCGGCTCAAATCCTGAAGAACGCTTCGCAGGCCCAACGATCGCCCAGGACCTCGTGGTGCTGGGCGGCCTCTATCGCGACTTGCTCGCACTGGCTGTTTGGCGGCGGCTCAGCGCGCGCTTCCCGGAAGAAGCCCGCGAGGTCAACTCCTAAACGTAGCGATCTCTCCGGGTGATCAAAGGAATCAGCCGACTCCATCGAAAGCAACCAGCCCCGCCGGAAGGCGGGGCTGCTTCACTCAAAGCTGATAACGGACGGCCGACAATCGTTTGCGTCCGCTAAACGCGGATGCAAGCCACCCAGTGCTCCTTGTCCGATGTGCCTACGTTCCGCCACTCCGGCAGAATGCGCGCGCAGTCTTCGATCGCGATTGGGCAGCGCGTGTGGAAGACGCAGCCGGAGGGCGGGTGTAGGGGGCTGGGCACGTCGCCAGTCAGGATCACGCGGTCTCGGCGCGCTTCCACCGAGGGGTCCGGGATCGGCACCGCCGAAAGCAGGGCTTTGGTGTACGGGTGGAGCGGGTTCTCGTACAGCTCCTGTCGGTCCGCCAGCTCCATGAGCTTGCCGAGGTACATCACCGCCACGCGGTCACTGATGTGCCTCACTACCGACAGGTCGTGCGCGATGAACAGGTACGTGAGCCCGAACTGGTCTTGGAGGTCCTCCAGAAGGTTAATGATCTGCGCCTGGATCGACACGTCCAAGGCCGACACCGGCTCGTCGCAGACGATGAACGCCGGCTGCACCGCCAACGCCCGCGCGATGCCGATGCGCTGTCGTTGGCCGCCCGAGAACTCGTGCGGGTAGCGGTTCGCGTAGTACGGGTTCAGCCCGACGACCCGCATCAACTCCTGCACCCGATCGTTGCGGTCCTTGCGCGTCTTCGCCAGCCCGTGGATAACCAGGGGCTCAGCGATGATGCTCCCGATCGTCATGCGCGGATTCAGCGAGGCGTATGGGTCCTGGAAGATCATCTGCATGTGCCGCCGCATGCGCCGCAACTCACCCGGCTTCAGCTTCGTCAGGTCCTGATTGTTGATCAAGACGTTGCCCGCAGTTGGCTTGTAAAGGAGCAGGATCATGCGCCCCAGCGTTGTCTTCCCGCAGCCACTCTCGCCCACCAGCCCCAGCGTCTCACCGCGCTTCACGTCGAAGGTCACTCCGTCGACCGCCTTCACGTCCGCGATCTTGCGCTGGAAGATGATGCCGGAGGTCACCGGGAAGTACATCTTCAGGTCCCGCGCCTGGACGAGGTTATCGCCCGGCCGCCCAGTCTCTGTTCTGGAAGCCTGTTCTGTCGTCATGTCGTCACCGTCCTAGCACCGACACTAAATCTACGCCGGAGCGGGTTCCGGCGATTTCGCCACCCGTGCCACGCGCTCCCACTCCCAGCAGGCGCTATGGTGCGCCTCCGCCACCGTAAGTAGCGGCGGGTTCTCTTCCTTGCAGCGGTCCACGTGGAAACGGCAGCGGGGGTAGAAGGGGCAGCCCGCTCCCAAGTGGATCAAGTCCGGCGGCATACCCTCGATCGGGTCCAGTTTTTCCTTGCGAATCTCGTCGAGCCGCGGCACCGACTTCAGCAGGCCGAGCGTGTAAGGGTGCCGAGGGTTTGCATACAGTTCCGCAGCAGTCGCCGACTCGATCACCTTGCCCGCGTACATCACGAACACGCGGTCCGCATAGCGGGCGACAACGCCAAGGTTGTGCGTGATCACGATCACTGCCGTGCCAAGCTCCTTGGTGAGCCGGGTCAGAAGCTCGAGGATCTGGGCCTGGATCGTCACGTCGAGGGCGGTCGTCGGTTCATCTGCCAGCAGCAGCTTGGGGTTGCAGGAGAGCGCCATCGCGATCATCACGCGCTGCCGCATGCCGCCCGAGAACTGGTGCGGGTAATCGTGGATGCGCCCCTTGGCCTCCGGGATGCCCACCATCTCGAGGAGCTCGATCGCGCGCTGGGTTGCCGCCCTGCGGTCCATTTTCAGGTGGAGCTCGAGCGTCTCGGTGAGCTGCCGACCGATGGTCAGCACCGGGTTCAGCGAGGTCATCGGCTCCTGGAAGATCATCCCGATCTTGTTGCCGCGGATATGGCGGACCTCCTCCTCGTCCATCTTGATCACGTCTTCGCCGTCGAAGATGATCTCGCCAGACACGATCTTCCCAGGAGGGTTGGGGATCAAACGCAAGATCGAGAGCGCGCTGACCGTCTTCCCGCAGCCGCTCTCCCCGACCAACCCGACGATCTCGCCAGGCTGGATGTCATACGAAACGCCCGCGACAGCCTGCACGACCCCTTCCTCCGTATAGAAGTTGGTCTTCAGGTCCTTTACTTGCAGAAGTGGCTGCGCCAACAGGCCCTCCTCTATGCGCGCCGCCCGGACGCGTCCGTTCGCTCAATGGTGGGGAAGAGGGGACTCGAACCCCTACGCCTATTGGCACGTGATCCTAAGTCACGCTCGTCTACCAGTTCCGACACTTCCCCTCCTGGTGGGCCACCCAGGACTCGAACCTGGAACCTAGCGATTAAGAGTCGCTTGCTCTGCCAAATTGAGCTAGTGGCCCTTGATTAGCGGCTCATTTGGTCAGGTTCGCGAAGTATATCACGGCGCAAATCGGCGAGGCAAACTTGCGCCCCCGATGCACTCCCGGTCCTTGCAGCAATCTATATTTTCGCTGAGATTAGGGGTCGTTGGCAAGCCGGTGACATTGGTCATTCCGAGCTCGCGCGGTGGGGTCAACAGGTAGTCCCCGCCTCCGGCGGGGAGCAGTCGGGGTGGCGAGGAATCTCGCGCCCCGTGCGCGGCCTCTAGGGTGGTCGCTTGATCTTCCACACGCCTGATTGCACTCGCTCCTAATGGCGCACGGAGCTCGGTTGACTGCCTTGCGACCGGTTGCTAGCATGAGCGATGCGGGCGATTAGCTCAGTTGGTTAGAGCGCAGCGTTGACATCGCTGAGGTCGCAGGTTCAAATCCTGCATCGCCCACCACCTCAAAAGGCGTAGACCGGGACGAGCGGCCGCGGCACGGTAACAGAGAGGCAAGCGTTTTCTGAGAGCAGGCCGGCCCACTGTCGCAGCGAGCACCACCCGCGAGCCGGCCGTCGAAACCCAGTAGGCGGCCCCGGAGGCACCCGTTAGCGGCCAAATGAGGTCGCCTGAGGCGACAAAGATGGGTGGAACCACGGATTGCCCTCCGTCCCACGGACGGGGGGCGTTTGATTTTGGAGAGAAGGAGCATGGAGCAAGGAACCAGGCGGGACCGCGCTGCCGCTAGTCCGCCGGCACGGCCGGAAGGCTTCGGCATGTTCGTGCTTCGGCTGTGGATGTGGGCCGTACCGGTGCTCATGTTCGCCGCGGCGGTGGTCTTCGGCGCGATCGCCGTGTCGGACAGCGACTGGGGCCTGGTCGCGGTCATGGCCGTGATGGGGCTAACCGCGATCGCGTTGTTCGTGTTCCATTGGTGGGTGCTCTATCGCTTCGGGGGAAGAGAGCGATGAAAAGTTGGCTCGGCGCCTGGAATCGCCTGAGTTGGGGACGAGAGTTCTGGCTTTTCACGATTAGATACTACGTTCCGCCATGGCACCGCTGGAAGGCATCCCTATCAATGGCGAATGAAAACGGCGAGAGGATCAATCTGCTTCTGCGCATCTCAAACATAGTGACCAACTACATTCAGGCTGTGATTGTAGGTGTCGTCATGTTCCTCTTGGCGAAGAATGTCCTCGAGGCCAACTGGCTTTCTGTTGGCGCGCTTCTCGCAGTGGCTCCAGCTTTGTTGGGCGTTCTTCTCATTCGTTTGCAAGCTCCCTTCAGGTTGGGTTTCGGGGAGAGAGGATAGGGTGAGCGGGATGACGATCTCCCGCCTCCTTGCCCGGATCGGCTGGGGCTTCGAGGGATGGATCATGTGGACCGGCACGGCCGAGTTGAGGAATAGGGAGTAGGCAAATGAGAAATGGCAAAGCGTTGGTGCTCGGACTGGACAAGATGACCAAGGAAGAGCGCCTGGAACGGATGCGCCACTCCGCCGCGCATATCATGGCGGAGGCCGTGTGCGAGATGTTTCCCGACGCCCGTCTAGGCATCGGCCCGCCTATCGACACCGGCTTCTATTACGACTTCGAGCTGCCGCGCACATTGACGACTGAAGACCTGCCGGTCGTCGAAGAGAAGATGCGCACCCGCATCAAATCGGACGTCCCCTTCGAGCCATCGCTGATCACGAAGGATGAGGCGCGAGAGCGCTTCCACGACCAGCCCTACAAACTCGAGCTGATCGACGAGATTCGGGACGAGAAAGTCGGCCTCTACCAGCAAGGCGAATTCGTGGATTTGTGTCAGGGACCGCATGTGGAGAGGACAGGCCAGGTACCGGCATTCAAGCTCATGAGCGTTGCCGGCGCCTATTGGCGGGGCGACGAGCACAATCCGATGCTCCAGCGGGTCTATGGAGCCCTGTTCGACACGAAGGAAGAGCTGGAACAATACCTCGAGCGTGTCGAAGAGGCCCATCGCCGCGACCACCGACGTCTGGGCCGCGAACTGGACCTCTTCTCGTTCCACGAGGAGTTTGGCCCGGGACTGGTCTACTGGCATCCGAAGGGCGGCCGCGTGCGGACCTTGATTGAGGACTTCTGGCGGGAGGAACACCTGCGCGGCGGTTACGACATCGTCTATTCGCCCCACATCGGCAAGTCAACTCTATGGGAGACAAGCGGCCACCTGGATTTCTATAGCGAGAACATGTACTCGCCGATGGACATCGACGGCCAGGACTATTACGTGAAGCCGATGAACTGCCCATTCCACATTCAGATGTACAAGAACTCATTGAGGAGTTACAGGGAATTGCCGATCCGGCTGGCCGAACTTGGGACGGTCTACCGTTACGAGCGCTCGGGGGTGCTACACGGCCTTCTTCGCGTCCGCGGCTTCACCCAGGACGACGCGCATATCTTCTGCCGGCCGGACCAGGTCAAGGAGGAGATCGAGCGCTGCGTGGAGTTCATGAGGTTCTTTCTGGGCGCCTTCGGGTTCGAGAAGTTTCACGTCTACCTCGCGACGCGCGACGCTTCAGGCAAGTACGCGGGCTCGCTTGAAGACTGGGAAATGGCGACCAACGTCCTGCGTGACGTCATCAACGAGCAGGCTCTGCCACACGACATTGATGAAGGCGGGGCCGTGTTCTACGGGCCGAAGATCGACGTCAAGATGGTCGACACGCTGGGCCGCGAATGGCAGTGCACGACGATACAGTTCGACTTTAACCTCCCGGAACGCTTCGACGTCACTTACATCGCCGAGGATGGGCGCGAGCGGCGGCCTTACATGGTGCACCGTGCCCTACTGGGGTCCATGGAGCGCTTCTTCGGCGTCCTCCTCGAGCACTATGCCGGCGCGTTCCCGCTGTGGCTGGCGCCGGTGCAGGCAATCGTCATACCTATCGCGGACAGGCACATCGATTACGCGCAGAAGGTCGCCGGCGAGCTTCGGTCAGCGGACCTCCGCGTCGAGATAGACGCAAGGAGCGAGCGCATGCAGGCGAAGATCCGCGACGCGCAACTACAAAAGGTGCCATACATGCTCGTCGTCGGTGACCGCGAAGCCGAGAGTAACGCCGCCGCCGTCCGCCTGCGCAGCGGCGAGGACCTGAAGGCTCGGCCGGTGGAAGAGATCATCGCCCGGATGAAGGAAGAGGTGAGCCAACGAGTCTAGGTCGAGAGAAGGGTGCAGTTGTCGAAGCCGGCCTATGCCAGGCCTGTGAGCACTGCCGCGCCGTGCAGAGTTCGCGAGGCAGCCGCTTCTACCTGTGCCTCCTGTCAGAGACGGACCCGAAATACGCGAAATACCCGCGTCTGCCGGTATTGAAATGCGAGGGTTATCATGCCGCGCGGGAGGGCAACGACGCCCGCAACGATCAGGCTGATCCCGCGTCTCTCTTTATTGATGAGGCAGAAGCCTTGTGCTAATATGTCGCTAATTGTGGCGCAAGCGTTGACCGAGAGGGCCTGACTTATTCTCCGAGAGCTTCGGATTAATGAACGGATCCGAACGAGAGAGGTCCGTCTCATAGGCGCGAATGGTGAGAACGTAGGCGTAATCCCTTTCCCGGACGCAATGACGCGCGCCCGCGAAGCCGGCCTCGACCTGGTCGAGGTGGACGCCAACGGCAATCCTCCCGTCTGTAGACTGCTCGACTACGGGAAGTGGAAATACGAGCAGGCGAAGAAGGAGAGGGACGCTCGGAAGCACCAACGCGGCACAATGGTGCACGAAGTGCGCCTGCGCCCGCGTACGGGGCAGCACGATATCGACCTGAAGGTCCGCACGGTTGAGCGACTACTCGCTGAGGGCGATAAGGTCAAGCTGTCAGTGATGTTCCGCGGACGGGAGATGTCACATCCTGAGGTCGGTCAGGAGGTCCTCGACCGTGCGCTGTCTCGCCTCGGCGAAGCTGCTTCGGTAGAGAAGCCGCCCGGCATGGAAGGCCGCTTCCTCAGCGTTATACTGACGCCGACAGTGAAGAAACCGCTTAAGGGAAAAGAGCCGGGCGAGAACTCGGCTTCCTCCGATGGCAACGGCCGCGGAACGGGCACAGACGGCGCCGAACCGCTGGCCAGCAGCTAACGCAAAGGTCGGAAGGACGAGAACACCGTGGCGAAATACAAGATGAAGACGCATTCCGGCGCGAAGGGCCGCTTCTACCTTACCGGTAGCGGCAAGGTGCTCCGCCGCAAGATAAACATCAACAACTTCCGGCGAAAGAAGCGCGGCGAGACGCTTCGACTCATCTCACGCAAGATGGCTGTATCGCCCGGTACCGCAAGGCGCGTGCGCCGGCTGATGCCGTATTCTTAAGAGACAGGAGAAGATCTGTGTCCAGAGTCAAGGGCGGCGCGGTCACGCGACGGCGCCACAAGAAAATCATCCGCATGGCGAAGGGCCATCGCGGCTCACGGCACAAACTCTTCCGCCAGGCGAACGAGTCCGTCATGCACGCCCTTCGTTACGCCTACGAGCATCGGCGCGACCGCAAGGGCCAGTTCCGCAGGCTCTGGATCACGCGCATCAACGCCGCCGCCCGGCTCCACGGCCTCAGCTATTCGAAGCTCATCGACGGGCTCGGCAAAGCGAAAGTCGAGATCGACCGCAAGGTGCTCGCGGACCTCGCCGTTCGCGACGAGGCCGCGTTCGCGAAAATCGCGCAAACGGCCAAAGCGGCGCTGGCCGGCTAGCTCAGCTTCGTAATTCTGCCCCGAGTTCTCGCCGCAGCCGCTGGACTATCCGCCGTCGCTCCTCTGCGACTTCTTCATCAGTCAGCGTTTTCGCACCGGACTGGAAGGAAATCGAGAACGCTAGAGACTTCTTCCCCTTTGGAACCGGCGGGCCGGTATATACGTCGAAGATTGACACCGAACGCACCATATGAGAATCCTCGATCATTCCGATCACCCGGCCAGCCGGAATGTCCTCGTCAAGGATTATCGCGAGATCCTCTTCCACCGATGGATATGGAGACACCGGTTCATAATGGACGGTCTCAGGCACGTGCGGCATTAGCGCCTCGAGATCCAGCTCGAACATAGCCACATCCTGCTTGATTTCGAACGAAGCAGCGATGCGTGGATGCAGCTCTCCGAGCAAACCCACGCGCCTGCCATCGATCGCCACCTCGGCGGTGCGGCCTGAAAGATAGGGGTGCTCGACCGCTTCTCGGTATTCAGCGGCAACACGAAGCCCAGCGAGAACGTGCTCCAGGTGAGCCTTCGCTTCGAAGAAGCCTGCCGGTTCTCCGGTTGGCTGGCCCCAGCGATTGGGCTTGCGCCCGGAAAGGGCGGCACAAACAGTCTCGATCTCATGAGGTAGGTCATTGTCGCTCCGTAGGTAAACGCGCCCGGCCTCGAACACACTGATCAGATGGCCCCCCGACACGCGGATATGCTTGGCAAGCGCTTGAAGTATTGAGCCGCGCAACGTTGTCCGCGCGTATTCGAACTCTCGGCTCATCGGGTTGGCGATTCGAAGCGGTGGCGATGTGGCTAGGTCCTCAGGAGGGAGTACCTTCTGAAGCGTGGGGAGATCCGTGAGAGAGTACGTAATGACTTCGCGGAGTCCTGAAGCGGCGAGCGCATGACGAACCCTCTCCCGCAGCTCCCGCATCGGCTGCCTCTGCGCGGGGGGGATCTCGCCGCGAAGGCGCGTCGTTGGCAACTCGTCATAGCCGACGATGCGCGCGATTTCCTCCACCACGTCGTCGGGGATCGAGACATCGGTCCGCCAGTAGGGAACCCGTACGATGAAGCGGTCGGGCGGGACCCAGCGGCAGCCAAAGCCCAGTCCTTCCAGCACCCGGCGGACCTCACCGGATGGCAACTCGACCCCGAGCACGCGCTGCAGGCGCTCTTGCGTAAGTGTGACGCGGACGTCCTTCGGCTTTCCGGACGTGATATCGATGAGGCCTTGCGCCGCTCGTCCTCCGCAAATCTCGACCATGAGCTTGACAGCCCGCTCCGCAGCGATGGGTGGCAGGTGGACACTGAGCCCTTTCTCGAAGCGCTTAGACGCATCCGTCTCGACTTTTAGGGCCTGACGCGTTCGTCTGATGCTCGTCGCCCTAAAATTAGCCGATTCCAGGAGCACCGTCTCCGTCTCCTCCGTTACCTCGCTTTCGGCGCCTCCCATTACACCGGCGACGCCTACGGCATCGTCAGCGTCCGCGATGACCAGCATCTCCGGCGACAACTCTCTGTCCGTTCCGTCGAGAAGTCGAAGACTTTCGCCGCGCCTTGCTCGCCTCACGACGATTCGCCGGTCCTTTAGCCCAGCGAAGTCAAATGCGTGCAGAGGCTGGCCCATCTCAAGCATGACGTAGTTCGTTATGTCGACGACGTTGTTGATCGGACGCATGCCCGCCGCGATTAGACGCTGCTGCATCCAAGCGGGTGACTCGGCGATCTTCACACCCTCGACCAGCGCAGCGACGTAGCGCGGGCAAAGCTCGCGGTCCAGCACGTCCACTTGCGCGCGCCCCCTAATGGGCTCGCCGGTCGCCTCGTACACAATCGACGGATCGCGCACTTTGCTGCCGCTGAGTGCCGCCACCTCGCGGGCAACCCCCAGGACTGAAAGCAGGTCCGGCCGATTGGGGGTCAGGTCAAGGTCGAAGATGGTCTCGCCGAGGATAGACGCAAGTGGCTCCCCTACCGGCGCGTCCTCGGGCAGCACGCGGATCCCTTCATGCTCATCGGATATTCCCAGCTCCTTCTCCGACATGATCATGCCCGCGGACTCCACGCCGCGGATCTTCACTTTCTTCAGTATGGTCCGCTCCCCCGTATGCCCGTTGATATAGCGCGTCCCAACAGGACCGAATGCCACCCTCTGGCCGACGGCGACATTCGGCGCACCGCATACGACCGTCTGCGTCCTATCGTCTCCCAGGCGAACCGCGACCAGGACAAGCCGCTCCGCGTCAGGATGTGGCTTTATGTCGACGACCTCCGCGACGGTGACACCCGCCCAGTCGCCCGCAGAGGAGATGATCGCGCCCACCTCTACGCCTGCCGTCGTGAGGCGACGAGCAAGCTCTTCGGTCGGGAGCATGAGGTCAACGTAATCGGCCAGCCAGCGAAGCGGTATTCGCATAAAGGAAGCGTCAGAACTGCTGCAGGAAACGCAAGTCGTTCGCGTAGAAGTGCCGGATGTCGTCCACGCCATGGCGAAGCAGGGCGATGCGCTCGATCCCCAGGCCGAAAGCGAATCCGGTGTAGCGGTCCGGATCATAGCCCGCGTTGGCGATGATCTCAGGATGCACCATGCCGGCGCCCAATATCTCGATCCAGCCGGTCCGGCCGCAGGTGCGGCAACCCGCGCCCCGGCAGATGAAACAATCGATACGCAACTCCATTCCGGGCTCGACGAACGGGAAGTAGTCGCAGCGAAAAGCCACCTTGCGCTCTTCTCCGAAGATGCGACGCGCGAATTCTGCCAGTGTACCTTTCAAATCGGCCATGCTTATGCCGTCATCAATTGCCAGGCCTTCCACCTGGGTCATCATCCATTCGTGCGTCGGGTCCGTTGCCTCGAAGCGATAACACTTCCCCGGGACCACGACGCGAATGGGCGGCTGAGTGCGTTCCATGATGCGGATCTGGTTCGGCGACGTATGCGTCCGCAGAAGCATGGAACGCCTGCCCTCACGCTCGTAATCGATCCACAAGGTGTCCCACATGTCGCGGGCGGGGTGGTCGGCCGGGATGCGGAGGGCCTCGAAATTGTAATAGTCCCACTCGATCTCGGGCCCTTCTGCCACCTGGAACCCCATGCTCTCAAACGCGCGCAGAACATCTTGCAGAGTTCGGGTGATTGGGTGGAGGCCGCCCCGTGGCAGAGGTGGCCCCGGCAACGTCACATCGAGCCGCTCGCCTTCCGTTACTTGAGCGACGCGGTCTTGTTCGAATCGAGCAAGTTTCTCTCGGTGAGCGGTTTCAAGACGCAATTTGATTCGGTTCGCCTCAGCCCCTAGGCTGCGTCGCTGCTCGAGCGGCAGGTCCGCGAGCCCTCTTAGGATCCGCGTCAGTTTCCCTTTCCGACCAAGATAAGACAGACGCCACGCCTCGAGTTGGGTAGCATCACTTATCACGGCTAGCTCTCGCATAGCAGCGTCTTCGATTTCGGAGATAGGGTCTGACACGGACGTCATCTTCTTCGATAGGGACCGGAGGGCCGTTTGGCGTGGCATATTATAGGCGGCACAGGAAATCGCGGGCAACGCGAGCCAGCTGGTCTGCGTGCTTGACAGGCCTCTCCCTCGCGATATGATTTGCAGCGCAAAATCGAGAGTGCATCGATAGAGGAGGATTTCGAAAATGCGGGCTTACGTCTTAATCGAATCGGCTGTGGGCAAGGCCAATGCCGTCGGAGAGGGGGTAAAGAGGCTTGAGCTGTCGGAGGCGACCGTCGTCGCGGTTGACGCTGTCACCGGACCATACGACGTAATCGCTCTGCTCGAGTCCGACGATCTCGACAAGATGGGGCGGGCGATCACGGATGGCATCCAGCGAGTGGACGGCGTGCAGCGTACGACCACCTGTCTGGTGGTGCGGCTCGGCTAGATAACCAGGGAATTGAAACCAGCGAAGTTCTATCTACTCTCCATGATATCCATTGAAGAAGCCCTCAGCCGCATTCTCAGCTACGTAGACGTCCTCTCCGCGGAAAAGAAGCCGTTGGTAGATGCCCTGGGTCAGGTGCTAGCTGAGGACGTGAGCTCGTCGTTCGACATTCCGCCTTTGGACAATACCGCCATGGACGGCTACGCGGTCCGCGCTGCGGACACGACGGGCGCCAGCGCAGAAGCCCCGGTGCAGCTCCGCGTCATCGGCGAAGTTGCCGCAGGCTACACCTTTGATGGTGGCATTGTGCCGGGAACGGCGGTGCGTATCATGACCGGCGCCCCGGTGCCAGGAGGCGCCGACGCCATTGTCCCTTTCGAGGAAACGGACGAACCGTTCGAGACCGCTCCGTCGGGTGCGCGCCAGCTAACTGCTGACGTGAAGGTCCTTAAGGCCGCCCAGCCCGGAGCCAATATTCGCCGGGCGGGAGAGGACCTCCGAGCGGGTCAGGTCGTTGTCTCGAAAGGCACTGTGCTGCGGCCCTCGGAAATCGGCGTCATCGCTTCAGTCGGGACAGCGGCCGTGAACGTTTTCAGGCGGCCTGTAGTCGCCGTCTTATCGACGGGCGATGAGCTCCTCGAGCCCGGCCAGTCCCGGTCCGGCGCTCGCATCTACGACAGTAATGCGCACAGCGTCTCCGCTCTTGTGCACCGCTACGGCGGTAGGCCGATGATGCTCGGCATTGCAAGGGACACCGTAGAAGAGCTTGCCGCGAAGATCCACGAAGGTTTGGCAGCGGACCTGCTGATTACGTCCGCCGGCGTTTCAAGAGGCGATTACGACATCGTGAAGGACGTCCTTACTCGCGAGGGCGAGATTGATTTCTGGACAGTGGCGATGAAGCCCGGAAAACCGCTGGCATTTGGCTGCTTCCAAAAAGACGGCCGGCGCATACCGCACATCGGCCTGCCGGGCAATCCCGTCAGCGCAATGGTGGCGTTCGAGATCTTCGGACGGCCGGCGATCCTGAAAATGATGGGCAAGCGCGAGTGGCGCCGGCCCCTCGTCCGCGCGATCGCACAGGAGCGGATCGTCAATCGCAATGACCCTCGCGTATTTCTGGCGCGCTGCATCGTGACCGAGCGCGACGGCAAGCACTATGCGTCACTAACCGGCGCGCAGGGTTCGGGAATTCTGACCTCGATGATGCGCGCCAACGCCCTTACTCTTATCCCGGCCGAAATCGACGTAGTCGAACCGGGAGAAGAGATCGAAGTGATCATGCTCGACTGGAGCCGTGGCGAGGAGTGGGGGTCTTATCTCGCTGAGGGACAAGGGTCTCCCATATCGCGATAAGCGGGGCCCATCCTCCCGGCGGTACGGCTCAAAGCTTTGGCGGAAGGCGTCAGAAAGCCGGCAAGATGTTTCCGAAGCCGGACGCTATCGCGACACCAAGCAGCGTGGCGGCGAGCACGCAGACGGCAACGATAAACGTCAGGATGAGGCTGTACTCGGCCAGCGCCTGGCCTGATTCGTCGGGCAATCGCGTCCCTGTAAGTACATTAGCCGCTTTCATGATTTCGCTTCCTTCCTCGTATACTGCCTCCTAATGAATAGACGCCGCCAATCAACTCGAGTTAGCGCATTTCGGTGAAGATTTGACTAATGTCTCTGGGACAGAGTGGCCGCTGCGGCCAGCAGCGAGCGCGCACTGTATTTCCTACGACAGCGGTACGGTCTGGCCACCCGCGCTCGCCGAGGTGTAGATCGCATCCACAGCCCGATGCGCCTCGAGCGCAACCCGGAAGTCCGGAGATGGGTCGTCACCTCGCGCGACCGCGTTGAGGAACAGATAGTCTTCCAGGGAGAAGCGCAAGACGCCTGCAAAAGGTTCCGCCGGAAGGCCGATCAATTCCAGGTAGCGTTGGGTCACTTGGTCTTCGCTCATGATGACCGGCTCCTCATTGTGCTTCTGAAAGCTAATCGGCCCGCTGAAGTCGTTCTCGATGTGAAAGTAAGCGTTCTCGAAAAACAGCTCCAGGCGGCGCGAAGACGGCCGGCGAAGCACATTGTGCCAGATCGAGACCAATTCGGCGCGCGCTCCGCTCGTAAACTCGATGTGAGCCGCTGCCAGGTCCTCGACGCCGTCATGACCGGCGAAATTCTCGATGCTTCCCCTCACGCTTCCAATATCCCCCGCGAACCAGTGGAGGACGTCCACGTCATGGATCGAATGTTCGAGCAGCGTCCCCGATCCCGATAGCGACCGGTCCTTTCGCCAGTCGCTCGCATAATGTCCCTGTACTGGGAAGAACTGGTCATCGCGGAAAACGGCAATCATCAGGCGGCCGAGCGTCGGGTCTTCGGTTAGCGACTTCAGGACGGTCAATATCGGCGAGTGGCGGAGGATCAGCCCGACGCCGGCCTTGACGCCCGCCGCCTCAGCCGCGGCCACCATCTCTTCGACGTCGGCGAGATTCGTCGCCAGCGGTTTCTCGCAGAAGATATGCTTCCCCTGTTCCGCCGCGCGCAAGACGAGTTCCTTGTGCCCGGCGGTCGGCACACATACGTACACGACGTTTACCTCACGCGAGTCGATGAGTTCCTTCGCGTTCGTTGCGACCAACTCGGCGTCCGTCCGTTCCGCGAAGGAGAGGGCGCGCGCTTCGTCAAGATCGCACACCGCCACGTAGTGGGCATCGACGAGCCCCTGCTTTATCAAGTACCGGATGGCGATCGAATGGAAGCGGCCGATGAAGCCACAACCGATCAGGCCGATGTTTAGCGAAGTCACCAGACCGTGCGTTTGCGATGACTTCGGGAATTTGTCACGAGTTCTGGGCGAGGCCCTGGAGTATGTGGTCGAGCGCCGGCGTCACAAATTCGCTAAGCGCGGCCCGCCTGTCTTCAGCCTGTGCGCCCGGCGATACATGGCGGCCCAGGAGGCTCTCTTGAAAGGTCATCAGTATCGTGTAGATGATGTGCCGCGCCACGGTCGCGGCGGAATTCTGCGGAAGCTCGCCCTTGTCTTCGTAGCGGCGCAGGACCGAGGTCAAGGCATCTTCCCAGAGGCCGAGCAGCCGGCCGTATTGCTCCAGCGCCGCCTCATCACCGCCCAGACCTTCCATGATGATCAATCGTAGAAAGTCCCGGTTCTGGTCCATGATGTTGATGGCGCCGCGGGCGGTCCAATGAAGAGTCTCTTTGAGCGGGGCGTCCGCCTGAAGCCGCGCCAGGTTCTGCAGGCTGCTCAAGAAACCGCGCTCTTCGACCAGCGCCTCCAGGAGCTCTTGCTTGGAATCGAAATGATAGTAGATCGCCGCATCCGTGATTCCCGCCTGCCGTGCGATATCGCGCACGGTCGTCCGGGCGAAACCCCGCTCCGAAAAGAGGCGCAGCGACGCGTCCAGGATCTGCTGCCGTGTGTGCGGACCGCGACGGGTCCGCTTGGCGGCGCGCAGATGGGTAGTGCGTGGCGAAGATGTCACGTCCGGCTTCCCTCCACGACGGAACTTAGCACCGGCTAAGCTCTGCGGTCAATGCGGATTACGGGGATTCTCGCCCGCTTCCCCGAAGCAAATCGCAGCTTCGATTAGTCCTGGCCGCGACCTGCCTCAGGCACGCGCGGGAACTTGCTGGGACAGCGTCTCCTTCACGATCGCGTGGAAGCGCTCGGGCTGCTCAATGTATGGGAAGTGACCGCATTTATCGACGAGATAGACACGGAAGCCCTTAGCGCGAAGGTAAGGAGCATCCCAGACGAAGCGACGGTCTTGCTTCCCGAAGATCGCGACCGTGCGCACCCGTGTGGCGAGCGGAGAAACATCGATTGTGCGAAACGCCGCCCGCATAAGTGGCCTGGAACGCTTCGGATCAAAGCGCTTAGGCACCGACAAGATCGTACGTACTTCCTCCACTTTGTCACGGTTTCCAACATCGTGCTTAAGGGCAAATTCAGTCCAGTCGGTATCTTGCCGCAAGCTCGCGGTGATTTGCATGGTCCAAATAGACCACGCACTCGGTGAGACGAGGACGCCGTTCCGGCCTCGAGCGGGACACCCAACGATGATTAACGTCTGCACGCGGTCGGGCCAGCGCAGGGCATAGCGAAGAGCTATGAGACCGCCGTAGGAATGCCCGAGAAGGTCGATCCTGTCATGGTTAAGCGCAGCCCGAGTATCCTCGACATCCCGAGCGAGCCTTGCGAGCGTGTAGGCGTCTTCAGGTGCGTCATCCGAAGCACCGCACCCGCGTTGGTCCAACAAGTACAGCGTGCGATATTCCCCGATGGGATCCAGGTAGTCGCCGAACGTACGATGGTCGTTCATCGGGCCGCCATGCAGAACCAGCAACGGTGGTCCCGACCCCTTGACGTGTGCAGCGACTTTGACCCCGTCAGAAGCCACCGCCGTGATGGTCTCTAGCATCGGCGTACGTCGGCTGCCTAGTAAACGACCTGTCGCGCCTTCAGGTCTTCAATCTGCCCACTCGATAGGCCGAGCAGCTCGCCGAAAACGTAGTCGTTGTCCTGGCCCATAATAGGCGCCGCGCGCCATACCTCGCACGGTGTTTCAGACATTCGCCAGGGGATGCCGGCATGCTGGCGGACGCCGACCTCCGGGTGCTCCTTCTCCACGAAGAAGCCACGTTCGCTGAGGTGAGGGTCTTCGGCCAGCTCGCGGTTCATGAACGGCGGCGAGGCGGCGACGCCCGCAGCCTGGAGGCGTTCGCTGGCCTCGAACGGCTCTTGCGTGAGCGTCCACGACATGATCTCGGTTTCAAGATCGTCTTCGTTCGCCTTTCGGTCCGCGAGCGTTCGGAAGCGCGCGTCGCCGGCGAGATCGGGCCGCTCCATGACCCCGCAAAGCGCTCGCCATTCGTCGTCGGTCGCGCAGGCGATGGACAACCAGCGGTCTTCGCCGGCGCACATGAAGACGCCGTGCGGGGCCATATGCGCCACTCGGTTGCCGCTGCGCGGCGGCTGAGCGCCGTTCATTCCGTACTCCATGAAGCCTTCCCCGAGTACCGCCATTGTTGACTCCTGCTGAGACATATCGATGTACTGCCCCTTGCCGGTGCGCGCCCGATAGAAGAGGGCCGAGAGCACGGCAAACGCCGCGTGCAGGCCGGCGTTCGGGTCGCCGTAGGACATGCCGACGTGCATCGGCTGCCAGCCCGAGTAGCCCGTGAGCTGGGACATTCCCGACAACGGCACCTGCGCCGGTCCGTAAGAAACGTAGCCGCTTTCCGGCCCGCCGCGCCCGTAGCCCGACATACTGATCATGATGAGGTCAGGCTTGACCTTGCAAAGCTCCTCGTAGCCAAGGCCGAGCCGGTCGATGACGTTAGAAGCGAAGTTCTCGACAGCGACGTCGCTCATCGCCACGATCTGCTTCGCCATCTCCGCTCCCTCCGGCTTCGAGATGTCGAGCTGAATGCTGCGCTTCCCCTGGTTGTACTGGTTGAAGTAACCCGAGCGGTTCACTCCCGGCTGGCCGTCCGGCCACGGCGGCAGCATACGAAGTGTGCAGACCCGGCGCATCGACTCCATTCGAATGACCTCGGCCCCCATGTGGGCGAGCTGCATCGTGCAAGTCGGTCCGGCCCAGACCCAGGTGAAGTCCGCGACGCGGATGCCTTCGAGCGGGCCCGGCATTATCCGACTCTCGCTCCATTCAGCGACTTGATCTCGTCGCCGGAAAGGCCGAGGCGCTCGCCGAGAATCGTCTCGTTGTGCTGGCCGAGCGTCGGCGCGGGCGTCCGGATCTCCCAGGGAGTCTCGCTCATCTTGAACGGGGCGCCTGGCTGCTTGATTGTTCCGGCTTGAGGGTAAGCGATCTCCACGAAGAAGCCACGCGCCTTCAGGTGCTCCGAGTCCAGTAGCTGGCTCAGGGTCGAGGCCGGCGCGAAAGGAATACGCTTTGCCTGAGCGGCCTTGTAGAGGTCATCGGTCGTCCACTGGCTCACCCACTCCTCCATAAACGGCCGCAGGGCATCCCAGTTGGAGGCGCGGACGAACCGGTTGGCAGCAACCTCCCACTGCGTCCACTCGGGCGTCTCCATCAACTCCACCAGGCGCTGCCACTGGTGCTCCTCGACGCAGAGGACGAAGATCCAGCCGCCGTCCTTGCATTGGAAGAAGTCGATGGGGTGTATCGGGCGCTGGCCCCAGCGGGCCGTCGGCGCGTTCATATACGGCCAGAAGGCGAAGGTCATCTCGAGGATTGCGGTGATGCATTCTTGCGCCGAGACCTCGACATGCTGGCCCCGGCCGGTCCGAAGCCTGGCGAGCAGGGCGCCCATTGTTGCCAGGGCAGCGTTTACGCCCGCCTGGTATGCGCTCTGCCTGCCGAACGGGCGAAGCGGCGGCATCTCCGGGTGACCGGGCCAGCCGTTCAGCCATGTCCAACCCCCGGCGCTGAGAGTGGTCAAGTCATACGCCTTCCAGTCTCGGTGCGGGCCGCTTTCGCCGAAAGGCGAGATGAACGTCGTGACGAGCCTGTCCTTCCCGGCTCGCACCTGCTTGTCGCTGAGCCCAAGAGCCTCTGCTTCGGCCGGCGGAATGTCATGGATGAAAACGTCGGCGTCCCGCAATAGGCTGTCGAGCACCTGCCGGCCGGTGTGGTTGGTTATGTCGAGCATCACGCTTTGCTTATTGCAGTTGAGGTAGAGAAACGTCCCGCTCTTCTCCGGATGGGGCTCGCCGCCTGGAAAGGGGCCCAGGCATCGGTCCGGATCGCCGGTCAGCGGCTCGACCTTGATGACCTCCGCGCCGAGATCGGCCATCAGCTTCGTGGCGTAAGCTGCGCCCCCCGTCCGGTTGTATTCGATAATGGTCAGTCGGTCGAGGGCGCTCTCGGGCATGGGAGTCATATGATATGCACTGGCCCGTCAACCCGCAAACGAGACACAACCCGACGCTTCTAATGCAGGCAGAAGTCCAGTCCATCGAGCACGTTTTTCGGCAGCGGTTCGGCCGGGAGCCTGCCTTAGTCGCCGAAGCGCCCGGACGCGTGAACCTGATCGGCGAGCACACCGATTACAATGATGGGTTCGTGCTGCCTGTCGCCATCAACCGCACCATCGCGGCCGCTGCGGCGCTTGCTGAAGGGAACACCGTGCGCGTTTTCTCGGCGGAGTTCGACGCGCGCGACGAGTGGGGAGTCGCTGCACCGCGGCGCACGGGGCGGCGGGAATGGCGAGATTACGTGCGAGGTGTGGCGTGGGCGCTACTGGACGCGGGATACGAGCTTCGCGGCGTTGATCTCGCAATCGCGGGCGATGTGCCGCTTGAATCGGGGCTGTCGTCGTCGGCCGCACTGGAGGTCGCCGTGGCGGGAGCTTTCTGTGCAGCGTCAGGGATTGAGATGGATCCGGGGCGATTGGCATTGGTGTGCCAGAAGGCCGAGAACCAGTTCGTCGGCGTGCAGAGCGGCATGATGGACCAGCTGGCCGCTGCCTGCTCACGTGCCGGTCACGCATTGCTCATCGACTGCCGGTCGCTGGAGCTGGACTACGTCCCGTTGCCCGGCGATGTTGCCATCATCGTCGTGGACTCTAAGATGCGACGGCCGCTTGGGGAAACGGCATACAACCAGCGACGCCAGGAATGCGCGGCGGCAGCCCGAGCGCTTGGCGTCGAGTCGCTGCGAAATGCGCCGGTCAGCGATATCGAACGACTGCCGGAGCCGTTGAAGCGGCGGGCGCGGCATGTGATTTTCGAGAACCAGCGCGTGCTCGAGGCAGTGGACGCGCTGCGTTCGAGTAACGTGGCCCGCCTCGGCGAACTCATGTACCAATCGCACGCGAGTCTGCAGGACGACTTCGAGGTGTCGACGCCCGAGTTGGACCTGCTGGTGGAGCTGGCGTCGCGGGCGGAAGGGTTAATCGGGGCGCGACTGACGGGGGCGGGGTTCGGGGGGTGCACGGTGAACCTAGTCGCGCGTGACGCGGTGGCGCGCTTCGAGGCAGGCGTTGTCGAACCCTACCGGGCGAAGACAGGGCTGGCCGCAGAGATGTTCGTGTGCCATGCGGTCGACGGGCTCAGGGTTTCCCGTGCTTGAGGCGTTCGAACTGTCGAACGGCCTTATTGCCGTTCGCCTGGATGCGGAAAACGGTGTATTCGATGTGCGTGACGGTGACGGCGACACGGTTGTATCGGATGCGGCGTTTGGTGTCGTTCTCACCGATGGTAGCCCCCTGTCAAGTCGGGGACTGAGCATGCGCCTGGTGAGTGCGAACCAGCCCGTGGACGATGCACTTGGGGGTGGATTAGGCATGACGGCTGAAGTGGACATCCGCAATGGCTTAAGCCTGAGCGTAACGGTGACGCTGTACGACGCTGCGCCCAGCGTCGTGATTGATGGCGATCTACACAACGAGACTCCGGAGCCGGCAAGGGTCGCCCGCTTCGACGTGCTTCAGGGCGCGCGCCTGAATCTCGCCTCATCGGGCGAGACCTGGCGCTTCTACAAGCAGGGATGGCAGAGCTGGTCGCCGACGCTGCTGCTCGAGTGCTCGGGCGAGGATGTGCCAATGGCGCCATCGGTGATCGCGCCGAGCACGCAGCCGGAGGCGAGGGCGGGGCGGTTCGTCTCGGATCTAATGACTGCGGTCTTTTCGCCCGAGTGCAGGCGGAGCATCGTGGCCGGGTTCGTGACGACGGGTGACCAGATGTCGCAGATTTGGCTGGACCGCGAGGCGCAAACGTTGGCGGCGTGGTCGTATGCAGACGGGATCACGGTTCCGCCTGGCGGGAAGATGAGGTCTGAGCGGCTGCTGATCGAGCCGACGCGGGCGCCGCTCGAGGCAATGGAGCGCTACGGCGACGCGCTCGGACGGGCGATGCACGGGCGACCGAGCGCCGATATCGCGACGGGGTGGTGCTCCTGGTACCAGTATTGGCAAGGAGTGAGCGAGGAAGCGGTGCTGGCGAACCTCGAGGAGCTTAGCCGTAAAGGGCGATACGCGCTGGCGGTTGAGTACGTACAGATCGACGACGGCTGGCAGGCTGACATCGGCGACTGGCTCGACGTAAACGGCAAGTTTCCGCATGGGCTGAGGTGGCTCGTGGAGCGGATACACGAAGCTGGGTTCAAGGCGGGGCTGTGGCTCGCGCCGTTTCTGATTGGTAAGAAATCGCGATTGTGGAAGGAGCATCCTGAATGGGCGGTCCAGTACAAGCCCGGGAAGCCGTTCATCGCGATGCAGAACTGGGGGCAGGACTGCTACGCACTCGATCTGACGCGGCCGGAGGTGATCGAATGGCTGAAGTTCGTCGTTCGCACTGTGTGCGAGGAATGGGGCTTCGACTATGTGAAGATCGACTTCATTTACGCCGGCGCCGTGGATGGGATGCGGTGCGACGCGGAAGTGACCCGGGCGCAGGCCTACCGGCGCGGGCTCGAGGCAATCCGGGAGGCAGTGGGTGAGCGGTTTGTGCTCGGTTGCGGGAACCCGATGGGGGCGAGCGTGGGACTTGTGGACGGGGCGCGGATTTCGCCGGACGTCGCGCCCTTCTGGAAGCCACCGGGGCGGTCGGATGATCCACAGCGCAAGCGGATGAGCGAACCGTCGGCGCTGAATGCGATCCGCAATACGATGACGCGCTGGTGGATGCACGGGCGGCTTTGGCAGAATGACCCAGACTGCCTGCTGGTTCGCTCTGAGGAGACCGCACTCACTGAGGACGAGGTCCGCACGCTGGCCACTGTAATCGCCATGTCCGGCGGGATGGTGGCGGACAGTGATGACCTCGCGCGGCTGTCGGACGAGAGGCGGCAGTGGCTGTCGATGCTCCTGCCGCCGAGCGGGAAGGCGGCGCGACCGATCGATTTGTTCGAGTCAGATGTCTCACGGCTGCTTGAGCTGGACTGCGGCTCGCATCGCATGCTTGCGGTCTTCAACTGGGGTGACGCGATCGCGAGGATAGAAGCGCCGCTACCAGCCGGTCGGTTCGAGGTATTCGATGCCTGGAGCCACGACTATCTTGGCGTTCGAGAAGGCTGCCTGCCCTTTGAGTTGCCGCCGCACGGCTGCCGGTTGATCGCGCTGAGGTTATCGGCCACTGAGGAGAACGAAGCTTCGCGAGAGTTGCCAAAGTTGTTCCGCTGGCCGGGCTTCGAGCGCGAGCGGAGTTGAGGCTCTAGGGTACCGACGCTCCTCGGCTATGGGGCTCGGTCCCAGAGGAAAACGCGCGCCGGAGCCCCTTCCGCGCCAACCACCTTGAGTGGCGCGCAGGCCATCATATAGGCGCCCGCCGGCACGTTCCTTAAATCAAGTCCCTCAACAATGATTATCCCGGCATCAAGCAACGTCTTATGGACCTCGTGAGTCGGCGAGCGGAACTGCTCAATCGACAGGTAATCGATACCGACCAGGACGAAACCGCGCTCAACGAGCCAGCGAGCTGCATCGCCGGTCAATCCCACAAAGTCGGTATGGAACTCGTCGTCGTTCCAGAATCGGCTGTTCGGCGTCTTCAGGAGAAGGCGTGTTGCCTCGGAAGGCATTGCAGCGGACTCGAGGTCCACGGCGGTGATGTGGCGCCGCTCGGCGAGCTCGATGACCTGCACCGGGCCGACGAGCGCCTCGATCGGCATAGCCTCGACCGTCGAGCGACCGTCGAGGAAGTGATGCGGGGCGTCGACGTGCGTCCCTGTGTGCGAGCCAAGGGAGAGGGCAGTCACGTTCGCGGAGTCCCCGCGTGCAATCTGCTTCAGGTAATCGAGTCGGGGCCCAGGCTCCCCGGCATAGGTAGGCATGCCAGTTCTGAGCGGAATGGACGCGTCATAGATCGCCACGAATTCGCCTCCTTCTGTCCGCCCATTATCGTCGGCGTTTGAGGTGCGTGCTATCTTGTGGCCGGAGGTTCGCAATGACTGAACCGACGAGATTATCGGACGGCGAAATACAGGACGGACTGACAAACCTGAACGGCTGGGAGCTGCGCGACGGGCGGCTACGCAAGCAGTTCACTTTCCGAACGTTCCTGCGGGCGATCGCCTTCGTCAACAGCGTCGCCTATCTCGCCGAATCGGCGGGCCACCATCCGGACATCACGATCAACTACAACAAGGTGACGCTTCGCATCATCACGCACAGCGCCGGAGCGCTCACCGACCGCGACCTCTCGCTCGCCTCAGACATCGAGGCGAAGCTCACCACGAAGCTGGTAATACCGTCAGAAGAGCAGAAGGCTGACAGATGACGGGTAACAAAAAACGCTCCCGAGCGTTCCGTTGTCGTCTCCGGAATCCGGGTCTCGCCAGGGGCTTCGGGTCGCCCTTCCGCTCCAGCGAGTCCGTTCTTTCCTGATCCGCTTCTGGATCGCCCGGGAAGCATCGTTATCCTGACACAAGCGCACAGCCCTGTCAACAGCATTACGGCAACCAGGGTCCGCCCAGAGCGCTTGAGCCATAGTCAAGACTCAATCTCTCGCGAGAACTCTCAAAAGCGCCGCAGACACGGGGAACATCGGGATTCTCCACAAATCCACATCATGCGCTCGCGACCGTCGCCACGCGCCTTGCTGGGCGCGATCAGTCAGGGCAGCAGTTCGTGTTTCAGGACCGCTATGAATGGCAGGTTACGGAATCGCTGGTCGAAATCTAGCCCGTAGCCGACGACAAACTCGTCTGGTATTTCGAACGCCACATAGTCCAGGGGAACATTCACGATGCGGCGAGCGCGTTTGTCGAGCAGCGTGCAGACGCGGATCGAGGCCGGGCGCTTCGTCTGCAGGTAATCGATGACATGGTTCAGTGTCATGCCCGTGTCGACTATATCCTCAACGAGGATTACGTCCCGGCCCTTAATATTCTCGTCAATGTCTTTCAGGATGCGGACAGCGCCCGCGCCATTCCCTTCATACGAAGAGATCGCCATGAGATCGACCGCTGACGGCACTGATATGTGGCGCATCAGATCCGAAATGAAGCATATGACGCCGCGCAATACGCCTATCAGTACGGGCTCCTTGCCCGCGTAGTCGCGGCTTATTTGCGCCCCTAACTGACCAACTCGCTGCTGTATCTTGCTGGCCGTTATCAGCACGCGGTCGATGTCAGGGACCTGGCCCGGCGAAAGCGGCCCGTAGCCGTACTTGGCGACAAGACGAAGGTAGTCCCGCTTTTTGAGCATTATCACGTTGACTTCCGGATACAGCTCCTTCAGAAGACGCATCTTGCGGTTCTTCTCTGCGGTGAGACTGGACTTGAGGGTGGTAAGCTCAACGTAGAGGCTCAGGTCGGGGAGATAAAAGTCCGGCGTAAATGCCTCCGTGACATGACCGCGTTCCCAACGCAACGGAAAGGAACGGGGCTCGTACTGCCAGTCGATGCCATAGAAGTCAAGAATGCGCGCAAACTCATACTCGGCGTTATGCGCGAACGGCTCGGGGACGTGCTCGGTGGGCGCCCCCGTTACAGGAATGCGGGCACGAGCCTTGGCCAGAGGCGGCTGCGGTTGCCTCTCCTCAGCCGGTTGCCTCGAATCCGTGAGCGCTTTCTTCGGCCGCGGCTGGCGGGAGCGACGCGGTGGCGGCGCGGTCTGATCTGTCGCGACTGCGGTTTGTCCCGACGCGTTAGCTCCGGCTTCCGTCGTACGGCGCTGTCGGCGACCGCCCCGGCTGCCACGTCGGCGTTTCGTCTTGGTGGCGGCGTCTTCGCCTTCAGCCTTCGGAGAGACCGGCTGCCCCTGGCCTGCGCCTGCCCGGGGTTCGGTATCCGGCCGCCGGGCATCTCCCCTTCTCCTCCATCGCCGCGGCGCGGACGGCCCAGTCTCCGTACTTTTCGAAGTTGCGCCGGGCGTCGATGATTGGTTGTCTTCAGAGTCGGAAATCGGCGAGCGTGTTCCGAATAGGCCTCGCGGCCTTCTCGCCGGTTGTGTCGTGGCGCGTGCCATCCGGTATCATCTTACGTCAAAGGTGAGGATAAAGGCTATGACCTTTGCGTATAACTTATCCACAGACGTGCTTAATGCCTCAGTCGTGACGCGCTAAGAGGCTCACATGCCAACTGCGGAGATAAACGGCATCCAACTTTACTACGAAGAATACGGCTCGGGCATCCCGATCGTCTTTGCCCACGGCGCGGGGGGAAACCACGTGAGCTGGTGGCAGCAGGTGCCAGTCCTCTCACGGCATTACCGCTGTATCACATTCGATCATCGCGGCTGGGGTCTTTCGCTGGATATCGATGACACCGGCCCGGCCGCTTTCATTGAGGACCTGACGAGCTTTGTCGATCACCTTCGCCTGGAGAAACCATTCCTTGTCGCCCAATCGATGGGTGGGCTCAGTTGCCTCGGCTTTGCTGTCCGCAATCCCGACCGTGTCCGCGGCCTGGTGATGGCCAACACTTTCGCCGGTATGCGACGCGAAGTCTGGCTGGCCTCAAACGATGAGCTCCGCCGGCTCGTACAGTCAGTCTGGGAGCGGCGTCGAGAGGATGGAGTCAAGCGAGCACTCGGGCGAGGCTTCGCGGCCGCGCACAAGGAACGGGCGTTCCTCTACAAGCAGATCAGGATGCTCAACGAACAGGGGCCGAACCGGCTTCAGACGGAGACGCAAGTCCAGCGTCTGAGGGCGCTCGAACGCACACCCGAGACCGGAATAACACGAGAAGCACTCGCCACCCTGCCCACTCCCGTGCTGTTCATCGGTGGTGAAGATGATGAAGTCATGCCGGTCTCACTCATGGCCGTCGCTCAGACGCTCATACCAAACGCGCGCATGACGGTCGTCTCCGGAGCAGGGCATTCGGTGTATTTCGAGCAACCGGATGTCTTCAACCGGCTGCTTCTGGACTTCTTCGCTGCCTATCATGCTTCTTGACCCCACTCTGGCCGATTCTCCGTATTTCGAGGATAATGGCCAGCAAAGACTCGTATGAGCAACGATCCCAACGAGAGGCTCTCCAAACTCGCGGCTACCTTCCGGGATCTGGAGGCCTATGTGCAGCAGGACAAGGTCCGCATCATCCACTACGGCGTGGGGGCCATCGGCGCCGAAGTCGTCCGAGCCCTCCTGAACAACCCCGAATTCGAGATCGTCGGTGCGATTGACGCAAGCGCCGCGAAGGCCGGCAAGGACCTGGGAGACGCAGCAGGCATTGGCCATACCCTGGGCATTCCGGTCGCCTATGATCCGGAATCGCTACTCCGGGACACCTATGCGGACGTTGTGGTCCACTGCACCGGGTCGTCTCTCACTGAGGTTTATCCGCAGCTTATGTCGATCGTGGCTGCGGAGAAGAGCATCATCAGCAGTTGCGAAGAATTGGCCTTTCCCTGGGTGCGATTCCCGGAGATCGCTCAGAAGCTCGACCGCCGTGCGAAGGAGACCGGCGTGCGTGTTCTGGGCACAGGCGTCAACCCTGGCTTCGTCATGGATATGCTCCCGATGATGATGGCCACTGCCTCCCAACAGGTGAAGTCGGTCCACATTGAACGCATTCTGGACGTGACCACCCGTCGCATACAGCTCCAGCGCAAGGCGGGCGTCGGACTCAGCGTCTCGGGGTTCCAGCAGGCTGCAAGCGCCGGCGCTGTTGGCCACGTGGGGCTGCGTGAATCGGCCCTGATGATTGCCGATAGTTTTGGATGGCGGATGGATGATGTAACCGAGACGCTTGAGCCGGTCGTTGCCAGGGAACGCCGCAAGAACGAGTACTTTGTCGTGGAAAAAGGTTACTCGCTTGGCCTTCGCCAATCGGCGCGCGGCCTCGTTTCGGGTAACGAGGTGGTGCGGCTGGACCTCGAGATGAGCCTCGGAGCCCATGACCCGCATGACCTCGTCGAAATCAATGGTAGCCCGCCCATTCGCGCCGTAATTGAGGGCGGCATCCAGGGCGACGCCGCGACCGCCGCGATTATCGCGAACTGCTTACCGGCAATCGCGCGTAGCCGGCTGACCGGTCTCCTGTCCATGCGAGAACTCCCGGCTATCCCTTACTTCCGCCCTCGTTTCCACCAACAAAACGACGGCTAGATTTCGTTGCCCTGTTAGTCATCCTCCGGACAAATTTCCGCCAATCTCCGGAGAAATGAGCTCCGGGAGATGTAATCGAATGCAAGCGGGCTCCGTCTGTAATCCTGACATGGACTGCCGTCACCAGGGAGAACTCGCGGTCCGCTGGGACTACCTCAACGAAGAGGAAGCATGCGGCACCGGCTGGATTGTCTGCCGCGAATGCCTGGGCCTGCTAGACAGGTTCAGCTTAGCCGGCGGGCGCTTCCGCGGGCATGGGCGATACCTCGCAGCTTTTCAAGAGCAGCTTTCGCTCGAATATACATTCTCAGCGCTCCGTGAACTAGAAGTCGACTACTGACCATTCCGGCAAGAAAGTTCGGGCCGGCCGTCGCCCCGTGGCGCCCTGCTCGCTAGTCTGCCTGCGTCGCGCTCTGCTATCCTCAGGCCGATGGCCGCCGTCAATACGATCACCGACGATTATCGCCGTCTCCACCCGGGGTCCCAGCAGCTCTACGAGGAGGCGCTCCGGACATTTCCCTCCGGAGTAACTCACGATATCCGTTACACGTCTCCGTTTCCTATCTTCATTGACCGCGCGGCGGGCAGCCGCAAGTGGGACGTCGACGCGAATGAGTACATCGACTACGTCATGGGACACGGCGCGTTGTTCCTCGGCCATGCCCATCCGGAAATCACACAGGCGGTTATCGAACAAGCGCCGAAGGGCACCCATTACGGGGCGAACCACCGCTTGGAATTGGAGTGGGGACAGCGGGTGAGGGCGCTTGTGCCGAGCGCTGAGGAAGTGCGGTTCACAAGCTCCGGCACGGAAGCGACTCTGATGGCCGTCCGCCTGGCCCGGGCCTATACAGGCCGCGATAAGCTCCTCAAGTTCGACCATCATTTCCACGGCTGGCAGGACTATGTGGTCGGCACGCGCGCAGCTGAATCTGATTCTCCGCGGTCCGCCGGCGTCCCCGCCTCTACGCTCGGCAATACGATCAGCATCCCGCAGAACAACATCTCGCTCGTCGACGAGGTCCTGGCGAAGGGCGAGTTCGCCGCGGTCATTCTCGAGCCCACGGGTGCCTCATGGGGAACCGCACCCGTCCGTGGAGACTTCCTCGCAGATCTGCGCGAAGTCACCAGCCGGCATAAAACGGTCCTGATTTTCGACGAGGTCGTCACGGGCTTCCGAGTCTCGGCGGGTGGAGCACAGGCCCGATACGGCGTCACGCCTGATCTCACTACGCTTGCCAAGATCCTCGCGGGAGGGCTCCCGGGCGGTGCGGTCGCCGGCAAGGCGGACATCCTGGCGATGCTCGAATTCCGGGACGATCCCGTGTGGAACGCCGGCCTGCGGGTCGCCCACCCCGGCACCTTCAACGCCAATCCGCTCTCCGCCGCGGCCGGCTCGACTATGCTCTCGATAGTCGCGGCTGGAAATCATCACCAGCACGCCGACCAACTGAACGAACGGCTGGTCAACGACCTCAACGCGGTGCTTGAACAGACCGGGATGCCCGGCCGCGCGTATGGGCTGGCCTCCTACTTCCATATCCTGCTCGGGAAAGACTGTCCGCAAGTCGGAGACGGCATTGAGTGGCCGGCCCTCGCGCCCGCGCCGCCACGCATGCCGGCGGTGCTGACTGCTGGACTCAAGCGGGGAATGCTAAACCACGGCGTCGACCTCATGGGCGGCAACGGCGGATTCACCTCCGGCGTGCACAACGATGAGGATATCAGCCGTACCATTGATGCGTTCCGGGCGACGCTGCGCGCGATGAAGGCCGAAGGCCTCACCTAGCCCGTAGCCTCACCAAAACCTCGCCGCGAGAAGAATCCGGCCCGTATAATCGCGATACCGATGAACCAGACAGAACGCAGGCTCATTGCCTTCATCGCGGCGGCCCACGCTCTAACCCACATCACGGAGCTGAGCTACGCTGTGCTGCTCACCCGAATCCAGGACGATTTCGGGACGCGAGATGTGATCATGGGCGCGCTCGCCACAGTCTTCGGCTGGACCTTCGGCGGTAGCGCGATCCCGGCGGGCTTCCTGACCGACCGTTTGGGATCACGCCGCGTCCTAGTCTATGCATTTGCCGGTTCGAGCGTGATGGCCGTTCTTGTGGGTCTTTCACCTAACGCGTGGGTCCTCGCTGCTACGCTCGCCGGACTCGGCTTAACGATCGGGCTTTATCATCCCGCGGGCCTCTCTGCAGTAGCACAGGGCGTGAGCCAGCGGGGGATCGGCCTCGGCTTCCATGGTGTGGCCGGCAACTTGGGCCAGGCTCTCGCCCCGGCAATCGCCCTGGGCCTCGCGATAGCGGTGGACTGGCGGGCCGGCTTCTTCTGCATTGCAGGACTCTCCGCACTACTCGCGATCATCCTTTCGCGCGCACATCTCCCGGTGCACGGCGACAGCGAGGTTCTGTCAGCCGAAGCGGTTGCCGAACCGCCCGCCCAGGAAGAAGCATCAACCGTTACGAATCGTCTGCTCACGCCTCTTCTATTGACGTACGGGGCCTTCGTGGTGGGAGGTATCGTTTACCGCGGGGTCATCACTTATCTTCCTAAACACCTCGAAGAAATGGTGAGCCAAGACTTCGGCGGAGCTTTCGTGACGGTCGCTCTCGTGATGGGAGCCGTTGGGCAGCTCTTGGGCGGCTGGCTATCGCAGGGAATGAGACTCGAGCGGATCGCTCCGGTGATCGCCGCCGCCGCTGTGCCTGCACTCATACT
>Ga0209803_1000308_pt1 | contig 32026 bp, 46 predicted proteins | sample GraSoiAngelo_138_FD_185895 | JGI IMG/M metagenome (GOLD analysis project Ga0209803, IMG submission 185895) | Grasslands soil microbial communities from the Angelo Coastal Reserve, California, USA - 14_0929_09_40cm (SPAdes) (version 2) | ecosystem: Environmental > Terrestrial > Soil > Grasslands ...
GTCGTGAACATCACGCTCCTCGGCGAAGCGACGGGCGCGCCCATCCTGCGTTCGGGCGCGCGCGCCGGCGACATGATCGCCGTCACGGGTGACCTCGGGCGTTCGGCGGCCGGCCTGGCCGTGCTCGAGCGCCGCGAGGCTCCGGCCCGCGTCTCGGCCGAGGCCCTCGCCGTCGTGACGGGCGCCCATCTGCGCCCGCGACCGCGCGTGAAGGAAGGCCGCTGGCTCGCTGCCGCTGGTGGTGTCACGGCGATGATCGATCTCTCCGACGGGCTGGCCACCGACCTCCGCCACGTGGCCGAGGAGAGCCGCGCGGCCGCGCGCGTGGATCTTGGGAAACTGCCGATCGGCGCCGCGACACGGGACGTCGCGGTGGCGACGAAGCACGATGCGGTCGGCTGGGCCACCGGCGGCGGCGAAGACTACGAGTTGCTGCTGACCTGTGAGCCCTCGGCGTTCGAGCGGCTGCGCGGCGGGCTCGGGAGCGCGACGGGCACGACGCTGACCGCCATCGGCGCGATGGAGCCCGGCGCGGCCGGAGTGACGTTCGTCGACGCCGCCGGGCACGCGGTCGCGGTCGGGCCCGGCTTCGAGCACTTTGCCAGCGGGACGCGGCGTGAGTAATCAACTCACGCTGAAGCTGCTGGCCCTGGCGGTCCTGGTCGCGGCATCGGCAATCTTGACCGGCGCGGAGGCGGCCTTCTTCTCTCTGGGTCGCGCCCGGCTGCGCAAGCTCGCCGGGAGCGCGGGCGAGGCCCGTTCGCCGCTGATCGAGCGGCCCCACGACCTGCTCGTCACGCTCCTCGTCGGCATCACGCTCATCAACATCGGCGCCGCCGCGCTGGCGGCGACGCTGGCCGAGGACGTCTTCGGCGCGCGCTACGGCCTCCTGGTCGAGATCATCGGCATGATCCTGATCCTGACCACCTTCGGCGAGGTCCTGCCCATGACCTTCGCCGTCAAGTACCCCGAGCAATTCCTGACGCTGGCCCGCGGGCCGGTGGCCTGGCTCAGTGTCATCCTCAAGCCCGTGCGCTCCACCCTCGGGGCCCTGACCACGCTCACGGTGCATCTCATCGGGAGCGAGCGCCAGGCCCACCCCGAGCTGACCGAGGAAGAGTTGCGCACGCTGGTGGACGTGGGCGCCAAGGAAGGCGTGGTGGAGCGCGAAGAGCGCGAGATGATCCACAAGGTCTTCGAGCTCGAGGACACGCTCGTCCGCTCGGTCATGGTGCCGCGGACCGACATGTTCTGCCTCGACCTCGACACGCCGAGCGACCAGATCCTCCCCGCGCTGCGCGAGAACCTGCACTCGCGGGTGCCCGTGTACGAGGGCTCCATCGACGTCATCGTGGGCATCCTCTATACCAAGGACCTGCTGGCGTACCTCGACGGCCTCCCCGCGGACTTCGACCTGCGCACGCAGCTCCACCCGCCCTACTTCGTGCCGGAATCCAAGCGCGCCGACGTGCTGTTGCAGGAGTTCCAGGCGAAGAAGCTCCACATGGCGATCGTGGTCGACGAGTACGGCGGCACCGCGGGCCTCGTGGCGCTGGAGGATCTGCTCGAGGAGCTGGTGGGCGAGATCGTCGACGAGTACGACGAGCCGGAGCGGCTGATCCAGAAGCTCGACGCCACCACCTTCCGCGTGGCCGGCAAACTCCCGATCGACGAGCTCAATGCCGTCACCGGGCTCGCGCTCTCGAACAAGGCCTACGACACCGTGGGCGGCTGGGTGCTCGACCTCTTCGGACGCGTGCCGCGCAAAGCCGAGCGCCTGGTCACCCCGGAGCTGACCGTGGTGGTCGAGAAGGTCGAGCGAACGCGCGTGGTCGAGGTGGTCGTCCACCTCCACAGGCGCGCCGAAGGCGAGGCCGCGGCGTGATGCTGCTGTGGGTCGCCGTCTTCTGCCTGGCCGTCACGATGTTCTTCTCGGCGGCCGAGATGTCGTTCATCGCGGCCAATCGGTTGCGCATCCGCCACCTGGCCGAGGAAGGCAACACGACGGCGGCCGCCTATCTCGACGCGTTCCGCCGGCCCGAGCGCACGCTGTCGACCGCGATGATGGGCGTGACGATCTCGCACATCGTCGCTTCCTCGGCCGCCACGTTCGCGCTCCTGCCCACGCTGGGGGGCATGGCCCCCCTGGTCGTGACGGCGATCCTCACGCCCATCATGCTGGTGTTCGGCGAGATCATCCCCAAGGCGGTGGCGCGCGAGTGGGCGACCGCGTTGATCGTGCGCGTCTACCGCGGGTTGACCTGGTCCTCCGTCCTGCTGGCGCCCTTCGTCGCGTTCTCCAACGGCGTGGTCGGCGGGCTGCTCCGCCTGCTCGGCGCCACCCCGCCGGGCACGCGCCATTTCGTCTCGCGCGAGGAGCTGAAGGCGTTGCTGGCGATGGAGCCGGGCGAGGCCGACGTGACCAGCCAGGAAGCGGAGATGATCGACAAGATCTTCGACCTCGGCGACACGACGGTGCGCGAGATCATGGTGCCCCTGGTGGACGTCACCATGCTGCCCGCCACTGCCTCGGTGCGCGACGCCGTCGATCTGATCAGAGATCGCGGCTTCTCGCGCATCCCGATCTACCGCGAGCGCGAGACCAACCTCGTGGGCGTAGTGGCGGCCATGGACATCCTGCGCCGCGGCGCCGAGGCCCGGCGGCTGGACGATCTGATGCGCCCGCCGTACTATGTGCCGGAAACCAAGCGGATCGACGACCTGCTGCGCGAGATGCAGCGCGGGCGCATGCACCTGGCCATCGTGGTCGACGAGTACGGCGGATCGACCGGCATCGTGACACTGGAGGACATCGTCGAGGAGATCGTCGGCGAGATCCAGGACGAGCACGACCGCTCACCCGCTCCGGTGGATCGCCTGCCCGACGGCACCTATTGGGTGGCCGGGCGCGCCAACATCGACGAGTTGAACGAGGCGATGGGCTGGACGCTTCCCAAGCAGGACTACGAGACGGTGGCCGGCCTCGTGCTGGCCACGCTCGGCCGTATTCCGCGCACCGGCGAAGAGCTCCAGGTGCCCGGATACACGATCACCGTGCTGGAGGCCGGCCCGCGGCACGTGGCCGCGGTGAAGATCGCTCTGGCACCTCCCAGGCAGGCTTAGCTCCGAAGGAGGCCCTCATGGCTGGCAAGATGGTGGAGTTTCCCTCGAACGGCGGCAAGACCTCCGGTTACCTCGCAACGCCCACGTCGGGCAAGGGCCCGGGCGTGCTCGTGATCCAGGAGTGGTGGGGACTCGTACAGCACATCAAGAACGTCTGTGACCGCTTCGCCGCCGAGGGCTTCACCGCGCTGGCGCCCGACATGTACCACGGCAAGACGGCCAACGAGCCCGACGGGGCCGGCAAGCTCTTCATGGCGCTCAACATCGGACAGGCCGAGAAGGATCTGCGGGGCGCCGTCGATTATCTGGCCACGCAGTCCTCGAGCCAGAAGGTGGGCGCCGTCGGCTTCTGCATGGGCGGCCAGCTCGCGCTCTTCGCCGGCACCGTGAATCCGAAGGTCGGCGCGGTCGTCGATTTCTACGGCATCCATCCCAACGTGAAGCCCGATTACGGCAAGCTCGGCGGGCCCGTGCTCGGCCTCTTCGCCGAGAAGGACCAGTTCGTGAAGCCCGACGACGCCCGCGCCGTTGACGCCGCCATCAAGAAGGCCGGCAAGCAGTCCCAGATCCACGTCTACCCGAACGTCGATCACGCGTTCTTCAACGACGAGAACACGGCCGCCTTCAACAAGGCCGCGGCCGACGACGCGTGGAAGAAAACGCTCGGGTTCTTCAGACAGCATGTGAAGTAAGCTCGGGCCGGCGCGGCTGACGCCGGCTCAGGGGGTGGGCTATGGACGATCGCCTGCTCGTCATCGTCGACCAGAGCCGCGACGATCTCTTCACGACGCTGCGCCGCGACGACGACGACAGCGTCGCCGTCATGCGTGACCGGCGTCAGCCCGGGGCCGCGCCCGGACGTTTCGCGATCGAGCGGCGCCTCCGGGCCGTCGGGCACGACCTCCGCGCCCTCGGGCTCGCCGTCGTGGCGCCGCACGGCCAGCGTGCCCAGGCCGATGTCGTCGCCCGCGCCGCCTTCCTCCGCACGCTCCCGCTCTTCGCCGCCTTCAGCCTGGCCGAGCTGATCGAGCTGGCCGACCACATCGATGAGCGGGCGCTGCGACGGAATCGGACGCTGTTCCACGAGGGCGAGACCAGCGCCGAGATGTTCGTGGTCCGCCAGGGCATCGTGCTGATCTCCAAGGAGGTCACGCCACGAGTGGAGAAGGTCCTGGCCCGGATGAAGCCCGGCGAGTTCTTCGGCGAGATGAACCTCTTCGGGTGCCTGCCGCGCTCGGCGACGGCCCGGGCCGAGACCGACATCGAGCTCATCGTGCTTCAGCGGGCAACGCTCGAAAAGATGCTCGCCATGAAGCCGGCGGCGGCGCTGGCGTTCTTCACCGCCATGGTGCGCGAGTTCTGCACGCGCCTGGCCGCGACCGACGATCTGGTCTCCGAGGTGACGCGCTGGGGCCTGGAAGCGACGGGGCTGGATAGCGATCTTCGATAACTACGCGCTCGCGGCGGCGGCCTTCTCCTTCTTCTTCCGCTTGCCTCCGCTCTCGGCCTCCGCCTTGCCCTCGCCCTTGCCCGGCCTTTCCTTCTTCTCGCCCTTCTTGCCCTTGCCGTCGGGCGGCGTCTCGGGACGATCGACGAGCTCGAGGTAGACGACGGGGGCGCCGTCGCCGCGGCGGACGCCGGCGTGGATGATGCGCGTGTAGCCGCCGTGGCGGTCGGCGTAGCGCGCGCCGATCTGATCGAAGAGCCGGCGCACCACCTCGGTGTCCGGCATCATCGAGAGCGCCTGGCGCCGGGCGTGCAGGCTTTCGCGCTTGGCCAGCGTCACCATGTGGTCGGCCAGGCCGCGGACGGCTTTCGCCTTGGCCTCGGTCGTCTCGATGCGCTCGTGGCGGAAGAGGGCGACGAGCATGTTGCGAAGCATGGCCGTGCGGTGCTCGCTGACCCGGCCCAGCCGGAAGCGATGGTTACGGTGCCTCATCGAACCACTCCTCCGCCACGGTTGAGCGTTCCCAGAATGTTGGGATCGATGCGCATGCCGATCGAGAGCCCGAGCGCGGCCAGCGCCGTCTTGATCTCGTCGATGGACTTCTCGCCGAGGTTCTTCACCTGCTCGAGATCGGCCTCGGTCTTCTGGGCGAGGTCGGCCACGACGTGGATCTCGGCGTTCTTGAGCGCGTTGATGGCTCGGGCCGGCAGCGGCAGCTCTTCGAGCGGCTTGCTGAGCGCGTCGCGCAGATACTCTTCACCGGACGCGCCCTCGGTCTCCGCCTCTTCGACCGGCGCACCCGCCGCCAGCGGGCTGAAGTGGCCGCGCAGGAAGCCGGCCGCGCGCTCGAGCGCGTCCTCGGGACTGACGGCGCCGTTGGTCCAGATCTCGATCACGAGCTTCTCGTAGTCGGTGATCTTGCCCAGCCGTGACGGATCGACCGTGTAGGCGATCCGCGTGATCGGCGAGTAGGCGGCGTCGAGCGGCAGGGCGCCCGCCGGCACGCTGCCGGTCTTCTTGTCGAGGGCTTCGTAGCCACGACCGACGCCGATGCCGAGCTCCATCGAGACCTTGGCCCCCGCGCCCAGCGTGAAGAGGTGCGTCTCGGGGTTGATGACCTCGATGTCGGTCTCGGGGACGTCCGCGCCGGTCACCGTCTTCGGCCCGCTCACCTCGACGCGGACCGTGCGGGGCTCGCCGGCCGGCACCTGGATCGTGAGCTTCTTGAGGTTCAGCAGCACGTCGGCCGTGCTCTCGGTGACGCCGGCGATCGGCTGGTCAGCGCTCTTGAGGCCGTCGATCTTCACCCACGACACGGCCGAGCCGGGCACGATGTTGAGCAGGGTGCGCCGGAGCGAGTGGCCGACGGTGAGCGCGTAGCCCTTCTCGAACGGCTCGGCCACCAGCCGGCCGTAGCGGTCGGTCAGGATCTCCCACTCGACTTTGCGCGGCTTCTGAAACGGGATGCGTGGCATCGTGCTCCGGTCCTTTCGCTACTTGCTGTACAGCTCGACGATCAGCTGTTCCGACACCGGGATCTGGATGTCTTCGCGGAGCGGCAGGCTCCGCACGAAGCCCTTGCGCTCGTTGGGATCCACCTCGAGCCACTGGGGGATCTGGCCGCGGCCCGCATTGAGGTTGTCGTCCACGCGGGGGGCGTGCTTGGAGTTCGGCCGGAGCTGCACGACATCGCCCACCTTGACCAGGAACGACGGCACCGAAACCTTGCGCCCGTTCACGGCCAGGTGGCCGTGGGCCACCATCTGCCGGCCCTCGCGGCGCGAGGCGGCGAAGCCCAGGCGATGGACGACGTTGTCCAGGCGCAGCTCGAGCAGCTTCAGGAGGTTCTCACCGGTCACGCCCTTCTCGCGCTCGGCCCAGTGGAAGTACTTCCGGAACTGGCCCTCGAGCACGCCGTAGATGCGCTTGGCCTTCTGCTTCTCGCGCAATTGCACGCCGAAGGCGGTGAGCTTGCCGCGATTCAGGCCGTGCTGGCCGGGCGGATAGTTGCGCCGCTCGATCGCGCACTTGTCGGTGAAGCAGCGGGCGCCTTTCAGGAACAGCTTCATGCCCTCGCGGCGGCACAGGCGGCACTTCGCGTCACGGTATCGGGCCATGGCGCCGCCCCCTACACCCGCCGCCGCTTCGGCGGCCGGCAGCCGTCGTGCGGGATGGGCGTGACGTCGCGGATCGCGGTGATCTCGAGCCCGGTGGCCTGCAACGAGCGGATGGCCGCCTCGCGCCCGGCACCGGGGCCCTTCACGAACACCTCGATGGTCTTCAGGCCGTACTCCATCGCCTTGCGGGCGGCCGCCTCGGCCGCGGTCTGGGCCGCGAACGGCGTGCTCTTGCGGGAGCCCTTGAATCCGGCGCTGCCCGCGCTGGACCACGACACGACGTTGCCCATCTTGTCGGTGAGGGTCACGATCGTGTTGTTGAACGTGGCCTGCACGTGCGCGACGCCGATGCGGACTTCGCGGCGCTCGCGTCGCTTGCCGCCCTTCTTGCGAGGGGCCGGCTTGCCGGCTGCTGCTGCTGCTGGCTGATCTGCCATACCTTATGCTCCTGGCTTCTTGGCTGCTGCCGGGGCCGCCGGAGCGGCCGCTGCCGTGGGCTTCTTCTTGACCATGACGCCCTTGCGCGGGCCCTTGCGGGTGCGGGCGTTCGTATGCGTCCGCTGGCCGCGGACCGGCAAGCCCTTGCGATGACGGATGCCGCGATAGGCGCCGATGTCCATCAACCGCTTGACGTTCATCGAGATCTCGCGCCGGAGGTCGCCTTCCACCTTGATCTCGCGCTCGAGGATCTCGCGCACGCGGCCGGTCTCGTCCTCCGACCACGTCTTCACGCGCTTGTTGTGGTCCACGTGCGCCTGCTTGAGCACGCGCATCGCCGTCGGGCGGCCGATGCCGTAGATATAGGTGAGCGCCACTTCGCCACGCTTCTCCCGGGGAAGATCGACGCCTGCGATTCGAGCCATGGGTGTTCTCCGCTCTCAGCCTTGCCGCTGCTTGTGGCGCGGGTTCTTGCAAATGATTCGCACGACGCCGCTGCGCCGCACCACCTTGCAGTGCTCGCAGCGCGCCTTGATCGACGGTCTCACTTTCATCTCTGCACTCGCTCTCCTACGTGAACCGCTCGCTCGTCGAGCCGCCCGTCTGTCACTTGAACCGGTACGTGATGCGGCCGCGAGTCAGATCGTACGGCGACAGTTCCACCTTGACCCGGTCACCGGGCAGGATCCGGATGAAGTTCATCCGCATCTTGCCGCTCACGTGCGCCAGCACGCGATGGCCGTTCTCCAGCTCCACGCGAAACATCGCGTTGGGGAGCGGCTCCACCACCGTGCCCTCGACCTCGATCGCATCTTCTTTCGGCATCACGCCGCCACCCGTCTGGTCAGCACATCTGGTCCGTTGTCGGTTACGGCGATGGTGTGCTCGAAGTGCGCCGCCAGGCTGCCGTCCTTGGTGACCGCCGTCCACCCGTCGTCCAGGATGCGGACGTCGTACGAACCCATCGTCACCATCGGCTCGATGGCCACCACCATGCCCTTCTTGAGCTGCGGCCCGTGGCCCGGCTCACCGAAGTTCGGGATCTGCGGGTCCTCGTGCAGGTTCCGGCCGATCCCGTGGCCCACGAACGCGCGCACGACGCCGAAGCCATGGGCCTCGACGTGCCTTTGCACGGCGTGGGAGATGTCGCTGAGACGCTGCCCCGGCCGGCACTGGGTGATGGCGAGATCGAGGCTCTGGCGCGTCACGTCGAGCAGTTCCTGGACCCGCGCCGGAATCTCGCCGATCGGCATCGTGAACGCACAGTCGGCGTAATACCCCTCGACGATACACCCGAGGTCCAGCCCCACGATGTCGCCTTCCTTCACCCGGCGATGCGCCGACGGGATGCCATGAACGATCTCTTCGTTGATGGAGATGCAGACGGTCGCCGGAAACCCGCGATAGCCCTTGAACGCCGGCGTGGCGCCGCGGGCCACGATGAACTCCTCGACCTCCTCGTCGATCTCCAGCGTCGACAGCCCGGGCTTCACGAAACCGCGCAGCATCTCCATGACGTCGGCGAGGATCTGACCACCGCGGCGCATCAGGTCGATCTCCCGCGCCGACTTGAGGACGATCACCCGTTCACCGCTTTCTTGATGTCGCCGTGGATCGTCTCGATCTTGCCCTCGCCGGCCACGGTCCTCAGCACGCCGCGCTTCTTATAGCGGTCGAGCAGCGGCGACGTCTGCTCGGCGTAGACCTGGAGCCGTTTGCGCACCGTCGCCTCGCGGTCGTCCTCACGCTGGACGAGGGTGCTGCCGCAGCGGTCGCAGACGTTCTCATGCTTCGGCGGGTTGGACGTGACGTGGAACGTCGACTGGCACTTCGGGCAGGAGCGGCGGCCGGTAAGCCGGCGCACCAGCTCGGCATCGGAGACGTCGAAGTAGACGACCCGGTCGAGCGACACGCCGAGGTCGCCCAATAACCGCTCCAGCGCGTCGGCCTGGGGGATCGTTCGTGGGAACCCGTCCAGGATGAACCCGCGCTTGGCATCCGGCTGGGCCAGGCGCTCGGCGATCAACCGGACGATCACGTCGTCGGGAACCAGGGCGCCCCGGTCCATGTAGGCCTTGGCTTCGCGTCCGAGCGGCGTGCCGTTGGCGACGGCCTCGCGCAGCATGTCGCCGGTGGCCACCTGCGGCACGTTCAACTCGCGCGCGAGCTCGCGCGCCTGGGTGCCCTTGCCGGCGCCGGGAGGTCCGAGGAAGACGAGGCGCACCCGGGCTCAGCCTCGCGAGAACGCGCCCGAGCGCGAGCGCGACCGCTTGAGGAAGCCCTCGTAGTTCCGCATGAGCAGATGGGACTCCATCTGGCGCACGGTGTCCAGCGCCACGCCGACCACGATCAAGAGGCTGGTGCCGCCAAAGTAGAACGGCACGTTGAACCAGCGAATCAGGAAGTCGGGCAGCACCGAGATGAGCGCCAGGAACAGCGCGCCCGGCAGCGTGATGCGCGTGAGCACGTGGTCGATGTACTCGGCCGTCTTCTTGCCGGGCCGGACGCCGGGGATGAATCCGCCGTACTTCTTCATGTTGTCGGCGAGATCGATCGGGTTGAAGACGATGGCCGTGTAGAAGTACGCGAAGAAGACGATCAGGCCCATGTACAGCATCGTGTACGAGAAGCGCCCCGGGCTCAGCGCGTCGGCGATGGCCTGCATCCAGGGATGCGGCACGAAGCGGGTCAGCGTGGCCGGGAAGAGGATCAGCGACGAGGCGAAGATCACCGGGATGACGCCCGCGGTGTTGATCCGGAGCGGGATGTGCGTGGACTGCCCGCCGTAGACGCGACGGCCCACCACGCGGCGCGCGTACTGGACGGGGATCTTGCGCTGACCCTCCTGCATCAGGACGACCGCCGCCGTCACCGCGACCATCAGCGCGATGAGGGAGAGGAAGACGAAGAGCTTCATCTCGCCCGTCGTCAGCAGCGTGTAGGAGGCGGTGACCGCCGAGGGCAGCCGGACGACGATGCCCGCGAAGATGATCAGCGAGATGCCGTTGCCAATGCCCTTCTCGGAGATCTGCTCGCCGATCCACATGATGAGCGCGGTGCCGGCGGTGAGGGTCACCATCGTCAGCAGCCGGAAGCCCCAGCCGGGATTGGGCACGATCGAGGCGCCGCCCGGGCTGCGCATGCTCTCGAGCCCGATGGCGATGCCGAGCGCCTGCACGCCCGAGAGCACGATGGTGCCGTACCGCGTGTACTGCGTGATCTTCTTGCGCCCGGCCTCACCTTCCTTGGCCAATCGCTCGAGCGCGGGGATCACGACGGTGAGGAGCTGCAGGATGATCGACGCCGAGATGTACGGCATGATGCCGAGCGCGAAGATCGATAGGCGTCGCAGGTTGCCGCCCGAGAAGAGATCGACCATGCCCAGCAGCGTGCCCTGGACCTGGTCGAAGAACTGGGCGAGCGCGTGGCCGTCGATGCCCGGCGTCGGAACGTGGGCGCCCAGGCGGTACGCGATCAACAGCACCGCGGTGAACATCAGGCGGCGCTTGAGCTCCGGAATCTTGAAGACGTTTTGGAAGCTCTGCAGGCCCTCGATCACGTCGCGCTCACCTCGGCCGCCAGCAGTTCCACGCGGCCGCCCCGAGCTTCGATCTTCTGGCGGGCCGACGCGCTGATGGCGTGCACTTTGACGGTGAGGGCATGGGGCACCTCGCCGTCGCCCAGGATCTTCACTCGCTCCCGATCGGAGTTCTTGATGAGCCGCGCCTTGACGAGGCCCTCGGCGTCCACCACCGAGTTGGCGCCGAACGCGGCCAGCGACTTGAGATTGACGATCGCATACGGATGCTTGCCACCGTGAGGCAGGAAGCCGCGCTTGGGGATCCGGCGGTAGAGCGGCATCTGGCCGCCCTCGAAGCCACCCGCCTTGCCGCCACCCGAGCGGGCGTTGTGCCCCTTGCTGCCCTTCGTCGCCGTCTTGCCGTGGCCCGAGCCCGGCCCGCGGCCGACCCGTTTGCGTCGCGTCTTCGCGCCCGGCGCCGGGCGCAGGTCCTCAAGCTTCATGGCTGACTCGCAGCACGTGCGGCACTTTGGCGATCATCCCGCGGATCGTCGGCGTGTCGTCGTGCACGACGGACCGGTTCATGTGTCTGAGACCCAGCGCCTTCACCGTCGCCTCCTGCCGCGGCGACAGCCCGATGATGCTTCGCGTGAGCGTGAGCTTAAGCCTCCGGGCGGGCACCCGCGGTCTCCTCCACGATCGTGCTGTTGCCGTCGCCGCGCCGCCGAGCCGCGTGCAAGTCTTGAAGTCGCTTGAGCTGGCGGAGCGCGTCGATGGTGGCCTTGAGGACGTTGTGGGGATTGTTCGAGCCGAGCGTCTTCGTCAGGATGTCCTGGACCCCGGCGGCTTCCAGCACGGGCCGGACGGCGCCGCCGGCAATGACCCCGGTGCCCGGCACGGCGGGCTTGAGGAACACGCGGCCGGCGCCGAAGTGCCCGGTGATCTCGCACGGGATCGTCGTGTCCTTGAGGGGCACGAAGATCAGGGCCTTCTTGGCGTGCTCGACCGCCTTCCGGATGGCCTCGGGGACTTCGTGAGCCTTGCCCAGCCCGACGCCGACGTGGCCACGGCCGTCGCCGACCACGACCAGCGCCGTGAACGAGAAGCGCCGGCCGCCCTTGACGACCTTGGCCACGCGGTTGATGGACACCACGCGGTCGTTCAATTCCAGCACGCTCGGATCGATCTTCGCTTCCGCCACCCTTGTCTCCTGACTCTCGCCTAGAACACGAGACCCGCGGCGCGCGCCGCCTCGGCCAGTGCCTTCACCCGCCCGTGATACTTGTAGCCGCCGCGGTCGAACACCACACGCTCGATCCCCTGGGCCTTGGCGCGCTGGCCCAGCAGCTCGCCGATGACCTTGGCGGCGGCAACGTTGCCGCCCGTCTTGTGGCCCTGCCGAAATTCCTTGCTGCGCGTGTCCACGGCCACGATGGTCCGGCCCGCATCGTCGTCGATGACCTGGGCGTAGATGTGATTGAGACTCCGGAACACCGCCAGCCGCGGCCGTCCCGCCGACCCGCGCACGTGCCGGCGCAGCCGGTCGTGCCGCAGGTTCCTCGACGCCCGCCGGTCCTTGATGATCATTTGGCGCCCGCCTTCTTGCCGACCTTGCGCCGGATGACCTCGTCGGCATACTTGACGCCCTTGCCCTTGTAGGGATCCGGCTTACGCAGCGCGCGCAGCTTCGCCGCCGTCTGGCCGAGCAGGGCCTTGTCGGCCCCGCGCAGCGTGATCGCCACCTGCTTCTCGATCTCGGCGGTGACCCCGTCGGGCAGCGGAAAGATCACGGGGTGCGAGTAGCCCAGGGCGAGCTGGATCGTCGCCTTGCCCTGCATCTGGGCCCGGTAGCCGATGCCCACGATGTCGAGCTTGCGCTCGAAGCCGTCCTTGACGCCGCTCACCATGTTGGCGACCAGCGCCCGGGCCGTGCCGTGGAGGGCTCGGGCCTGCCGGTGGTCGGCCTCGCGCGTGAGCACGAGCGTGTTGTTCTCGAGCCTGGCGATGAGCCCGTCGGGAAGGGACTGCGAGAGCTTGCCCTTGGGGCCTTCCGCTCTCACCAGTCCATTTTCCACCTGGACCTTCACGCCCTGGGGAATGACGACGGGCTTCTTGCCGATGCGTGACATCGTCAGCCTCTCACCATACGTAGGCGAGGACTTCGCCGCCCACCTTCTGCTTGCGCGCCTCGCGGTCGGTCACGACACCCCTGGACGTGGACACGATCGTCACGCCCATGCCGCCGAGGATGGTCGGGATCGCGTCGTGCCCGACGTAGACCCGCCGTCCCGGCGTGGACACGCGCACCAGCCCCGAGATCATCTTCTCGTTGGCCGTGCCGTATTTCAGATAGACACGGAGCGTGCCCTGCTTCTCGTCCTCGAGCACGCGGAAGTTCTTGATGAAGCCCTCGCTCTTGAGGATCTCGGCGAGGCGCAGCTTGATTCGGGACGACGGGATGTCCACCTTCTCGTGCTCGGCCCGGCTGGCGTTGCGGACGCGGGTCAGGAAGTCGGCGATGGGATCGCTTCTCATGGCCGCCTCACCAGCTCGCCTTGAGGATGCCCGGCACCTCGCCCTTGAGCGCGAGCTCGCGAAAGCACAGGCGGCACAGCTCGAACTTGCGCAGGTAGCCGCGGGGCCGGCCGCACAGCTTGCACCGGTGGTAGCCGCGCGTCGAGAACTTCGGGGTCCGCTGCGATTTCATGATGAGCGACGTCTTGGCCATGGCTCTTCCGTCTACTCTCTGAACGGCATTCCGAGGTGCGTGAGGAGCGCTTTGGCTTCCTCGTCCGTCTGAGCCGTCGTCACGATGTTGATGTCCATGCCCCGGACCTTGTCCACCTTGTCGTAGACGATCTCGGGGAAGATCAGCTGCTCGCGCAGGCCGAGCGCGTAGTTGCCGCGGCCGTCGAAGCCCTTGGGGGGCACGCCCTTGAAGTCACGCACGCGGGGCAGCGCCACGTTGACCAGGCGATCGAGGAACTCGTACATGCGCGCGCCCCGCAACGTGACCTTGGCCCCGATCGGCACGCCCTCGCGCAGCTTGAAGTTGGCGATCGACTTCTTGGCCCGCGTCACGATCGGCCGCTGTCCGCTGATGGCGCGCAGGTCGGCGGTGGCGAAGTCCATGATCTTCGCGTTGTCACGGCCCTCGCCGACGCCCATGTTGATGACGATTTTCTCCAGGCGCGGCACCGCGAACGGGTTGGCGTAGCTGCGCTCCTTCATGAGCGCCGGCACGATGGTCGCGCGGAAGCGGTCCCGCAGCCGCGGCGCGACCTCGCCGGTGCCCTTGGGCCGCGTCTTGCCGACCGGCGGAGCGGCGGCGTCCCCCTTCTTGGGCTGGCCCTTCCCGGCCGGAGCCGGCTTGGGCGCCGGCTTCTTCGTCGTTCCTGGCGCGGAGGCTGGATTCGCCATGTCGTCTAACCCTTGTCCACCGATTCGCCGCAGCGCTTGCACATGCGGACCTTGCGGCCGTCGGCCAGCAGCTTGATGCCCGTGCGTGACGCCTTGTCGCAGCGGCTGCACACCAGCAGCACGTTGGAGAGCGCCATCGCCCCCTCGCGCTCGATGATGCCGCCCTGCCGGAGCTTCTGCGTGGGTCGCTGGTGCTTCTTGACCATGTTGACGTGCTCGACGAGCACACGGCCCTTCTCCGGCGACACCCGCAGGACCTTGCCACGCTTGCCACGCTCGCGCCCGGTGATGACCGCCACCGTGTCGCCCTTGCGTACGTGCACGCTCGTCGCCATCAGATGACCTCGGGAGCCAGGGAGATGATCTTGGTGAACTGCCGCTCCCGCAGCTCGCGCGCCACCGGGCCGAAGATGCGGGTGCCCACGGGATTCTCGTCGGGCTTGATCAGCACGACGGCGTTCCGGTCGAAGCGGATGTAGGAGCCGTCCTTGCGGCGGACCTCCTTGACCGTACGCACCACCACGGCCCGGGCCACCTCACCCTTCTTGACGGTGCCGTCGGGCGCCGCCTCCTTGACCGCCACGATGACGGTGTCACCCAGGGAGGCGTAGCGCTTGTTCGCTCCGCCCATGACCCGAATGCACTGCACCTTCTTGGCGCCGGAGTTGTCCGCGACGTCGAGCATCGAGCGTGGCTGGATCATCGGTCAGGACACGCGGGTCAGGATCTTGCTGATCCGCCACCGCTTCTCCCTCGAGAGCGGGCGCGTCTCCTCGATCAGCACGCGGTCGCCCACGCGGCTCTCGTTCGCCTCGTCGTGCGCCTTGACCTTCTTGGCGCTCCGCACGACGCGCTCGTACCGCGGGTGCCGATACACCCGCTCGATCCTCACCACGCGCGTCTTCTGCATGGCGTCGCTCACCACCACGGCTTCTCGCGTCTTCCGGTCACCGAGCGCCATGCTCTATGCCCTCTTCGCCTTCTTCGCCGGCGTCTTCTTCGCCGCTGATTTCGTGGTCCTGGTCTTCGTGGCCGCCGCGGCCCGACGCCGGGTCGACGCCTTCTTCTTCGGCGCCTTGGGCTCCGTGACCGCCGCGATCGCCGCCGGCACGGTGGGCACCTCCACACGCGCGCCCTGCTCTCGCAGGATCGTCAGCGCCCGGGCGACGTCACGGCGGGCCTGGCTGAGGCGGGATGGGTTCTTGGCCACGCCCATCGAGAGCTGGAAGCGGAGGTTGAAGACCTCCTCCGACAGCTCACGCACCTTCTGCCGCATCTCGTCCTCGCTCAGATCCCGCCACTTGGCCGGTTTCATCGTCTCGCCTCAGAGCGCTCGCACGCGGCTGACGAACTTCGTCTCGATGCCCATCTTCTGGCCGGCGGTGCGGAACGCCTCCCGGGCCATCTCTTCCGTCACGCCTTCCATCTCGTAGAGGATCCGGCCCGGCTTCACGACGGCGACCCACTCTTCCGGGTTGCCCTTGCCCTTGCCCATCCGGGTCTCGGCGGGCTTCTTCGTCACCGGCTTATCGGGAAAGACCCTGATCCAGACTTTGCCGCCCCGCTTGAGGCTTCGGGTGAGGGCCACGCGCGCGGCCTCGATCTGGCGGTTCGTGACCCAGCCAGGCTCGAGCGCCTTGAGGCCGTATTCACCGAAGGCCAGGGTCGAACCGCGCTGGGCCTTGCCACGCATGCGACCGCGCTGGGCCTTCCGGTACTTGACGCGCTTGGGCATCAGCATGGACGGTCCTCTAGGCCTCCGCGGGCGCCTTGGCGAGCACCTCGCCCTTGAAGATCCAGACCTTCACGCCGATCGTCCCGTACGTCGTGTGGGCGGTGGCCATCCCGAAGTCGATGTCGGCGCGCAGCGTGTGCAGCGGCACCCGACCGTCGCGATACCACTCGCGGCGGGCGATCTCGGAGCCGCCCAGGCGCCCGGAGCAGGCGATCCGGATCCCGTCGGCGCCCAGCCGTAGCGAGGACGTCACCGCCTTCTTCATCGCCCGACGGAAGGCCACGCGCTTCTGAAGCTGCAACGCGACGTTCTCGGACACGAGCTGGGCGTCGAGCTCGGGATGGATGACCTCCTCGATGTTGAGGTAGATCTCCTTCTGCGTCCGCGCCTGCAGCTCGTTCTTGAGCCGCTCCACCTCGGCGCCCTTGCGGCCGATGATGATCCCCGGCCGCGCCGTCGCCACGGTGATCCGGGCGCGATTCGCCGAGCGCTCGATGTCGATCCGGGAGATCCCGGCGTGATAGAGCTGGTCCTTGATGTAGCGCCGGATCTTCACGTCCTCGTGCAGCAGCTTCGCGTAGTTCTTGGTCGCGAACCACCGCGACGACCACGTCCGCGTGACGCCCAGGCGAAAGCCGATCGGATGTGTCTTCTGGCCCATTATCTCTTCCCCTTGCCCGCTCCACGCTTCGAGGCCGCCGCCTTGCCTCCGCCCCGGGGCGCCTTCGTCCGGGCCGCCGGCTTCGCGTCTGGGGTTTCCGCGGCGGCGGCCGGCCGAGCTGCCGGTGGGCGCGCGCGCTCCGGTGCAGGCGCCAGGCGGGCGCCGTTGACCTCGTCACTGACCGCAACCATCAGATGGCTCGTGCGGTGCTTGATGAAGAACGCGCGGCCCATCGCGCGCGGCTGCACGCGCTTGAGGGACGGCCCTCCGTCCGCCGTGGCCTGCACCACGCGCAGGTCGTCGAGGTTCCGGACCTGATGGTTGTGCTCGGCGTTGGCGATCGCCGAGCGCAGCACCTTCTCGATCAAGCGGGCCGCGATCCGCGGCGTGTACTGGAGCGTCGCCAGGGCGTCGGCCACCGACTTGCCACGGATCTGCTCGAGCACGACCCCCGCCTTCCGGGACGACACCCGCACGAACCGTGCGCGCGCGAACGTGCGCATGGCCTAGGTCTTTCCCGTCGGCGACGCCGAGGCCTTCTCGGCCTGGCCGTGCGCCTTGAACGTCCGCGTCATCGCGAACTCGCCGAGGCGATGACCGACCATGTTCTCGGTCACGTAGACGGGGATGAACTTCTTGCCGTTGTGGACGGCCAGGGTGTGGCCCACGAATTCCGGGGCGATCGTCGAGCGCCGCGACCACGTCTTGAGGACCTTCTTCTGGCGCGAGCGGTTCATCTCTTCGATGCGACCGAGCAGTGTCTCGTCGATGTACGGGCCCTTCTTGAGCGAGCGTCCCATCCCCGGCTCCTATTTCTTCCGTCGCGTCACGATCCACGTGTCCGACGGCCGCGCGCCCCGTCGGGTCTTGTAGCCCTTGGTCGGCTTGCCCCACGGAGTCATGGGGTGATTCCCCTTCCCCTTGCCCTCGCCGCCGCCCATGGGATGGTCGACTGGGTTCATGACCGTGCCGCGCACTGTCGGCCGGAAGCCACGCCAACGCACGCGGCCAGCCTTGCCGATCGAGACGTTCTCGTGGTCGAGGTTGCCCACCTGACCGATCGTGGCCATGCAGTCGAGACCGATGAGGCGGACCTCACCGGACGGCAGCTTCAGCGTCGCGCGGTCGCCTTCCTTGGCCAGGAGCTGAGCCTGAGCACCGGCGCTTCGGCAGAGCTGGGCACCACGTCCCGGCTGGAGCTCGACGTTGTGCACGAGCGTGCCGACCGGAATGTTCCGGATCGGCAGCGCGTTGCCGGGCAGGATGTCGGCCTGCGGCCCCGACATCACGACGTCGCCCGCCTTGAGTCCGTAGGGGGCCACGATGTAACGCTTCTCGCCGTCGCGGTAAACGAGCAGGGCCAGGTGCGCCGAGCGGTTCGGATCGTATTCGATGCCCTCCACCCGCGCCGGAATGCCGAACTTTTCGCGCCGGAAGTCGACGTCGCGCAGCATCCGCTTGTGCCCGCCGCCCCGATGACGCACGGTGATGCGCCCATACGCGTTGCGGCCGTTCGTCCTCCGCTTGGCGGTGAGGAGGCTCTTCTCCGGCGTCGACTTGGTGACGTCGTCGCGGACGACATACGTCAGATACCGCCGGGCCGGGGACGTTGGCTTCAGGGTCCGGATGGCCATGGCTCAGGCGCCCTCCACGAGCTCGATCTTGTGGCCGGGCGCGAGCTGCACGACGGCCTTCTTCCAGCTCGGACGCCGGCCCTGGTGCCGGCCCATCCGCTTGAGCTTCCCCTCGTACGAGGAGGTGCGGACGTCGCTCACCTTCACGTTGAAGACGCGCTCGACGGCCATGCGGATCTCGACCTTGTTGGCGTCGGGCTGCACCTGGAACGTCACGACGTTGCCCTCTTCTTTCTGACGCATGCTCTTCTCGGTCATGATCGGCTTGATGATGACCGTGCGCGGCTCTCGGCTCATTCGCTCAGCGCCTCCTGGAGCGCGAGCAACGCGCTCCGCTCGAAGAGCGCCTGGCGGCAGCGCAGGAGCTGATACACCGACACGTGCGACGGCGTCTCGACCGTCAGCCACGGCACGTTGCGCGCCGCCCGGCTGACCGGCTCGCCGAGCGTCTGCACGACGAGCAACGTGGGCGCCTCGGCCAGACCCCAGCCGGTGAGCTGCGTCACGAGCGACTTCGTCTTTCCATCACCGGCGTCGACAGCGTCCACGACCTTCAGCTCGCCGGCGGCGACCTTGGCCGCCACGGCCGCCCGTAGCGCTTCGCGCCGCATGGTGCGCGGCATGTCCTTCTCGTAGCCGTGCGGCGTGGGACCGAACGGCTTGCCGCCGCCCTTCCACTGGGTCGCGCGGATGGAGCCCTGGCGGGCGCGGCCGGTGCCCTTCTGCTTCCACGGCTTCTTGCCGCCGCCCGACACCTCGCTGCGGCCCTTGGTGTCGTGGGTGCCGGCGCGGCGATCGGCCAGCTCGCGCGTCACCGCTTGATGGAGCAGGGGCACCCGCACCTCGACGCCGAACACCTCCGGCTTGAGGTCGAGCGTGCCGCCCTTGCCACCCTTTGCGCCGAGGACTTCGACGGTCGGCATCACTTCTTCTCGGTCTTCTGTTGCTGCTGGGCTTTCGTGATCTTCACGCTCTTGCGAATCATCACCAGGCTGCCGTTGGCCCCGGGGACCGCGCCGCGCAGCAGCAGCAGGCTCTGCTCGGGCAGGACGCGCACGACACTCACGTTGAGCACGGTGCGCTGCTCGCCGCCCATGCGGCCCGGCAGATGATGACCCGGCCACACGCGGGAAGGATCCGAGGAGGCGCCGATGGAGCCCGGGGCGCGGTGGAACATGGAGCCGTGGGTCGCGTCGCCGCCGTACCAGCCGTAGCGCCGGACGCCGCCCTGGAAGCCCTTGCCCTTCGTCACCCCGACCACGTCGACCAGCTCCCCCGGCTTGAACAGCTCGGCCGTCACCGCCTGGCCGACCTGATAGCCCTGGAGCGTCTCGGCCTTGTCCAGGCGGATCTCGCGCACGATACGCATCGGCTCGACGTTGGCCTTCTTGAAGTGTCCGGCCATCGGCTTGGTCACGTTCTTCTTCCGCGCCTCGAAGCCGAGCTGTAACGCGTCGTAGCCGTGACTGTCTCGCGTCCGGACGCCGACGACCGTGCACGGGCCGGCCTGGATCACCGTCACCGGTACTTGATTCCCGTCGTCGGCAAACACCTGGGTCATGCCGACTTTACGTCCGATCAGTCCTTCTTTCCGCGCCATCGCCTTCCCTGGCTGGGGCTACGCCCCGACGACCGTCATCACAGCTTGATCTCCACGTCCACGCCGGCCGGGAGATCGAGTTTCATGAGCGAATCGACCGTCGCCGGCGTGGGATCGACGATGTCGAGCAGGCGCTTGTGCGTGCGCATCTCGAACTGCTCGCGCGACGTCTTGTCGACGTGAGGTGAGCGCAGCACCGTCCACCGGTTGATCATCGTCGGCAGCAGCACCGGCCCGGCCACCCGCGCGCCGGTGCGACGCACGGTCTCCACGATCTCTTTGACCGACCGATCGAGCAGGCGGTGATCGTAGGCCTTGAGACGGATGCGGATCTTCTGATCGGCGGTCAACGTCGCCATGCTCTACTCCTGGATCTCGGTGACGACGCCGGCGCCCACCGTGCGGCCCCCTTCGCGGATCGCGAACCGCAACTCCTTCTCCATCGCGATCGGCTGGATCAGCTCGATCGCCAGCGTCACGTTGTCCCCCGGCATCACCATCTCCACCCCCGCCGGCAACGTGCACACCCCCGTCACGTCCGTCGTCCGAAAGTAAAACTGCGGCCGGTACCCGTTGAAGTAGGGCGTGTGCCGCCCCCCCTCTTCCTTCGTCAGCACGTACACCTCGGCCTTGAAGTTCTTGTGCGGTTTGATCGACGCCGGCTTGGCCAGCACCTGCCCCCGCTCCACCTCGTCCTTGTCCACCCCCCGCAACAGCGCCCCGATATTATCCCCCGCCTGCCCTTCGTCCAGCAGCTTCCGGAACATCTCCACGCCCGTCACCACGCTCTTGCGCGTGGCGTGGATCCCCACGATCTCCACTTCCTCGCCCACCTTCACGATCCCTCGCTCGACTCGCCCGGTCACCACCGTCCCCCGCCCCGTGATCGAGAAGATGTCCTCGATCGGCATCAGAAACGGCTTGTCCACCGGCCGCGGCGGCGTCGGAATGTAGCTGTCCACCGCCTGCATCAGCTTCCAGATCGCCTCCGCCGCCTTCGGGTCCTCCGGCTTCTCGTTGGCCTGCAGCGCCGACCCCCGGATCACCGGCACCTCGTCCCCCGGAAACTGGTACTTCTTGAGAAGCTCACGGACCTCGAGTTCGACCAGGTCGAGAATTTCAGGATCGTCGACCATATCGACTTTGTTCATGAAAACAACCAAGAACGGGACGTTCACCTGCCGCGCCAGCAGGACATGTTCCCGCGTCTGCGGCATCGGGCCGTCGTTGGCCGCCACCACCAGAATCGCCCCGTCCATCTGGGCCGCCCCCGTGATCATGTTCTTGATGTAGTCCGCGTGCCCCGGGCAGTCGATGTGGGCGTAGTGCCGCTTGTCCGTCTCGTACTCCACGTGCGCCACCGCGATCGTGATCCCCCGCTCCCGTTCTTCCGGCGCGTTATCGATCGACCCGTACTCCCGCACCGCGATCGCCTTGTTCTTCGTGTGCAGCACCTTCGTGATCGCCGCCGTCAACGTCGTCTTGCCGTGGTCGATGTGCCCGATCGTCCCGATGTTCACGTGCGGCTTCGTCCGCTCGTACTTCGCCTTCGCCATCACTGACCTCCGTTGGCCGCGACAATCCTCTCGAGGGCGATGGAGCCCATGTCCGGGATTGAACCGGAGACCTCGTCCTTACCAAGGACGCGCTCTGCCGACTGAGCTACATGGGCGTGGCCAATCGTCATGGGGCCCCGAAATGGCCCCCAAACCCCCGACGTTCGTCGCCCCCGGCAAAGCCGTGGGCTCCTCGATATCGCTTGGAGCGGGAAACGGGATTCGAACCCGCGACCCCCAGCTTGGAAGGCTGGCGCTCTACCGCTGAGCTATTCCCGCCCATGTAAAGGCCGCCTCGTGCGCAAGTGGTGGGGAGGGGAGGGTTTGAACCTCCGAAGGCCGAAACCAGCAGATTTACAGTCTGCCCCCTTTGACCACTTGGGTACCTCCCCGAACCTGCCGGTATGATGTCTCGGAACTCCTCGGAATCTAACAACAGTTGGCTGGCGCTGGCGGGAGGATTTGAACCCCCGACCCACTGCTTACAAGGCAGTTGCTCTTCCCCTGAGCTACGCCAGCACAGACAAAACTTCACATTAGTTTCGAGTCTCTGTTAAGTCAAGGAGTTTTCGCCGGGCATGCCTCTGCCGGACGACCTCGTAACAGATGACCGCGGTAGCTGCCGATACGTTGAGGGAACCGACCTGGCCGAGCATCGGCACGGTCAACAGAACGTCGCAAGTCCTCGCGATGAGCGGCCTCAGGCCGCCGCCTTCGCTTCCCAGGACGAGGCAGAGAGGGCCCGTCAGGTCGGCGTCCCACGGGGCGACCCCTCCCGTCGCGGCAGCCCCGTGAATCCACACGCCTGCTTGCTTGAGCTTCTCGAGCGCTGTCGCGAGATTCGTCTCGCGCGCCACCCTGACCGAGTCGGCGGCGCCCATCGCGGTCTTGGCCGCAGCACCCGTGAGCCCGACTTGATGATGCTTCGGAACGATCACGCCATGGACCCCGAGGGCGTCGGCGGACCGAAGCACGGCGCCGAGATTCCTCGGGTCCTGGACCTGGTCCAACGCCAGAAAGAACGCGGGCTCATCCCGCCCCGATGGGATGTCGAGGAGGTCGTCCAGCTCCGCGTACTCGGCGGCGGCGACGCGGGCGACCACACCCTGATGGTTAGGCGACCCGGCGATGGCGGTGAGCTGGTCGCGTGTGCGATATGAGACCTTCACCCCGGCCCGGCGAGCCAGCGCCACCATTTCGGCCAGCGGGCCGGCCGCCCCGGCGAGGACGGCGATCTCATCGGTCCTCCGTCCACCACCCTTGAGGAGTGCGCGGACGGGATTTCGTCCGAAGAGGACGTCGCTCAACGACGCGGCGTCAGTCGAGGGCCGCTGGGCGTGTCCTCGACCGACCATCCAAGCTTCTGGAGCTCATCGCGCAGCTCGTCGGAACGTCGCCAGTCACGCCGCTTGCGGGCTTCGGAACGCTCGCTGACGAGGCGGTCAACCTCCGCCGGCGGGCCCGCGACGGTCACGCCGCTCGCAAACAGGCCCAGCGCACCGCCCAGACGCTTGACCTCGTCGACTCCGGCCACGAGCGCCTGTTGAGCGTCAGCCTCCTCGGTGCGCTCGACGTGTTCATACAGCGCGCGTGCAAGATCGAACAGAGCGCCGAGCGCCTGAGGCGTATTGAAGTCGTCGTCCATCGCCGCCTCGAAGCGGAGACGGAACTGACGCAACGCATCCGGAACCGGCCCCGGCGGCCATGCATAGCGGGCGGCTTCCCGGAACAGGCGGCTGAAGCGCTCGAGCGCACGCCCCGCCTCGTTCAAGCGCTCCTCCGAGAACTCGACCGGATGGCGGTAGTGGGTGCCGAGGAGCCAGAGTCTCAGCGCGTCCGGATCGTGGCGCTTCACCAGCTCGCGGATGAGCAGCGTGTTGCCCAGGGATTTGGACATCTTCTCGGCGCCCAGATTCACGAACCCGTTGTGGACCCAGTACCGAGCGAACGTCTTCCTGGTCGCCGCCTCCGACTGTGCGATCTCGCACTCGTGGTGGGGAAAGACGAGGTCCTCGCCCCCGCCATGGACGTCGAACGTCGAGCCGAGATACTCCATCGCCATGGCCGAGCACTCGATGTGCCAGCCGGGGCGTCCATCCCCCCAGGGACTCGGCCACGACGGCTCGCCAGGCTTGGCCGCTTTCCACAGCGCGAAGTCACGCGGGTCGCGTTTGCGCTCGTCCACTTCGACGCGGGCGCCGGCGAGCAGCTCGTCGAGGTTCTTGCCGGACAATCGGCCGTAGGCCGGAAACTTCGAGATCTCGAAGTAGACGTCACCCTCGACGACGTAGGCGACACCGGCCGTGACGAGCTGCTCGATGAGCCGGATCATCTGCTCGATATGGTCAGTGGCCTTGGGCTCGACGTCGCCCCGCAGGATGCCGATCGCGTCCATGTCGCGATAGAACTCGGCGATGTAGCGCTCCGAGATCTCGCGGGCGCTCACGCCCTCGGCATTGGCGCGCTTGATGATCCTGTCGTCGACGTCGGTGAAGTTCTTGACGAACGTCACGCGATAGCCCTTGAAGGCCAGGTACCGGCGGATCACGTCGAAGACGATGGCGCTCCGGGCGTGCCCGATGTGGCAGAGGTCGTAGACCGTGACCCCGCACACGTACATCCTCACCTCGCCGGGCACGAGGGGGATGAAATCCTCCTCCTTGCGGGTGAGGGTGTTGTGGACGCGGAGGCTCACGTCACCTCCACGCCGACAACCGCCATGGCGGCGATGCCCTCCTTGCGACCCAGCAGGCCCAGGCCCTCCGGACTCTTCGCCTTCACGCTGACGGCACCCCGGTCCACGCCGAGCGTGTCCGCCAGCCGCTTGGCCATCTCCTCCAGGTGGGGTTGCAGACGTGGCGCCTGGGCCAGGACGGTGGCATCGACGTTCACCAGTCGGCCCCCGCGCGACCGCACCAGGTCCATGGCCTTCTCGAGCAACACGAGGCTTGAGATGCCGCGATAGCGGGGATCGGTGTCGGGAAAGTGCCGGCCGAGATCGCCCATGGCCAGGGCCCCCAGGAGCGCCTCACCGACGGCGTGAGAGAGGACGTCGGCGTCGGAGTGGCCGTCGAGACCAGCCTCTGACTCGAGCGTCACGCCACCCAGAACGAGGGGCCTGCCGCGTCGCAGGGGATGGAGGTCGAAGCCGAAGCCGACGCGCGTCACGAGCGGGCGCGAGCCCGCGCACGTCGGAGATCCACCGGGGTCGTGATCTTCACATTCTCGGCGAGCCCGGGCACCACCTGAACGCTCTGGCCGAGGCGCTCGACCAGCATCGCGTCGTCGGTCCCGATGAAGCCGTCGCGCCGGGCCTTGCCGTGCGCCTCTCGCAGGAGATCCGCCCGAAAGGCCTGAGGCGTCTGGACCGCCACGAGCTCCGCGCGGTCGACCGTGCTCTCGACCACGCCGCCGCTCACCCGCTTCACGGTCTCGGCGATCGGCAGAGCGCAAATGGCGGCGCCAGTCGCCCGCGCGGCCCCGAGGACGGCATCGATCAGCACCCGTGTGATGAACGGCCGCACGGCGTCGTGGACGACGACCAGGGCGCTGTCGGCGGGCACTGCGGCGAGGCCGCGGCTCACCGATTCCTGGCGCGTCCCGCCGCCCTCCACCACGGTGACCGGAGCCCCGCGCCCCCGCTCCAGCATCCGTCGTGTCCGCTCGACGTGCGCCGCCGGCGCGGCGACGACGACGCTATTGACGCGAGGATGTCGGACGAAGTGACGGACCGTGGCGACGAGGATCGGCGCGCCGCCGAGAGCGAGAAACTGCTTCGGCGTGCGCCGGCCCAGGCGTGTGCCGACGCCGCCGGCCGGAATGACCACCGCCACGTCACGCACCACGTGGTCCGGAGCCGTCCTCGTCGCGCAGACGCGTGAAGATCATCCGGCCAGCCGTCGTCTGCAGCACGCTGGTGACGACGACGTCGGCCGCCTGACCGAGATAGCGACGGCCGTGATCGACGACCACCATGGTGCCGTCGTCGAGATAGGCGACGCCCTGCCCGGCTTCCTTCCCCTCGCGCACCACCTGCACGCGCATCGCCTCGCCGGGCAGGACCACGGGCTTGAGCGCGTTGGCCAGCTCGTTGATGTTGAGCACGGGCACGCCGCTGAGCTCCGCCATCTTGTTGAGGTTGTAGTCGTTGGTGAGCACCTTGGCGCCCAGCGTCTTGCCGAGCTCGATCAGCTTGCGGTCGACCTCACGGACGTGGGGGAAATCCGTGTCCATGATCTCGACCTTCACCTTGCGGCTACGCTGCAAGCGCTGCAAGACGTCGAATCCGCGCTTGCCCCGGTTCCGGCGCAGCGTATCGGGCGAGTCCGCGATCTGTTGCAGCTCACCCAGCACGAACTGCGGCACGATCAGTGTTCCGTCGATGAAGCCGGCCTCGCACACGTCGGTGATGCGGCCGTCGATGATGACGGACGTGTCGAGCACCTTCGACAGCTCACCCCGCCGGCCGCCTGGGAAGAGGACGGCCGACACCGGCTCGAGGTCGGCCCGGCGGCGCAGCGCGGTGGCGGCGCCGAGGTACGCGCCGAGCAGTGCGGGCAATCCGACGCCGGCCATGCCGACGTTGGGCACGATCGAAGCGACCGCGGTCCCGATGGCGAGGCCGGCGATGATCCCGAAGAATCCGCCGACGGTCCCCCAGAAGAGGCGCTCGACCGGCACGCCAACGGCGCGGGTCTCCAACCAGACCGCGATGCCGCCGAGAAACGCGCCGGCGACGGCCCCGGCAGTGATCGGCACCTGGAAGGCGGGTGCCAGCTCGACGCCTGCCCAGGCCGAGAGCGCGACGACCATCGCGCGCGCGAGGAGGACGGTGCGGAGCTTCATGACAGGAGCACGTCCAGCGCCTCGTGCACCGTCGCCACGCCGTGCGCTTCGAGAGGTGGGCGAGGCGTCTCGAGCAGGTTGCTCCTGGGCACGACCGCCTGGGTGAAGCCGAGCTGCGCCGCCTCACGCAGGCGAGCCTCGAGCCCGGTGACCGCGCGCACCTCCCCGGTCAAGCCCACCTCGCCGAGGACCACGACGTCGCCGCGCACGGGACGATCCATGTAGCTCGACGCGGCCGCAACGAGGACGGCGAGGTCGGCCGCCGGCTCCATGACGCGTCCTCCACCAGCGACGTTGACGAAGACGTCCTGGCTGGCCAGCGGCACTCCTGCGCGCTTCTCGAGAACGGCGAGGAGCAGGCAGACCCGGTTGTAGTCGGCGCCGAGCACGGTGCGGCGTGGCGTCCCGAAGGACGCAGGCGCCACCAGTGCTTGCAGCTCGAGCAGAAGAGGACGCGTGCCTTCGAGACCTGCGACGATGACCGAGCCCGGGACGTCCTTGGGACGCTCGGCCAGGAAGAAGCCCGACGGGTTCTTGACCTCGAGCAGGCCGCGTTCGGCCATCTGGAAGACGCCGATCTCGTTGGTCGAGCCGAAGCGGTTCTTCACGGCGCGCAGGACGCGATAGGCATGATGCTGCTCACCCTCGAAGTAGAGCACGGTGTCGACCAGGTGCTCGAGGACACGAGGCCCGGCCAGGGCTCCCTCCTTGGTGACATGGCCGACCAGGAACGTCGCGATCCCTCGCCCCTTGGCGATCGTCATGAGCCGTCCCCCGCACTCCCGAACCTGGGCCACGCTGCCGGGGGCGGACTCCAGCGTGGGCAGAAACACGGTCTGGATCGAGTCGATGATCAGGACCTTTGGCTTCACGGTGTCGAGCTCGGCCTCCACGGTGACGAGATCGGTCTCCGTCCACAGGAGCAGTCCATCGCTGCTGATGCCCAGGCGCTCGGCGCGCAGCTTCACCTGGGCGGCCGACTCCTCGGCAGACACGTACAAGACCGGCGGCGCCGCCGTCGCCAGCGCGCGAGCCGCCTGGATGAGCAATGTGCTCTTGCCGATTCCCGGATCGCCCCCGATGAGCACGAGCGAGCCCGGCACCACGCCCCCGCCGAGCACGCGGTCGAGCTCACCGATGCCGGTCCGGAGACGGTCCGTGTGCTCCATGGTAATGTCGCTGAGCGCGCGAGGCCGGCTGCTCGACAGGCCGATCCGACGGCCACCCGGCTCTGGCGCAGCGCGCTCCTCGACCAGGGCCATCAGCTCTCCGGTCATCCGCTTGCAGTCCGGGCACGTGCCGGGCTTCGGGCTGGCGAAGCCGCACTGCTGGCAGCGATAGACGTTGCGGTCGCGCACCATCTATCTTCTCTCCGGGGAGGCAGCGGGCTCGTTCTTGCCCTTATCCCCCTGCTCGCCAAGTCGGCGGAGGAAGTATTTCAGGATCGTGCTCCGCTGGGCCCCGTCGAGGATGGCGACGAGACGCTCGTAGAGCGTCGGATCGGCGATGAGGGCGCCGAGCGTTCCCTCGCCCTCGTTGACCTTGGCCGTGATCTCTTTCAGGTTCCCCACCGCCACCCGCAGATCGTCTACCGCACTGCGGAGACCCGCGTCGCTCGAGTCGTCCTTGACCAGGCTGCCCAGCGTCCCCCGACCACCGACGATCCGGTCCGAGACCTCTCTCAGATTGTGGCTGACGACACGGAGGTCCTCCAAGACCTGCTTGTACTTCGGATCGAAGAGCAGGCCGGGCAGGAGGCCGTCTTCGGCATTCGGCGTCTCAGCGGCGCGCCCGACGCGCTCCATGGCCGCCACCAGCTTCCGGGCCGCCTCGGTGGAGCGGGGTGACGTGAGCACCCCGACGGCGCCCTCACCCTGCTCGACCCGATCGAGGACCTTCTGGGTGGCCGTGATGAGCCCGTTGAGCTTCTGCAAGGCTACCGGCTCTTCGTAGAGGAGGGCGTGGGCCCAGCCGCGGCCGGTCCGGGCCTCGGTCACGATCCGCTCGAGCTGCTCGGTGGCCCGCCGGGCCGACCCGGTCGTCGCCGAGACATCGTCCATGACCTTCGACTCATTGAACGACCGCGCCATCTTGCCGAGATTCTCGGTGAGGGCGGCGACGTTCTTCACGGTCTCCGTCCCCTGGGTCAGCACCTGGCCGACGTCCACCGGATCGCGGGCCGCGATGATGCCGTCGGGCGGGACGACCGGGGCGTCGGGGGTGCCAACGGTGATCTCCACGATCTTGTCGCCGAGCAGGCCCTGCGTGTCGATGCGGGCCACGGAATTCTGGCGGATGCGGTCGGCGTACTTCCGCGTGATGTTCAGATCCACCCGCACCTTGCCACCGGGCTGGGACGGCAGATGAACCGCCGACACCCGGCCGATCTGCACTCCCGCCAGGCGCACGGTCGCCCCTTCGGTAAGGCCACCCACCTCGGTGAAGTCGGCGTGGACCGTGTAGCGCGCCTCGAAGAGGCGCGCCCGGGCGCCGAGCGCGTAGATCATGCCCAGGAACGTGGCAAGCGCGATGATGACGAAGAGGCCCACCCGGAACTGCGAGGCGAGTCGGCGGCGGTCAGACACGGTAAGACGTCGCGTCGCCAGTCAGGAATGCGTGGACGGCCGGTTCGTCGCTGTCGAGCACGGCGTCGCGCGGCCCGAGGGCCGCGAACCGGCCGTCGATGAGGACGGCCACGCGGGTCGCCACGGCTCGCGTGAGCTCGAGATCGTGCGTGACCACGATGGAAGTGTCGCATACCCGCGCCTGCACTTCCGAGATGAGATCGGAGACGAGGTGGGCATTGGTCGGGTCGAGGCCCGCCGTGGGCTCATCGTAGAGCATCATCTCCGGCTCGAGCATGAGTGCGCGCGCGATGCCTACACGCTTGCGCATGCCGCCCGAGAGCTCGGAGGGCAGGAGCGGTAGCACGTCCTCCCTGAGTCCGACACGCGCCAGTGCCTCCACCACACGCCCCTGGATCTCGTCTTCGGACAGCCGCATGTGCTCGCGCAGCGGGTACGCGACGTTCTCGTGGATCGTGAGCGAGTCGAACAGCGCGGCCCCCTGGAACACGAACCCCATACGACGCCGGAACGGCAGGAGCTCCTCTTCGCTCAGCGCCTCGATGTTCTGACCGAAGACTTTGATCTGGCCCTGATCCGGCTGGATGAGGCCGGCGATGTGCCGGAGCAGCACGGTCTTCCCGGAGCCGCTCCCTCCCATGACCACGAGCGTCTCGGCCTTGAACGCTTCGAACGACAGGCCCTGGAGGACTTCGAGGCTGTCGAAGCGCTTCCAGACGTCGTTGACCTCGACGATCGCTGTCATCGCCTTACTGTCCCCAGAAGAAGATGAGAAACAGCTTGGTGAGGAAGAAGTCGGAGACGATCACCCCCATCGTGACGTGGACGACGGTGGCCGTCGTTGCCCGCCCCAACCCTTCCGTGCCTCCCTCGACGCTCAGGCCGTTGTAGCAGCCGATCAGCGTGACGATGCCGCCGAAGAAGAAGCTCTTGCCCACCCCCATGAGGAAGTCGCGCGGCACGACCCAGTAGGTCGTCACGTTCCAGTAGGTGTACATGTCGGCGCCGCGCTCGAGGTTCATGATGATCATGCCGCCGAGCACCCCGACCGCGTCGGACAGCACGGTGAGGAGCGGAAACACGACGACCGCGGCCAGGAGCCGGGGCACGATCAAGCGTTTGACGTAGTTCACGCCGAGCGTCCGAAGGGCGTCGATCTGCTCGGTGACCTTCATCGAACCGAGCTCGGCGGTGATGCCGGACGCGACCTTGCCGCCCACGAGAATGGCGGTGAGCACCGGCCCGAGCTCGCGGAGGATCGCCAGCGCGCTCACCGGGCCGACGTACGCTTCCGCGCCGAACCGCGCCATGTTGATGGCGCTCTGCAGCGCGAACACCATGCCCGTGAAGACGGCGGCGACGAGGGCCACGCCGAGCGAGCGCACGCCCATCACCTCGATCTCGTGGACCACGTGCTGCAGATAGGCGGGCGGGAGGGCCAGATTCCGCACCACGCTGGCGGCGAGGATGCTCAGGCCGCCATACCAGAGCACCGTGCGTCGGAGGTACGCTTCCATCCACTACTCCGTGGCGAACGACTGGACGAGCCGCGCGAAATCGTCGCGGCCGGCCGCGAAGGCTGCCGGGTCCGCGGCGTAGATCAAGTCATACACACAGCGCCCGTCGGTCACGACGAACGTCTCGATCTTCATCCGCGAGCCGGTCCGGCCATTGGCTGCCTCCAGCACGGTGTGGGCGGCCCGATGGCCATCGACGGTCGCCTCGCCCCGCTCGACGGTTGTCCGCCGGGTCAGGCCGTGCAGCAACCGGCGCTCGAGGAACGCGAGCGGCCGGCTCGCCCGCCGAGCGTCACACTCGGCGTGGACGAGGATTCCGGCGCGGTCGGTGACGTCGCGCAGCTCGAGGTCCGCGTGGCCGTCCGAGATCATGGTCCACCCAGAACCGGGCATCGTCACGCGGTAGCCCTTGGCCGAGTGGAACACGCCAGGATCGACGCGATGGCTCGCGCAACCAGCGATGAGCGCCGCCGCCACGATCAGGAAGGGCCGGCGCCCTTGCCGCACGGGATCACGCGCCTGGCGTCGCGCGCGCCTGATGTCGCCGGGCCAACTCCTCGAGCACGTCGTGGACCGCGATGCCGCGCGCCCCGAGCAGGACGATCGTGTGGAACCACAGGTCGGCGACCTCCTCCACGACGCGGCGGTCGCCCTCGCCACCGAGCGCGGCCGTGATGACCTCGGTCGCCTCCTCGCCGATCTTGCGGGCGATCGCCGGCTCGCCGCGCGCGAGCAGCCCGGCCACGTAAGACCCGGCGGGCGCGCCGGTCTTTCGGCTGGCCACGATCCGCTCGAGACGCTCGATCATCGTGGCCCCCGGCGGTCCGGCCTTGATCGCCGTGAAGAAGCACGTCCGGTTGCCCGTGTGACAGGCCACACCCTCCTGGTGGACCTGCACGAGCAGCACGTCGGCGTCGCAGTCGACGTAGACGCCTTGTACGTGCTGGACGTGACCCGACGTCTCGCCCTTCTGCCAGAGCCGCTCGCGCGACCGCGACCAGAAGTGCGTCAACCCCGTCCGCAGCGTGGTGTCGAGCGCTTCCCGATCCATCCACGCCACCATCAGGACCTCGCCGGTGTCCGCTTCCTGCACCACGGCGGGAATCAGCCCGCGCTCGTCGAACTTGAGGCCGTCGATCGTCATGGCTCGAGGCGCACTTCGACGCCTCGCTCGCGCAGGTATGCCTTGGCCTCGGCGACCGTGTGGAGGCCGAAGTGGAAGATCGACGCAGCCAGGACGGCGTCGGCCGATCCATCGACGAGCCCTTCCCAGAGATGCTCGAGCGTGCCCGCGCCGCCGGAGGCGATGACCGGAATCGACACCGCAGTGGACACGGCCCGCGTGAGCTCGAGATCGTAGCCGTCCTTGGTGCCGTCACGATCCATGCTCGTCAGGAGAATCTCGCCGGCGCCGAGCCGGGTGGCCTCGCGAGCCCATTCGACGGCGTCGCGACCGGCCGCCCGACGACCGCCGTGCGTGTAGACCTCCCATGTTGTCGCGGAAGCCGCCAGCCCGGCTTGCTCCGCAGGTGGCCTGTTCGAGGTGCGGGGTGGCTCCAGTCGCGAGGCATCGCTTGGCTGCGTTTGTCTCGCGTCGATGGCCACCACGATGCACTGGCTGCCGAACCGTTCAGCGGCCTCCGAGATCAGCTCGGGTCGCGCGAGCGCCGACGTGTTGAGCGAGACCTTGTCGGCCCCCGCCCGCAGCAGCGCGCGAACGTCCTCGATGCCCCGGATGCCGCCGCCCACGGTGAGTGGCATGTAGATCCGCTCCGCCGTCTGAGCCACCACGCCGAGCATGATTTTCCGGTTCTCGTGCGACGCCGTG
>Ga0209803_1000309_pt1 | contig 32010 bp, 36 predicted proteins | sample GraSoiAngelo_138_FD_185895 | JGI IMG/M metagenome (GOLD analysis project Ga0209803, IMG submission 185895) | Grasslands soil microbial communities from the Angelo Coastal Reserve, California, USA - 14_0929_09_40cm (SPAdes) (version 2) | ecosystem: Environmental > Terrestrial > Soil > Grasslands ...
GATCCCCGGCGCGCCTCTGCCCACGCACGATCCCGAGCACCACGGCCACAAACACACGTAGGGGCGGACCTATGTGTCCGCCCATGATCCTGCGTGTCCGCCCGCATTCATCCATGACAACGGATTTGGGCACACACGCAGGTGTGCCTCTACATCGGAACACAACACAACCGCCACAATCGGGCGCACACGCAGGTGCGCCCAGCGCATGATTTCATCACCGGCGTATTAAACGTCTGCATGCATCCCTGTGTCCAACGGATATGATGGGGCGGTCTACAAATAACGAACATTCGCGTCGGTCGATCCGATTGCAAGACTACGACTATTCGCAGGTCGGGGCGTATTTTGTCACCGTCTGCGTCCAGCACCGGGAATGTCTATTCGGCGAAATCGTTGACGATGAAATGCGGTTGAACGATGCCGGGCAGATGGTTGAACGGTGGTGGGGTGAATTAGGAAATAAATTCCCATCGGCCGAACCGGACGAATACGTTGTGATGCCGAATCATTTCCACGGAATCATCGTCATCGTAGGGGCGGATCTGCATGTCCGTCCCGATTCACCGGCCATATGTGTCCGCCCGATACCGGAAATCGTCCAATGGTTCAAGACCATGACGACAAACGAATACATTCGTGGGGTCAAACAACACGGATGGACACCGTTTCCCGGACAATTCTGGCAACGCAATTATTACGAACGGATCATCCGCAACGAAGAGGAATTACACCGCATCCGGCAATACATTGCAGATAACCCCGCGCAATGGGCGCACGACCGCGAGAACCCACGTATTGCAATGTAGGGGCGGACCTGTGTGTCTGCCCTGATTTCCGCCTCCCCGTAGGGGCAGACCTACGTGTCTGCCCGTTCCCCCACGACCACCCGGATAATACATGGGCGCACACGCAGGTGCGCCCCTACAGTAAGGTTACCTTGCGCATCACATCGCCCTCCTGGATCTTGGGCAACACGTCCAAGCCGTCCACGACCTGGCCGAAGACGGTGTACTTGCCGTCCAGGAACGGCTGCGCCTCCAGACAGATGTAGAACTGGCTGTCGGCGCTGTCCGGCTCGGGCAGGCGGGCCATGCCCACCGTCCCGGTGCTGTGCTTCTTCGCGCTGAACTCTGCCGGGATCGGCAGGCCCGATCCGCCCGTCCCATCGCCCGCGGGATCCCCGCCCTGGATGAGAAACTTCGGGACGACGCGGTGGAAGGTCAGGCCGTTGTAGAATCCCTTTTTGACGAGTTCCACGAATCGCGTCACGGTCCTGGGTGCCGCGTCCGGGTAAAGCTCGAGGGTGAGCTTCCCGCGATCCGTCTCGATCAGGACGTGAGGCCCCCCTGCATGACACGGACTGAAGAGGCCGACAAGACAAAGGAGGGAAGCAAGCCAGACACTCACCCACCGAGCCATAACCTCCGCGTCCGACGCGCTAGTGGACCGGTTTGTCGACGATCGCGACGGTCATCTCGATCCGCTCGTTCGGCAGGTCGTTCTGGCCGCGCGGCGCACTCACGATCTTGTCCGCCACCTCCATCCCCCGGATGACCTCCCCGAAGACCGTGTACTGACGGTCGAGGAAGTTGGAATCCTTGACCACGATGAAGAACTGCGAGCCGGCGCTGTCCGGATTGTTGGATCGTGCCATGGACACGATCCCGCGGCTATGGGGCTTGGCGTTGAACTCCGCCTTCAGCTTGTGGCTAGGGCCGCCCATGCCGTACTCGCTCTTCTTGTTGGGATCCTTCGTGTTGGGATCTCCTCCCTGGATCATGAATCCCGGTATGACACGGTGAAAGAGCGTCTTGTCGTAGAATCCGGACTTGGCGAGCGTGATGAAATTCTCCACGTGCTTCGGCGCCACGTCCGGAAAGAACTTGATCTCCATCTCGCCGAACTTGGTCTTGATGATCGCGTGCGGCTCCATTTTCCCTCCTTCTGCCGGCTTCTTGTCTTCAGCCCCGAAGACAGGCGCCGCCATTCCCCCTAGCAGTAGCGTCAACGCCACGACTCCAACCTGGTACCGCATAATTTTTCCTCCTAACCAGTCTTCACTTCCCTGAGCTTCTCCAGGGCGTGCTTGGCGGCCATCTGCTCGGCCTCTTTCTTGCTTTTGCCGACGCCGACTCCGTAGCGTTCGCCCCGGATCAGGATCTCCACCTCGAACAGTTTCTCATGATCCGGCCCCGTCTCCCGGGTCGTCCGGTAATGCGGGAGCATCTCGAACTCCCGCTGGCAGACTTCCTGGAGATCGGTCTTGAAGTCCCCCGTGGCGAGGAGCGACCGATCGCACGAGGCCAGCTCCTCGCTGAACGCGGCCTTGACGCTCGCCGCTGCCGCGTCGAGCCCCCCGTCCAAGTACACCCCGGCGAACACCGCCTCCAGGGCATCCGCCAGGATGGAGGGCTTGCTGTATCCGTGCGTCTTCGTCTCGCCGCGCCCCAGACGGAGCAGGTCCCCGAGCCCAATCCGTCGGGCCACCCGCGCGAGGGTCTTCTCGCTCACAAGCCGCGCCCGGAGCTTCGAGAGCTCGCCCTCGGCGGCGTCCGGGAACGCGGACAATAAGTATTCGCTCACGACGAGGTCTAGGACCGCGTCGCCGAGAAACTCCAGCCGCTCGTTATCGCCCTTGTCGGCTTCCTTGGCTTCATTCAGGTAGGACTTGTGGGTCAGGGCTTCGATGAGCAGGCTGGACCGCTGGAACCTGTACCCGAGCCGGCGTTGAATCTCATCCAGCCCGTCTGTCTGCATGAGCAGTTAGGCCGTGCAACGGGAGAAGATCAGGCAGGCGTTGACCCCGCCGAAGCCGAACGAGTTGGAGAGCACCGCGCGGACCTCAGCCCGGCGGGCGACATTGGGGACATAGTCCAAATCGCACTCGGGATCGGGCACCTCCTGATTGATGGTCGGTGGCAGAATCCCGCGGTGGATGGCGAGCACGCTGAAGACCGCCTCCACACCGCCAGCGGCGCCCAAGAGGTGTCCCGTCATGGATTTCGTGGAGCTCACCGCCAGGCTGCGGGCGTGGGTCCCGAAGACCTGCTTGATGGCGCTGGTCTCGACGCGGTCGGCCATCGTCGAGGTGGCGTGCGCGTTCACGTAGCCGATCGCGTCCGGCGGAAGGCCGGCATCCTGGAGGGCCCGCCGCATGCATTGGACCGCCCCGCGGCCGTCCTCGGGCGGCGCGGTGATGTGGTGGGCGTCGGCCGTCATGCCGTAGCCCAGGATCTCGGCGTAGATCCGCGCGCCGCGGCGGTGCGCCGATTCCAGTTCCTCCAGCACCAGCACGCCAGCGCCTTCCCCGAGCACGAACCCGTCGCGCTCCCTGTCGAAGGGGCGGCTCGCCCGTTCCGGATCGTCGTTGCGCGTCGAGAGCGCCCGGGCCGACGCGAACCCTGCCACGCCCAGCGGCGTGATCGCGGCTTCCGCGCCGCCCGCCACCATCGCGTCCGCCTCGCCGTACTGGATGAGCCGGAAGGCGTCGCCGATGCAGTGATTGCCGGTCGCGCAGGCCGTCACCGCGCACGAGTTGGGTCCACGAGCGCCGATCCGCATCGACACCTGCCCCGAAGCGAGGTTGATGATCACCATCGGAATGAAGAACGGGGAGACCCGGTCGGGTCCCTTCTCGAGCAGCACCTTGTGAAAGGCCTCGATCGCTTGGAGCCCGCCGATCCCGGATCCGATATAGACGCCGACCCGGTCGGCGTTCTCCGCGGTGACCTTAAACCCGGCATCATCCACCGCCATCTGGCTCGCGGCGACGGCGTAATGGATGAAGGTGTCCATTTTCTTGATCTCTTTCTTCTCGAAGTAGTCGGCGGGGTCGAAATCCGTGACCTCGCCCGCGATCTGGCAGGCGTGCGCCGACGGATCGAACTTGGTGATCCGCCGGATCCCCGACTTGCCGGCGCACAGGGCGTTCCAGGTCTTCTCCACACCCGTGCCGAGCGGCGTGATCAGACCCAAGCCCGTGACGACGACCCGTCTCTTGCGGATTTCCTTGCCCATCAGGCGTGTGCCGACCGTGCGGGGTATTAAATATTCTCTTTGATGAAGTCCACGGCGTCCTGGACGGTCAGGATCTTCTCGGCCTTCTCGTCCGGGATCTCGATTTCAAAGGCTTCTTCAAAGGCCATCACCAGTTCGACCGTATCCAAGGAGTCCGCGCCGAGGTCCTCCACGAACTTGGCGTCCGGGACCACGTCGTCCTCCTCGACACCCAACTGCTCGGCGATGATCTTCTTCACCCGCTCTTCTATGGCTGCCATCGATTTCGCCACCTCCTGCCCTCCCCTTCAACAAGCATCACACTGCGCGAGGCCGCTCAACGCCTCATACCATGATCATTCCGCCGTTCACGTGCAGCACGTGCCCCGTGATATACGCCGCCGCCGGAGAGACCAGAAACCGCACCGCCTCGGCCACATCGTCGGGAGTTCCGAGCCGGCCCAGCGGGATCTGCGTGAGCAGCGCCGCACGGACCTCCCCGCTCAGCTTTTCAGTCATGGCCGTCCCGATGAATCCCGGCGCCACGGCGTTCACCGTGATCCCCCGGCTCGCGTACTCGCGGGCCACTGTCTTCGTCAGCCCGATCACCGCCGCCTTCGAAGCCGCGTAATTGGCCTGCCCCGCGTTGCCCATGACGCCGACCACCGAGGCGATGTTCACCAGGGCACCGCTCCGCTGCTTGGTCATGGCAGGCAGGACAGCCTTGGTGCAGTGGAACGTGCCCTTCAGGTTGACGTCCAGCACCGCATTCCAGTCTTCTTCCTTCATGCGGAGCAGCAGGCCGTCCCGCGTGATGCCCGCATTGTTCACCAGGATGTCGATGCGGCCGAGTTCGGCGAGCACCCGGTCGGCCATCGCCGCGACGTCGGCCCATTCGGCCACGTTCGCCTTGATGACCAGCGCGCGGCGTCCCTGCGACGACACCGCCTGCGCCGTCTCCTGGGCGCGGGTCACATCGAGGTCCACCACCGCCACATCCGCCCCGTCCCGCGCCAAGGCCTCGGCGATCGCGCGCCCAATCCCCTGGGCAGCGCCCGTCACGATCGCGACTTTCCCTTGGAGCATCATGGCCGGGCGGCGGCCAGCGCCTCCACCGTCGCGGCTAGGCTCGTCCGGTCCTGCACATTGAACAGCCGGAGTTCGGGCGTGATCCGCTTGGCCAGCCCCGAGAGGACCCTTCCGGGCCCGACCTCCACGAGCGTGTGGATTCCCATCTTGACCAGCGCCTGCACCGACTCCTCCCACAACACGGGCCGCGAGAGCTGCCGCACCAACGACGTCCGCACGTCCGCAGCAGTGCGGATCGGCTTGGCCTCGGCGTTATTGATCAGCAGCACGGTCAGGTCCTGCATCGGCACCCGGTCCACATCCACGGCCAATCGTGCAGCCGCCGCCTGCATGAGCGACGTGTGCACCGGCACGCTGACCGGCAAAGGGATGACCTTGCGGCAGCCCTTGGCCTTGGCTTGGCGCGCCGCCTCCTCGACCGCTGCCTTCTCGCCCGCGATCACGATCTGGCCGGGGGCGTTGAAATTCGCGGGGGCCACCACGCCCAACGCCGAGGCCGAGCGGCAGACTTCCGCGACGACGGTGCGCTCCAGGCCCAGGATGGCGCACACCAGGCCTCGTCCGGCTTCGACTGCGTCCTGCATGTAGCGCCCACGCTTGCGGACCAAGGCCACGGCATCCGGAAACGCCAGGCCCCCAGCGGCCACCACCGCCGTGTACTCCCCCAGGCTGTGCCCTGCCACCGTGCTCGGCCGAAGGCCCGCGCGCTCCAACAGCCGGAACGCGACGACGCTGGCCGTCAGCAGCGCCGGTTGCGTGTACTCCGTAAGGTTGAGCTGTTCGGCCGGCCCTTGGAAGCACAGGGTAGCCACGTTATACCCGAGCACCTGACCAGCCTGCTCGAACAGCGCCCGCGCCTCCGGTTCGAAGTCATAGAACTCCTGGCCCATCCCCACAGCCTGCGAGCCCTGGCCGGGAAAGACGAAGGCCACGCCCGGAGTCATGGCGCTATCATATGAGGGAATTCCGCCCATGTTGTCAACTGAAAACTCCCCTGTTGCCCGCCACCGGACTGTGGCTAACTGCTCAATCTACGACAAATTCGCCGCCATCGACGCAGATCACGTTGCCAGTGACCCACTGCGCCTTCGGGTGGGCCAGCAACCCGATCGCCTCGGCCACGTCCCGGGGCGTCGTCAACCGGCCGGATGGGTTCTTGGCCTGGGCCATCTCGAGCATGCGCTCGGAGCCAGGGATCTTCCGCAAGGCCGGGGTGTCGGTCACCCCCGCCATGATGCCATTGACCGTGATTCCGTGCGGGCCCAACTCCAGCGTCAACTGACGGACGTGCGACTCCAGGGCTGCTTTGGCGGCGGAGACCGCGCCGTAGGTCTTCCACACCCGAGCACCGCCGGCGCTGGTCATGGCGAAGATCCGCCCTCCCCGGCCCATCAGGTTGCGGTGCACGAGGTCCTGAGCCCAATACACGAGGCTGTTCGCCATGACGTCCAGCGTCATGTCCATCTGGGCCTTGCTCAGAGCGTCGGCTTCGACCTCCGTGATGAAAGGTTTCAACGTGCCGAAGGCCAGGGAGTGCAGCAGGACCCGAATCGGAGACTCTGCGCCTGACCGTCCGATCCGGGCTTGAACGGCGTCCAAGACCTCTCGGCGCTTCTCGGGATCGGCGGCGTTCACGTTGAAGAACAGGGACTCCCGCCCCTTGTTTTTGATCTCGCCGACGATCCGATCGACATTCGGCTGCGTGGACTTCCGATCCAGATGCACGCCCACGATGTGCATCCCGAGACCGGCGAGCTCCAACGAGGCGGCCTCGCCGAACCCGCTGGAAGCCCCCAGGATGAGTGCCCAGGCTCCTTCTAGCGGCTGCACACCCACCAATCGCTCTCTTCCTACCACTTCACCATGGCCGATGCCCACGTCAGGCCCGACCCGAACGCCACCATGAGAATCCGACTGCCGGGCGAGATCCGCCCGGTCCGAACCGCTTCATCCAAGGCCAGCGGGATCGACGCCGCCGAGGTGTTCCCATAGCGGTCCAGGTTCAGAAAGACCCGGTCCTGGGGCAACCCGAGGCGTTCCATCACAGCCTGGATAATGCGCACGTTCGCCTGATGGGGGATGAAGAGGTCCACATCCGCGACGTCCAGCTTGTTGGCCTCCAGGGCCTCGCGGGCCGTCGCCTCCAAGGTCTTGACGGCGACCTTGAAGGTCTCGTTGCCCTTCATCTTGACGTACTGCTGCCGGCCGGCCAGCATGGCGTCCGACGCCGGCAGGCGGGAGCCGCCACCCGGCACACACACCAAGTCCCAGAGGTCGCCATCGGAGTGCAAATGGGTAGACAGGACGCCCCGATCGTCGTCGGAGGGTTCCAGCAAAGCCGCGCCGGCTCCGTCGCCGAACAGGATGCAGGTGCTCCGGTCCGTCCAGTCGATCACGCTGGACATCACCTCCGTGCCGACCAGCAACACCCGCCGACACGTCCCGGCGCGGACGTAGAGGTCGGCCACCGCGAGGCCGTACAGGAATCCGGAACACGCGGCGGCCAGATCAAACGCGATCGCCCGGGAGGCCTTCAGGTTTCGCTGGATGAGGCAGGCCGTCGACGGCAGGGGCATGTCAGGGGTGCAGGTGGCGACCAGGATGAGGTCGAGGTCGGTCGGCTCCCACCGGCTCGTCGCCAGCGCCGCGCGGGCCGCCTCAGTGCCCAGATCGGAGCTGGCCACGCCGGCGTCCACGACCCGGCGCTCGCGAATCCCGGTCCGTCCGACGATCCACTCATCGGAGGTGGCGACCATGCGTTCAAGATCGCTATTGCGCAGGATGTGCCGAGGGACGGCCGACCCGGTGGCCACGATGCGGGCCCTCATCGAGCGGGGTCCTTGCTCTTGCCATCGAAGAGGGCCACGCTCTCCTCGATGTCGCGCTGGATGTGCTCGTTCACGTGCCCCTCGAAGAACTCCTTGGCCACGCGGATCGCGTTTTTGATGGCCCGGCCCGAAGACCGGCCGTGACAGATGACGCAGATGCCGTTGACACCCAGGAGGAGCGCGCCGCCGAACTCGGCATAATCCATCCGCCGCTTGAACCGGGTGAACGCGCGCTTGAGCAGCGCGTAGCCGATCCGGCTCAGCAGCGCACCGGCCGCGATCTCCTTGAAGAGCATTTTTTTCATGGCCTCGGCCACGCCTTCGGTGATCTTGAGGGCCACGTTCCCGATGAAGCCGTCGCACACCACGACGTCTGCTGCCCCGGTGAAGATGTCACGCCCTTCGACGTTCCCGACGAAGTTCAGCGGGCTCTCCTTCAGTTGCTTGAAGGTCTCCTTGGTCACCTCGTTCCCTTTCGTGTCCTCCTCCCCGATGCTGAGGAGACCGATGGTGGGATGGGCTCGGTTAAAGACGTGTTGGGCGTACTCGTGCCCCATGAGCGCGAACTGGGTCAGTTGTGACGGCGTGCAGTCCACCGTCGCCCCCACGTCCAGGAGGATCGTGTGGCCCGTCAACGTGGGGAGAAGCGTCGCGATGGCCGGCCGCTCGACGCCCTTCAGGACACCCAGCAGGAAAAACGCGGTGACCACGGTGGCGCCCGTGTTCCCGGCGCTGATGATGGCGACCGCCTCGTCTTTCTTGACGAGCTCCGTGCCGACCCAGATGGAGGAGTCCCGCTTGCGGCGGACGACCTGCGAGGGCTGCTCGTGCATCTCGACTCGCTGGGAGGCGTGGTGCACCGTCAAGCCCGGCAGAGCCTCGACGCCCTGCCGGCGGAGTTCCGCCGTGATCAGCGTTTCATCGCCCACCAGGACGATCTCGACGCCGTACTCACGCACCGCCAGCGCGGCGCCCTCGACCTCCGGGGCCGGGGCGTGATCACCACCCATCGCATCCAGCGCGATCTTCATACCGAGCACGGGCCTCGCGTCAGGCTTCTTCGACGGCGATGACTTCCTGACCTTTGTAGGTCCCGCAGTTCAGACAGGTGTAGTGCGGGAGTTTCGGTTGGTGGCACTGCGGGCAGACGGAGAGGCTGCGGGGACGGATCTTGACCTTCGCCGTCCGCCGCCTGTCGCGCCGCGCCTTCGAATGCTTGTGTTTGGGATTCGGCATGAGACCCTTCCTTCATGCACCCCGGACGACCAGGACGCTACTTGCCCTTCAGGTATTCACGCAGCACCGCCCACCGGGTATCTGGAGGCGGGGCGCACGCACAGGTGCCAACATTGAGGTCCTGCCCACACTGGGGACACAACCCCCGGCAGTCCACGCGGCACTGCGGACTGAAGGGGACTGCCAGGATCACTTCCTGCCGGACGAGATCGTCCAGGACCACCACATCGTCCTGGTAATAGTAATCCTCGGCCTCCTCGGACGGCATCCGATATTCCCCCGGCGGCAAGGGCGGCAGCGCCGGCCGGAACTGTGTCGCGACCAGGATGTCCAGGGGGACCGGAAACTGGCTCAGACACCGGACGCACTCGCACATGACCGACGTCTTGATGCGCCCGTGGGCGCTGATCTCTCCAGCGGCCTTCACAAGGACCAGGTCCACCGCGATCGGCTGCAGGAAGCGCGCGCCCGGGACGGCGAGATCGAGCTCGGCCGCCTCCTCGCTGTAGGACAGGGGCAACCCCTCTTCCGGAATCTCCGAGATCGGGATCTGGGTCATGGTCTTGATGTGCCGGCACTACCGCTCTTCCGCAAAGCCCACGAGCGCGATCGTCCGCGCCCGCTTGATGGCGATCGTCAGCTCTCGCTGATGCCCCAGGCAATTGCCCGACATCCGGCGCGGAATGATCCGACCCCGTTCGGTCAGGAAGTTCCGCAGCAGGCCGACATCCTTATAATCAATGGCGATCTTGTCATGGCAGAAACGGCACACACGCCGGCGCTGAAAACGTCCTCGTTCCACGACCCTCTTCCTTTCTCGTCCTTAGGCCGGCTCGTCCGACTCGGACGAAGGAGGGACTTCGTCGAGCGGTTCCCGCACGGAGGCCTCCCCGCCCTGATCCATCCGCTTGGGGAGGAATCGGACGGTCTCCGCCACGACCTCGTGCTTGGTGACCTTCTGCCCGTCCTTCGTCTCGAACTTGCGCATCTGGAGGCGGCCTTCGACCAAGGCGCCGTTCCCCTTGCTGAGGTACTGGCCGCAGGTCTCCGCCTGCCTGCCGAAGACGACGATGTCCACGAAGCAGACTTCTTCCTTGGTTTCGTCCCCTTGCCGGTACCGGCGATTGACCGCCAGCCCGAAATTGGCGACAGGCGTCCCGCTGGGCGCATACCGGATCTCTGGGTCCCGGGTGAGGTTTCCCATGAGGATGACTTTATTGAACCCCGCCATGCTCCGGCTCTTTGGCGGGTTCGGTCGCGGCTGGACTCAGCTTGGTGTCCTCGATCTTCACGGTCAGATACTTGAGCGCGGCGTCGTCCAACCGGAACAGGCGTTCCAGCTCGGCGACAACGGCCCCGTTGCCGCGATAGTTGAGTTGCACGTAGATACCCTTCTTCTCCTGCTTGATCTCATAGGCCAGCTTCCGCTTGCCCCAGTTGGACAGGTGCTCGATGATCCCGCCGGCCCGTTCCACCGTGGCCTTCACCTTGTCCAGCATTTTGGGGATGTCTTCATCGGCCAACGAGGGGCGCAGGATGAAGAGAGACTCGTAGAGCTGTGGCATACTGAAGAAACCTCCTCCCGGATCTAAAGCCCCGGAACCGGGTCCGGAGCAAGGGGGTGATCGAGAACGAAAAAACGGCTCACCCTAACACAGCGCCTCTCTAGAATCAAGGTTAAGCGCCGGCTAACCAAGGGCCAGCGCCTGCGGCTTCCACTCACACGTTGAACCGGAAGAACAGCACATCGCCGTCCTTCACGACATAGTCCCGCCCCTCCAACCGAAACAGCCCTTTCTCCCTGACGCCGGCCTCGCTGCCACACGCGATCAGATCGTCGTAATGATAGACCTCCGCTCGGATGAATCCCCGTTCCATGTCGGAATGGACCTTCCCGGCCGCCTGGGCAGCCTTCGTGCCCTGGCGGATCGTCCAGGCACGGGACTCGACCTCGCCGGCTGTGAAGAACGTGATGAGGTTCAAGAGCTCATAGGCTGTGCGGACCAGCCGGACCAGGCCTCCTTCGCCCATGCCAAGTTCCCGGAAGTAGTCCGCCCGCTCTTCGGGAGGCAAAGCCGCCACTTCCGCTTCGACGGCGCCGCAGATCGTCACGGCCCGGGCCCCGCGAACGCGCGACAGTTCTTCCACCCGCCGCACGGCCGGACTGCCGTCCTGCCCTTCCCCGATGTTGACGGCGAACACGATGGGCTTGGCCGTCAGTAGCTGGTACTCGCGCAGCCAGGCCTGCTCCGTTGTAGAGCCCGTCTGGGCCCCGATCCACTCCCCTTTGCTCAACCGCTCGATGAGCGCGTCCACGTACACTTTCTCCTGCACGGCCCCCGCCTCACCGGCCCGCACCTTCTTGTCCAGTTTTTCCCGCCGCCGCTCCAGCGCCTGCAGGTCCGCCAGCATCAGCTCGGTTTCGATCAGCCCGATGTCGCGCTCCGGTTCCATCGCCCCTACCACGTGCATCACGTCGGGATTTTCGAAAACGCGCACCACGTGCACCAGCGCGTCCGCTTCCCGGACCTGGCTCAGGAACTGATTGCCCAGTCCCTCGCCGAGGCTTGAGCCCTGCACCAGCCCCGCGATGTCGCGAAATTCGATGGCCGTCGGTGTTGTTTTCCTGGACTTGAAGATCTGCGTCAGCCTCGCCAGCCGTTCATCCGGAATGACCGCCACGCCGACATTGGGCTCGACGGTGGAGAACGGGTAGTTGGCGACCAGCGCCCTGCCGCCCACCAGGGCGTTGAAGATCGTCGATTTGCCCACGTTGGGCAAGCCAATTATGCCGCAATTGAGTGCCATCGTGTGTCGTCGGGGGAAAAGACGTTATTCGTTAACCGTTAAACGGCAAGAGAAAAGACTCCTGGAATCCGGAGAGTCTTCACGATTCACGTATAACGATTAACGTTTAACGATCTTAGGACTCGCTCTTGACGTTGAATCGGTTCATGGCCGCCATCAAGCCTTCGCCGACCCAACACTCCACCGCCCGCACGGCCTGCTGGACCGCCTCCTCCAGCACGGCCCGCTCGCGGGCGGACACAGGAGCCAGCACGTAGTCCGCCGGATCCACGCCGTCCGGCGGACGGCCGATCCCGATCTTCACGCGGGCGAACCGGTCTGATTCCAGAGCGTCGATGATGGAGAGGACCCCGTTGTGGCCGCCGTGCCCCCCGCGGGCCTTGATGCGTAAGCGACCGGGGGCGAGATCGAGATCGTCGTGGACGACGATCACCTCGCTGAGGTCAAGGCCGAGTTCGCCCATCAGCGCGGCGACGACCGGCCCGCTGCAGTTCATGTAACTCTGCGGCTTGGCCAGCGTGACCGCCTCCCTGCCCAGGCGTCCCTCGGCCCGAAGGACTTCGCCGTGCCGCCTGAACCGGATTCCGGCCTCAGCTGCCACAGCCGCCACGACCCAGAAGCCCACATTGTGACGGGTCTCGGCACAGGCCGGACCAGGGTTGCCGAGACCGACTATTAGTCGCACCCGCTACTTCTTCTTCTCCCCCTTCGTGTCCTTGGCTTCCTTGCCTTCCTTCTTGTCCTCTTTCGCGTCGGCAGCAGGCGCCGCACCGACTTTCGCGCCAGCTTTGTCGCCGGCTTTCACGCCAGCCTTCTCCCCAGCCTTCTCGCCGGCTTTCTCACCGGCTTTCTCGCCAGCGGCTGCGGCTTCCTCGCTCACTTCTTCCTCTGTCGCCTTGCCGATCAGCTCGGGTTCTGCCGCCGTTTCCCCAGCCGGCGTCGTGGCGAGCAACGCCTCCAGTTTGGCCTCCGAGATCGGGGCGGCAACGCTGACCACCATCATGTCGGGGTCGTCCAGGATCCGGACGCCGGGGGGGACAGGCACCTCCTTGACATGGATCCCCTGGTTGATCTTGAGGGCGGTCGGGTCCACCATGATGTGCGCCGGGATCTGACTGGGGAGACACTCAACGTGCAACTCGCGTCGGTTGTGCTGGAGAATGCCCCCTTCGGCCACGCCCACCGGCGTCCCGCCAGTGACGGCCACCGGCACCCGGACGCGGATCGGTTTGTCCAGCGCGACTTCAAAGAGGTCCGCGTGCAGGATCGCCCCGGTCACCGGATCCAATTGGTAGTCCCGCAGCATGGCGGTCCGCTTCATCTCTCCGCTGCCCTTCGCAATGCTCACATTGAGGAGCGTGTTCGAGCCGGACTCCGAATGAAGGACCTTGCGGACCTCGGCTGGATCGATCGTCAGGCTGAGGCACTCGCCCTGTCCGTAGAGAACACCCGGAATCTTGCCTTGCCGGCGTAAGGTGCGGGCGACCCCCTTCCCGACCGCTTCACGGGTCTCAACCTTCATGTCAACCTGCATCGCCGACCCTTTCTTGGACCCGGACGTGTCTACACAAACAGCGAGCTCACCGACTCTTCTTCGTGGATGCGCTTGATGGCTTCCGCCAGCAACGACGCGACGGAGAGCACCTTCAGCTTGGCACACCGGCGGTCCTTGCCGTTCAGCGGAATCGTGTTGGTGACCACCACTTCCTCCAATCTCGAGGTGTTCAAGCGATCCAGGGCCTGTCCGGAGAGGACCGGATGCGTGCAGGCCGACCAGACGCGGCGCGCGCCGTGCTCCATGCAGGCCTGCGCGCCCAAGGCGATCGTGCCGGCCGTATCGATCATGTCATCCAGGAGCAGGGCGTCGCGCCCAGCCACCTCTCCGATGATGTGCATGACCTGCGACTCGTTGGGACCTTCCCGCCGTTTGTCAATGATCGCGAGGCTCGCCTGCAACCGCTTGGCGAAGGCCCGGGCGCGCTCGACGCCGCCCGCGTCCGGCGAGACGACGACGAGTTTCTTGTCTCCATGCTGCGCGACATACTCCAGCAACACCGGCGACGCATACAGATGGTCTACCGGGATGTTGAAGAACCCCTGGATCTGCCCCGCATGCAGGTCCATCGTGAGCACCCGATCGGCGCCCGCGGTGGTGATTAAGTCCGCCACCAGCTTGGCGGAGATCGGCACGCGGGGCTGGTCCTTCCGGTCCTGGCGGCCGTACCCGTAGTACGGGATCACGGCGGTGATCCGATAGGCCGAGGACCGCTTGAGGGCATCGAGCATGAACAAGAGTTCCATCAAATGCTTGTTGACCGGATCGCAACACGACTGGCAGACGAAGACATCCTTTCCCCGCACGTTCTCGTTGATCTGCACCCGGATCTCGCCATCGCTGAACAGGGAGACGAGCGCGTCCCCTTGCCCGATCCCCAGGCAATCGCACATCTCCTTGACGAGCGCCGGGTTCGAGTTCCCGGCGAACATCTTCAACTCATGCACCCGGATGCTCCCTTCGAGGTGGATGCCGGTGATTCGTCACGGAGGAGAACGAGCTACCCTAATCTATCGTTCTTCTCCTTGTCAACCGAGGCAGGCCGGCGCCGGATCCCACTGTGTCCGCGTCACCCAGACCTTCCAGCCCGGGCGGCGATCAAGGCCTTCGGCAGCGATCCGAGCCGACCGCTCCTCGCCAAACACCCCGAAGACCGTCGCGCCGCTGCCGGACAACATGGCCGTCTGCGCGTCACGCGCGAGCAGCAGTTCCCGGATCTCGCGCAGCACGGGATACTCCCGTTCCATCACGGGTCCGAAATCGTTCTCGACCAGCGGCAGCAAGTCGTGCCACTTCACCAGTTGCGGACCCTCCGCGTGATGAGCGACCGCGAGGTGGGGCAGACGACCGGGCACTCTCCCGACCTGGCCCGCCCGACCCGTTGCCAGACGCTCGTAAGCCCAGGTGGTTGAGATCGCCAGGCCGGGGTGCACCAACAGCAGCCACCGCTCCGCCTCCAATCGCAGCGGGGTGACGCGCTCCCCCCGCCCTTCGACCAGCGCGGTGGGCCCGTAAAAGAAGAACGGCACGTCGCTGCCGACTTCTTGCCCGAGCTGGGCCATCTCGGTCCGGGACCACCCGGTGTTCAGCAAGACCGCCAATGCCTGGATGGTCGAGGCCGCGTTGCTGCTCCCGCCGCCAAGACCGGCCGCCACCGGCAACCGCTTGCGCAGATGAAGGCGCAACCCTTTCCGGCGCCCGATCCGCGCCAGAACGCGTTCCGCCGCGCGATAGGCCAGGTTCGTCGAGTCAGTTGGCAGGTCGGCGCCTTCACAGGTGAGCCGGATGCCCGATCGGCCGTTGAGCTCCACCACCACGGTATCCGCGAGCTCGAAGGCGTGCATGATCGACCAGAGGTTGTGATACCCGTCGGGCCTGCGATCCAACACGCGGAGGATGAGGTTGACTTTCCCAGGCGCCGCCACTTCGATGGCGCGGCTAGTCACCCTCCTCGTCCTCCTCTGGACCGGAGTCCGCCCCGTCCGCAGGCTTGATGTCGTACTTGTCCAAGCGATAGCGGAGAGAACGGGTGTTGAGCTTCAACAGCCGGGCGGCCTCCTTTTTCACTCCTCCGCTGCGCTCCAAAGCCCGGACCAGCAGGTTCCGCTCAATGCCGTCGATCAGACATTCCAGGTCGAGCCCCTCCGGCGGAATATCGGTCGGCACTTTCGCCTCTCCGTTGGGTGAAGGTGCCTGCACCCATTGGGCAACATCGTCTAATGTAATGTCAGGGCCAGGTACTAGGGCGACAACCCGTTCCAGGACGTTCTCCAGCTCCCGTACGTTGCCCCGCCATTCATGCTGCTGGAGCGCGCGCAAGGCGGCCGGCGCCACGGTCAGCGCCGGTTTGTTGGCCTTCTGGCCGAAGACTGTGAGGAAATGCTGCACCAGCAGGGGGATATCGCCGGGATGGGACCGGAGCGGGGGCAGTGTGATCGGGATCACGTTCAGGCGGTAGAAAAGATCCTCCCGGAAAAGTCCCTGCGCGACCGCTTGGTTCAAATCCTTGTTCGTAGCGGCAACGATCCGCACGTCCACTTTGATCGTGCGCGTCCCGCCGATCCGCCGGAATTCTGGCTCCTGCAGCACCCGCAACAACTTGACCTGGATGCCCGACGGCGCCTCCGCAACCTCGTCGAGGAACAGCGTGCCGCCGTCGGCCACCTCGAAGAGCCCTTCCTTGTTGGACACCGCACCGGTGAAGGAACCCCGCATATGACCGAACAGCTCGCTCTCAAGCAGAGGCTCCGGCATGGCGCCGCAGTTGACGGTGACGAAGGGACGGTCCCGACGGGGGCTGTTGTAGTGGATCGCGCGTGCGACCAGTTCCTTGCCCGTTCCGCTTTCCCCGCAGATCAGGACGGTGCTGGAGGTCTCCGCCACGCGGCGGATCAGGGTAAAGACCTTCTGCATCGCCTCGCTGGTCCCGACGAGATTCTCGAACGAGGCCTGCCCCTTTAACTCTCGTTTCAGCAGGAGGTTTTCGACGGTCAGCCGCTTGGCGTCCAGGGCCTTCCGGACGGTGAGGACCACATGATCGTTGTTGAAGGGTTTGGTCAGCACGTCGTAGGCGCCCAGCTTGACCGCTTCGATGCCCACCTCCAGCGTCGCGTACGCCGTGAGCACGAGGACCACAGTGTCCGGCGCGATGTCCTTGACCGCCCTGACGACTTCCATTCCGCCAAGACGGCCTGGCATTTTCAGGTCCGTGATGACCAAATCAAAGATGTCCGAGCCGATACACTGGAGGGCCTCTTGGGAGTCAGCAGCCGTCGCCACACTGTGACCAGCCCGTCCGAGAATGGTGCTTAGGACCTCGCGCATGCCCCGCTCATCGTCCACGACGAGGATCCTGGCCGGCACTGTCACCATCAGCGCATCTCCGGCGCGCCGGTTCCGGTAATCGGGAGCGTCAATTTCACACACGTGCCCTCTCCCAGCACGCTCTCCACCAGCACTGTACCCTTGTGCTCATCCATGATCCGGTGCACCAACGAGAGCCCCAGGCCAGTACCGCCTTCTTTCGTCGTAAAGAACGGGTAAAAGATCTTGTGCAGATGCTCCTCCGGAATGCCCGGGCCGTTGTCCTCAAACACGATTTCGACGGAGTCGCCTTCCGTCCCGCCGACCGGTGGGGCCACCCGTCGGGTCGCCACCGCCAAGGTGCCTCCGTCGGGCATCGCTTGGCAGGCGTTCAAGCCGAGGTTCCAGCACACCTGGCGCATCTGGTCCGGATCCACCATCGTGACGACGCCGTCGGGCGCCAAGTGCCGTACAAAGCGGATCTTGCCGCCATATTCGGGCGTCTGCTCAAGCAGATGGATCGTGTCTTGGACCAGCTCATTGACATCACACTGTTTGAGATTCAGCGGACGAGGGCGGGCGTACTGGAGGAAGTCCGACACGATCCCGTTCAGCCGCTCGGTCTCGCGGAGCGCGAGGTCCAGCAACGGCCGGTTGACGTCGGTCGTGTACAGATCTTTCCGCATCACTTGGATGGCGCCGGAGAGCGCCGCCAGGGGGTTTCGGATTTCATGGGCGAGGCCGGCCGACAGCTCACCGATGGTCGCGAGCCACTGTTTGCGCCGCACCACCTCCTCCATCTTCTTGAGAGGCGTGATGTCCTGAAAGGCGCCCACGATCCCGGCGCTTCGCCCCCGAGCCTGGAGGGGTGCCAGGCTCAACGCCAGGATGAGACGGGTGCCGTCCTTGCGGCGCCCCACTTCTTCCAGGCGATGTGACATGCCGGCCGCCAGGATCCCGCTCTGGCCAGTCGGAGCCGACCAGGCAAAGACCTCCCACCAGAGCCGCCCACGGACCTCTGCTTGGCTATACCCCAGGATCTCCTCGGCACGCCGGTTGAATGACGTGAGCCGTCCTTCAGGGTCGGTGGTGAAGAGCCCGCTGTCGATGCTCTCCAGGACGAATTGGTGAAACTCCTGCAAGCCGGTGAGGTCGCGATCCTTCTCCTCCAGGCGCTCGCCGGCGCTTCTCAGCTTCTCCGCCAGGGTGCCGCTCAGGTACCCGACCATGATGAACCCGAGGAGGTTCAACGACAGGTTGTAGAAGATCTCGGGGACGTGCAGCTCCGTCCGCGGCAGCCATTCAAAGAGCGTGATCTGATAAGTGGACCGGTAGTACTGCAGATCCACGATGGCCCCATAGAAGATGCCGGCGGCCGAGGCCGCCGCCAGTCCGCCCTTGCGGGACAACAGCGCACTGGCGGCGGTGATGGACAGGATGAAGAGCAGCGAGAAGGGGCTTTCCACGCCGCCGGTGATGGCCACCAGGGTGCTTTCGAACACGATATCCAGGCCAATCTGCAGGTACGCGAACGGAACGAGCCACTCAATTCGGTTGACGAGGAGGCCATACAGGATCGTGAGGAAGTAGGTCGCGACGATCAGGCCGTAGTAGGCGGGAATGGCCTGTGTGCTCTTACCGATCTGAAAATAGATCAGCACCCCCAGGGTGAGAGTGACGACGGCGACCCTGATGCCCATGAGCCATTTGAGCTTGTCCCGCAGGGCCTCCATACATTTCGTGAAGCCGCACTCGCACCCTAGCCGACAACCGCCGCCATCTTAAAGATGGGCAGATACATGGCGATGACGATGAACCCGATGACGGTCCCCAGGAACACCATCAACATAGGCTCCAGGAGCGAGGTCAAGGCCGCGACCGCCGCGTCCACTTCGTCGTCGTAGAAATCCGCGATCTTCCCGAGCATCGCGTCCAGTGCCCCCGTGGCCTCGCCGACATTGATCATCTGGACGACCATCGGGGGAAAGACCGCGCTCTTGCTGAGCGGGTCGGACAGCGTTTTCCCCTCGCCCACGTTCTGCCGCGCGTCCAGGATCGCGTTCTCCACGACCTTGTTTCCCGAGATCCGCGCGACGATTTCGAGCCCTTCCATGATGGGCACGCCGCTCTGCAGCAGCGTCCCAAAGGTGCGCGTGAACTGCGCCACCGCGATCTTCCGGATCAGATCGCCCACCACCGGCAGCTTGAGCATAAGCGCGTCGATCTGCAGCTTGCCTCCGGGGGTGGCGTAGTATTTCTTCAGCCCGTACAGGCCCGCCACCGCGGCGATGATCATGACGACGATGTACTGCTGCATGAAATCGCTGACGGCAATCACGAACAGGGTCGGAGCCGGCAGCGTCCCGCCAAAGTCCGTGAACATCTTGGCGAAGATCGGGATGACCCAGACCATCAGAACCGACACCACGATGATGGCCACGCCCACGATGGCGGCGGGGTAGACCATGGCGGCCTTGACCTGCGCCTTCAGCTTCGCGGCTTTTTCCAACTGGTTCGCCAGACGCTGCATGGTGACGTCGAGCGCCCCCCCCACCTCGCCCGCCTGCACCATGTTGGAGTAGAGGCTACTGAAGACTTTCGGGTGCTTCTTCAGAGCGTCGGCGTAAGTCGTCCCGGATTCGACATCCATCTTGACCTCACCGATCAGCTTGCCGAAGGTCTTGTTATCGCACTGCGTGGCGAGGATCTCCAGGCACTGCACCAGCGGAAGCCCGGCGTTGATCATGGTCGCGAACTGCCGGGTGAAGATGACGATGTCCTTGTCGCTGATCCTCTGTTTCCGCTCGCCGAAGAGGCCCTTGGCCTTCTTCCTCTCCTCGATGCTTTTGACGGTGATACCCTGGGAACGTAACTGTTCGATCGCCACTTCACGGGTATCAGCATTGATCTCCGCGGTGACGGACTTCCCCCCTCGGGCTGTCCCGGCGTATGCGAAGACAGGCATGCAGTCACCTCATGTGATCGTTTATGGCCGCGGACCTACTCGACGATCGACACGCCCTCGACTTCCTTCAGCGTCGTGATGCCCTGGCAGACCTTGGTGATCCCGCTCATCCGGATCGTCTTGTCCCCTTGGTCCATTGACATCTTCTTGATCTCGTCCGTCGACGCGCCACGCAGAACTCCCAATCGAATTTGCTCTGTGATAGGCATGATCTGGTAGAGGGCGAGACGCCCCTTGTACCCTTTATTGTTGCAGGTCGTGCAGCCCTTGCCCCTCATCGGGGTCATCGTCGCGAATTCCTTTTCGTTCACTTTGCCGGCGCCGGCCATTCTCAAGATGTCCGGAGTCACCGTGGGATCTGGCTCCTTGCAGTCCTTGCAGATGCGCCGGCAGAGACGCTGGGCGATGACCAGGATCACAGAGGAGGCGACCAGGAACGGTTCGATGCCCATGTTGAGCAGTCGGTTGATGGTGCCCGGCGCGTCGTTGGTGTGGAGCGACGCTAAAACCAAGTGGCCGGTCATGGCGGCCTTGACCGCGATCTCGCCCGTCTCGAAGTCCCGGATCTCACCGATCAGGATGATGTCAGGGTCCTGCCGGAGGAAGGACTTCAGGGCCGCCGCGAAGGTCAGCCCAATGTCCGGCAGGACCAGCACCTGGTTGATCCCCATGAAGTTGAACTCGACCGGGTCCTCGGCCGTCGAAATGTTCACATCCGGAGTGTTGAGGGCCTGCAGGCACGAATAGAGGGTCGTGGTCTTGCCGCTCCCGGTCGGGCCGGTGACAAGGATCATCCCATAAGGCATCGCCAAGGCAGCATTGACGTCGGCTGTCTGCTTCTGATCGAAGCCAAGCTTCTCCTTGTCCACCTGGATAGAAGCCTTGTCCAAGATGCGGAGAACGCCCTTCTCCCCGAAGAGGGTGGGCAAGACCGACACGCGGAAGTCGACATCACGTTTGGCACCCAGCTTCAATTTGATCCGCCCGTCCTGCGGGAGCCGCCGCTCGGCGATGTCCAGCCTGGACATGATCTTGATGCGGGAGATCAGCGCGTTCTTCACCTTCACGGGCAAGTTCATCACCGTCTGGAGATCGCCATCGACCCGGTACCGGATCCGGAACACATTCTCATAGGGTTCGATGTGAATGTCGCTGGCGCCGACCTTTATGGCGTTGACGAGGAGCCCGTTGACGAGCTTGATGATCGGCGCCTCGACTTCCGTGATGATGCCTTCTTGTTGGTCGGTGTCGGCCACTTCAACTGAATCGAGCACGTCGCCCACCGTCTTGTCGAAGTCCTCAACGTCCACCACAGGCCCTTCGTCCATTCTGCCGAGATTGGCCAGCTCATCCTCTGCACCGCCTTCAGGGATCGTGAAGTCCTTGGCCTGCAGGATGGCGGCAGCGGCCTTAGCGTCTGTACCAGCGACAACCGCCCCGTAGTACTTCTTGATCGCATCGAGGAGCGAGGACTCAGCAGCGATCACGGGCTCAATCGTGTAATTCGTGCGGAACTTGAGGTCGTCCAAGGCTAGCATGTTCGTGGGGTCCAGCATCGCCACGGTCACGGTAGCCCCTACCCGCCTCAACGGCAGTACCATGTGTTTCTTGACCAGTTCCAGCGGCACGAGCTTGATGATCGCGGGATCGATCTGTTGGTACATCTTCAGGTCCACGGCGGGCACCCGATACTGCCGGGAGAGGAATTGGAGGAGTTTCTCCTCCGGAATATAGCCCATCTTGACCAGCGTGCTGCCAAGCCGGGTGGCGCCTCTGCCCTGCTTCATGGCCGCCAGCGCCTCATTGAGCTGCGACTCAGTGATGAGGTTGGCGGAAACGAGCAACTTGCCCAATTTGTCAGTCACCGGAGGCACAGGTTCGCTCCATCAGGGGGAAAAGTTGTCCGGGAATAAAACACGCGAAACATTAGGGAAAGAGTCTACTGCGTTATAGGGGTCTTGTCAACGAACAACCATCCCGATCCCCTGAAAAGTCTCCCGGCCCGCAGGACGCGTCAGACCACGTCCGGATGGTAGGCGCGGATGCCCCGATAGACATAGTGGAGACCAGAAATGACTGTCAGTGTCAGCATGAGCGCCAACAGTGGCATCAATTGGTGCACATCTTTCTGGAACGCGATGAGCACCAGCGCCAGTACGAGATAGGAGAGCTGGGCCAGCGTCGTTCCCTTGCCCAGCGCCGTCGGGGCCACCTCAAGCGGCGTCTGAGTCATGTGCAGCAGCAGCGTGCCGGCCACGATGATGAGGTCCCGACTGACCACCACGATCGCCACCCACCCCGGCACCAGATGCAGAATCGACAAGGTGACGAAGGACGAGGTGAGGAGGAGCTTGTCAGCCAGCGGGTCCAGATACGCGCCAAGCTTCGTGCGCTGATTCGCCATCCGGGCGATGACCCCGTCCAGAATGTCCGTGACGCCGGCGATCAGGATGGTCCACAGCGCCCACAGGTAGTGCCCATAGGTGAGGAACCCGATAAAGAACGGAATGAGGAGGATGCGGAGGACCGTCAGGGCATTAGGGAGATTCATGGGTTCCTGGGACGCGAGCCGCGCACGTGGAGCTAGGGAATTCTAGGAAAGGCGATGGGCGAAGTCAACCGTATGGAATGCCCAGCCGCGTTCCTTGACAACCGCCGCAAGGCTTCGTTAAAGTGGCCGTTCTAGATGATTTTTCCGCTGTCGAGGTGCGGCACCCATGCGGGTCACAATCAACGGCAAGACCGAGGAGGTGTCGGGCAGCACCGTCTTGGAAATTCTGCGGGCCAAGGACGTCAGCCCCCAGATGGTGGCCGTGGAGCTCAACTCGAAGATGCTGGAACGTGAGGAACTCGGTAGTGCACTCGTGAAGGACGGCGACGCGATCGAACTCCTGTTCTACTTGGGCGGAGGCGACTAGGTGCTCCGCGCCTCGTCCGCCATCACCGCGTTTATCGGGGGCACTCCCCTGGTCCGGCTCAACCGCCTGTCCCCGGAGGGGGCCGCCACCATCTACGCCAAGGCCGAGCATTTCAACCCGGGTGGCTCCGTCAAAGACCGCATCTGCCTCAACATGCTCGACGAGGCGGAGCGGCAGGGCCGGCTGAAGCCCGGCGCCACCATCGTCGAGCCGACCAGCGGCAACACAGGCATCGGCCTGGCACTGATCTCCGCCGTGCGCGGCTACAAGCTCATCCTCGTCATGCCGGAGAGCATGAGCATGGAGCGCGCGAGCCTGTTGTCGTCCTACGGGGCGCAGCTCGTGCTCACGGCGGCCTGGGAAGGGATGAAAGGCTCCATCAAAGAAGCCGAGAGCCTCGTCGCCGCGAACCCGGAGTATTTCATGCCGGACCAGTTCTCGAATCCCGCGAACCCGGCCATGCACCGGAAGACGACGGCGCCGGAGATCTGGGAGGCGATGGACGGCCAGATCGACGCCTTCGTCGCGGCGGTCGGCACCGGAGGCACAATCACGGGGTGCGGCGAGGTTTTCAAGGAACGGAACCCGAAGGTCAAGGTCATTGCGGTGGAGCCGGCCGGCTCGCCCGTCTTGTCGGGGGGCGACCCGGGCCCGCATCGGATCCAGGGAATCGGCGCGGGGTTCATCCCCAAGGTCCTGAATCGCTCGATCCTGGATGGCGTGCTCACCGTGACGGACGACGAGGCATACCAGATGGCCAAGCTGCTGGCGAAGAAGGAGGGGCTCCTGGTCGGTATCTCGTCAGGGGCCAATGTCGCCGCCGCCCAGAAGGTCGCGGCGGAGCTCGGGCCCGGTAAGAACGTGGTCACGGTGCTCTGCGACACGGGCGAGCGCTACATCAGCATCGAGAAATACTTTAATATCTAGTATGCCATTCCTACCAGATTCCGAAGAACAGGTCACCCGCTACAGCCGGCACATCCTCCTGCCGGAAGTCGGCGGTAAGGGCCAGCAGAAGATCGGGCAGGCCAAGGTCCTCATTGTCGGCGCTGGCGGCTTGGGGTCTCCCGTCGCATTCTACTTGGCCGCGGCAGGCGTAGGCATGATCGGCCTGATCGACAGCGATGCGGTGGACCTCTCCAACCTCCAGCGCCAGATCATCCACCAGACGCCTGACATCGGCCGGCCCAAGGTGGGCTCCGCCAAGGCCAAGATCCTCGCCCTTAACCCCAGCGTCGCGGTCGAGACCTATGACAGGCGCCTGACGGCGGAGAACGCTCTGGACCTCATCGGCCGCTACGACATCGTCGTGGATGGCGTGGACAGCTTCCCCGCCAAGTTCCTGATCAACGACGCCTGCTTCTTCGCGCGCAAGCCGCTGGTGCACGGGGGGATCCTCCGGTTCGACGGGCGGGTGTTCACCATCCTGCCGGGGCAGAGCGCCTGCCTGCGCTGCATCTTCAAGCAACCGCCGCCGCCCGGCTCGGTGGCCAGTTGCCAGGAAGCCGGCGTGATCGGCGCGCTGGCCGGCGTCATTGGGACCATCCAGGCGACCGAAGTCCTCAAGCTGATCCTAGGCAAGGGCCGCCCCCTCACCAACCGGTTGCTGGATTACGACGCGCGCGAGACCCGGTTCCGCGAAATCAAGGTGGCCAAGAACCCGCGGTGCCCCCTCTGCGGCGAGCGCCCGGAGATCACCCGCCTCGTCGAGCCCGAGCCGGAGGTCTGCGCGGTCAGGACGGCGTGACGATGCCGAAGGCCTCCCCCATGAGCACCGACAGGATCAAAGGCCTGATCTGCCGCGAGTGTGGCAAGGAGTATCCGGCAGTGTCGCTTCATGTCTGCGACATGTGCTTCGGACCCTTGGAAGTCCAGTATGACTACAAGGTGATCAAAGCGCGCCTCACCCGCACAGCGATCGAAGCGGGCCCCAAGAGCCTCTGGCGATACGTGGACCTTCTCCCGGTCGCGGGAGAACCCACCGTCGGCCTGGCCGCGGGCTTCACCCCGCTGGTGCGGGCCAAGAATCTCGGCGACGAACTGGGCTTGGACACACTCTACATCAAAAACGACACCGTCAATCACCCAACCCTCTCGTTCAAGGACCGGGTGGTCTCGGTGGCGCTGACGCGCGCCCGCGAACTGGGGTACGACACGGTCGCCTGCGCCTCCACCGGCAACCTGGCCAACTCGGTCGCCGCCCACGCCGCGGCAGCCAAGATGCAATGCTACGTGTTCATTCCCCACGACCTGGAAGCCTCCAAGGTGCTCGGGAACCTCGTGTACCGGCCCAACGTCGTCGAGGTCGAGGGAAATTATGACGACGTGAATCGTCTGTGCAGCGAGATCGCCGGCGAGCACAACTGGGCCTTCGTCAACGTCAACATCCGCCCCTACTACGCCGAAGGGTCCAAGACCTTGGCTTACGAGGTTGTGGAGCAACTCGGCTGGGTCGCCCCGGACCACATCGTCGTGCCCATGGCGTCCGGCTCGCTGCTCACGAAGATCTGGAAAGGGCTGAACGAGTTCCACAAACTGGGGCTGATCGACCGCATGGCCACCCGGGTAGACGGGGCCCAGGCGGAGGGCTGCGCCCCCATCGCCACGGCGCACAAGCTGGGCCGGGACTTCTTCAAGCCGGTGAAACCCGCCACCATCGCCAAGTCGCTGGCGATCGGCAACCCCGCCGACGGCTACTACGCGCTGAAGGCCACGGCCGAGAGCGGCGGAGCCATGGAGACGGTGACGGACGAGGAGATCATCGAGGGCATGACGCTGCTGGCGCAGACCGAAGGGATCTTTGCCGAGACTGCCGGTGGGGTGACGATCGGCGTCCTCAAGAAGCTGGTCAAGCAGGGACTCATCAAGCGGACCGAGACGACCGTGGCGTTGGTCACCGGCAACGGCTTGAAGACCCAGGAAGCCGTGATGAACGCCGTCGGTCGGCCGACGCGGATCTCCCCGAGCCTGGTCCACTTCCAGAAGACGTTCGGCCTGGGCAACCATGAGAGGTAAGGATCCATGGTCAAGGTGCGTATTCCCACGCCCCTGCGGACCCTGACTGGGGGCAAAAGCGAGGTCGAAACCCCCGCCTCGGACATCCAATCCCTGATCGAGTCGTTGAACGGCCGGTTCCCTGGGCTTAAAGACAGGGTCTGCGATGATAAAGGCGAGATCCGGCGCTTCGTGAACATCTACCTCAACGAAGAGGACATCCGCTTTCTCAAGGGCAAGCACACGCCCCTCAAGGACGGCGACGAGGTCTCCATCGTGCCGGCCATCGCGGGCGGCACGCAATAAGGTCCGGCGATGGCGAACTTACGTTTTCATCTCCGGTTTCCAGAGGACAAAATCAAGGAGCCGGTCCTCTGCCAGATCAACCGCGCGTTCCCGAAGGTGGATACGAACATCCGCCGGGCGGACGTGCGGGAGAAGACCGGATGGATGGACGTGGAATTCTCCGGGAACCCCGCCGAGATCGAACGGGCCATCGAAGGCATCCGGCAGAAGGGCGTCATCGTGGACCCCATCGAGTTGAACGTCGTCGAGTAGCCCTGAGCGCTATGGACTTCACCGAGCAGCAGATCGAACGCTACAGCCGGCACATCATCCTGCCGGACGTGGGTGGCAAGGGACAGAAGAAGCTGGCCGCGGGCCGCGTGCTGGTCATTGGCGCGGGCGGCCTCGGCTCCCCGGCAGCGCTCTATCTGGCCGCGGCCGGGGTCGGCACCATCGGCCTCGTGGATGGCGACGTCGTGGACCTGTCGAATCTCCAGCGCCAGATCCTCCACACGACCGCCACCGTCGGCAAGCCCAAGGTCGACTCCGGACGCAAGATGCTCGCCGCGATCAATCCGGACATCGCGATCAAGACCTATCAGACAAACATCACCGCCGAGAACGCCCTGAGCATCCTCTCGGACTACGACCTGGTCCTGGACGGCTCGGACACCTTCACCACCCGTTATCTGGTCAACGACGCCTGTTTCTTCGCCAAGAAGCCCCTGATCTCCGGCAGCATCTTCCGCTTCGAAGGGCAGCTCACCACCCTCAAACCGCACGAAGGCTTTCCTTGCTATCGGTGCCTCTACGCAGAGCCACCGCCGGCGGGCCTAGTCCCGAACTGCCAGGAAGCCGGGGTGCTCGGCGTGCTGGCTGGCACGATCGGCGTGCTGCAGGCCGCCGAGGCGATCAAGGAGATCGTCGGGTTCGGCACGTCGCTCGCTGGCTCGATGCTGATCTACGACGCGCTCGAAATGAGCTTCCGCAAGACCCGCGTCCCGAAAGATCCCGGCTGCCCGCTCTGCAGCGCACGCCCCCGCATCACGGACCTGTCCGGCGACTACACGGTCTCGTGCGGACTCTAGCTAGCCCGGACTATCCATGAATTCCTACTGCGGCGCCCGATCCTCTCGTCCGGCGTGGCTTTTCTCGTTCGGCTTCCTCGCCGTACTTCTCAAGTACGCCTGCGTCATCCTCACTTGCGAGAAGCCCCGGCGGCCTTCGGTCTCAACCGCCTCGCTACGAAATTCATGAATAATCCGTGCTAGTCATCCCCCGACACATCCTCGGCGAAATGATCGCCCACGCGCGTGCACTCGCTCCGCACGAATGCTGCGGCATGTTGGCCGGGAAGGACGGACGTGTCACCCATCACTACAAGATCGCCAACATCGTTGCGACGGAAGGGGCCCACCTCGCCAACTTCGACGAGGCGAAGTTCGCCCACTTGCAGACCCTCTCACCCGAGGAACGCGCCGACATCGCCTTCGTCATGGATGCCCGCGACATGTCCCTGGCCTTGAAAGACATGCGGCGTCAGGGCCTCGAGTTGCAGGTCATCTACCATTCGCATCCCCACAGTCCCGCATGGCCTTCCCTCACCGACATCAAGATCGCCACGGAGTTCGAGGCCACCAGAGTCGTCCTGAATCTGCCTGAGCCGTTGCACCTCATCATCTCTCTGGAAAAGAAAGACGCCCCAGCGACCGCCGCCTTTCGCATCGTGAACGGGACCGTCACGCCGGTCTCCTACCAGACCCTCTAGTCGGAGCGCCGCTCCATGCCTCCGCCCGCGGCCCCTTCGCTCAAACGGGTGCAGGAGCTTGCCGCCGAACTCGGGCTCCTCGAGGACGAGCTGATCCCCTACGGCCGCTTCAAGGGCAAGATCGCGCTGGCGGCGCTCGATCGTCTTTGCGACCGCCATTTGGGCCGCTACGTGCTGGTCACCGCCATCAACCCCACACCGCTGGGCGAAGGGAAGACCGTCACCTCGATCGGGCTGGCCATGGGCCTGTGTCGGCTGGGTCACCGCGCTGTCGTGACGCTCCGCCAGCCCAGTCTCGGTCCTGTGTTCGGCGTCAAAGGCGGCGGGGCCGGCGGCGGGCGCGCGCAAGTCGTCCCGCAGGAAGAGGTGAATCTGCATCTGACGGGGGATGCACACGCCGTGGCTGCGGCGCACAACCTGCTGGCCGCCTTCGTTGACAACCATCTGTCTCACGGCAACTCGCTTCAGCTCGATCCTAACACGATCAGTTGGCCTCGGGTCATGGGGCTGAACGACCGGGCGCTGCGCCAGGTGACTTTGCAGAGCGGCCGGCGAACCCAGTTCGTGATCACCGAAGCCTCGGAAGTGATGGCGATCCTCGCGTTGGCCGCCGATCTGAAAGACTTGCGGCAGCGGCTCGGGCGGACTCTTGTGGGGATGACACAGGACGGGCGGGCGGTGCTCGCCGAAGACCTGCGGTGCGCCGGTGCGATGGCCGCTCTGCTTCGGGACGCCCTCAACCCCAACCTGGTACAAACCATGGAGGGGACGCCGGCGCTCATCCACGCCGGTCCCTTCGGCAACATCGCGCACGGCAGCAGCTCGATTGTCGCCGACGCGCTTGCTCTCCGCCTTGCCGATTATGTCGTTACCGAAGCGGGCTTCGGCAGCGATCTGGGCGCGGAGAAGTTCTTCAACATCAAATGTCGGGCGTCAGGCCTGCGTCCGGCGACCGCCGTGATCGTGGCCACCCTGCGGGCGTTGAAGCTGCATGGCGGCGCCGGCTCAGCCAAGCCGGGCTTGCCGCTGCCGGCGGCCCTGACCGGTCCCAACCGGGAAGCCCTAGCCCGCGGCTGCGCCAACCTCCATCAGCACATCGCCAACGTTCGCACATTCGGCGTCCCCGCCGTCGTGGCTGTGAACGCGTTTGTGGACGATCCGAAAGAAGAGCTGGAGTATGTGAAGGCCCAGGCGGTCGAAAGAGGCGCCGTGGCCGCCGCGGTGTCCACACCCTGGTCAGATGGCGGCGCCGGTGCAGACGCGCTGGCCGACGCCGTCGTGCGTGCCTGCGAGCAGCCATCGAGCTATCGGCCTCTGTACGAGGATGCCGCTTCGATCGAGCAGAAACTTGAAACGATCGCTCGCCGGATCTACGGCGCGGATGGCGTGACCTGCGAGCCCACGGCCGCAGCTCAAATCGAAACGGCCGCCCGACTGGGGTACGGGCGTTTCCCCATCTGCATGGCCAAGACCCAGTACTCGCTCTCACACGACCCCCAGCTCCTCGGTCGGCCGAGCGGCTTCACCCTCCCAATCCGAGAGGTACGAATCCTCGCGGGCGCCGAGTTCCTGACGGCACTGTGCGGTGGTATGCAGTTGATGCCAGCGCTGCCTAACCGTCCCGCAGGCGAGCGCGTGGATGTCGACCCCGAGACCGGCCGCATCGTCGGACTGACCTGAACACAGGCGTGTGAAAGGGAACGGAAGAACGGATTCTGACAAAGGGAGAGAGCGGTTTGCTAGCGCGAAGGGAGGGTTCGGATCGACTGACCAGTCGCCGCTTGGTAGGCCGCATCGAGCGTGCTGACCTCGGTGATCTTGATATCGCCCCCCATGCCCTTTAACGCGAGGTCCATGGAGGTCTGTCCGAACGGCACGACCATCTCACGATAGCGGAGTTGCCGGCATCCCTTAATTTTTTCCTCCAGCCCTCCAACCGACCCCACTTCCTGGTTCTCATTGATCGTGCCCGACATGCAGACATCGGGGCGGATCGGATCGCCGAGCAACACCGACGTCACACCGACCGCAAGGATGGCGCCCGCGCTTGGGCCGTCGATATACAGCCCGTTCTGGAGGATGGAGGTTCGGAGGGAGAGCCGAACCCGCAGGAACCGGGGATCGTACCCCACGCCCTTGGCAGCCGCCGCAACGGCGGTCCGCAGGGACACATCGAGCTGCCCGCCGAAATGCGAATCCGTCACCACTTCCGGCCCCGTCCCTGCAGGCACATAGCTCACGGCCAGATCCGCTAGCACAATTTCACCGAGATTAGTCGCGTACGCCACGGACTGGCCAGGCTTGGCAGAGAATTGATTCATCATGAGGACCGGAATCCGGAGGCTGGTAGCCGGGAACGGCTGCGGCGCTTTGAGTGGTTGGATCTGAAGGTCAGGCCGAGGGGTCTCGGTCGTCGCAGGCGGAACCGTTGGCGAGGCAGGAGCAGTCGGACCCGCAGGCGCTGCGTGGAGTCCTCTTATCACAGAAAAGGTACTCTCTTGGGCTGTGCCCTGCGCCCTGTCCTCTTTGATGAGACGACAATCCGCGCCCCCTTGATCGGTATAGAGGTTCGTTCCATTGGGTTGCACGCAGTGCCAGACATCGGCAAGCACCACTTGAGGCGTCAGCCCGAAGCCGAGGGCGGCACCCAAGACCGCCGAGCAGATGAGTCGTCGTCGCATCATTCCTTGTTAAGACAGCAAAATCAGTGCCTTTTCTCCCACTCAGGAGCATGCACCTGGAACGTGGGCCTAACCTCTTCACATCGTGGAATAAATCACGCACCAAGGCAATCTACCAAAATATGACAGACTCACTTAAAATAGAACCTCGGCCTATCAAGGAAGATAGTCAGCTTATCTCTTCAGATAGAACCTGCCTGATCACTGAGGCCCGTTGTTTTACGGAGCGCCTGACTTGCCTGCTGCCGTAACGACGTCTCAAGGCGTGCCGCCGGCGCGTCGAACGGAGTCAACTCGTCACTGCTCCCTCTGAGGCCGAAGAGACGTGCCGGGCGTATTTGGCCATGACGCCGGTGGTGTAGCGAGGCACCGGCGGTTTCCACTTGCTCAGCCGAGCCTTGATTTCTTTCTTTGTTAGTTCGACGTTCAGCGTGCGGGCAGGGACATCGAAGACGATGATGTCGCCGGTTTTGAGCGCCGCGATGGGACCCTTCTTCGCCGCTTCCGGCGCGACGTGGCCGGCCATCAAACCGTGCGTGGCGCCCGAGAAGCGACCGTCAGTGAGCAGGGCGACGGAGTCTCCCAAGCCAATGCCGACGATCGCGGCCGTCACGCCCAACATCTCGCGCATGCCCGGGCCGCCCACGGGCCCTTCGTAGCGGATCACGACCACATCGCCCGCCTGGATCTGCCCGGCCTTGACGGCAGCGAAAGCGTCCTCCTCGCGGTTGAAGACCTTGGCCGGGCCTCTGAAGGACATCATCGAGTGCCCTGCCACTTTGACGACACAACCCTCGGGCGCCAGGTTCCCTTTAAGAATGACCAGCCCGCCTGTCGGCTTGATGGGATTGACCAGCAGCCGGACGACTTGCTGTCCCGGCGTCTCGCTCGCCTGTCTGGCTTCCTCGCCAATCGTCCGGCCCGTGACCGCGAGCTGATCAGCATGCAACAGTCCCGCGTCCAACAGCCGCTTAGCGACCAGCGTCGTGCCGCCCGCCGCATAGAGATCGGCTGCCATGAAGCGCCCCCCCGGCTTCAGGTCAGCCAACAAGGGAACCTTCCGGTTGATCTTGTCGAAGTCGTCAATGGTCAATCGCACGCCGGCTTCCCGCGCGACGGCCAGCAGATGCAGCACGGCATTCGTGGAGCCGCCGGTGGTGGCCACAGCGATGATGGCGTTCTCCAGGGCCTTGCGCGTGATGATCTGGCGCGGGCGCAGGTCCTTCCGCAGCAGCTCCATCACCAACTGGCCGCAGCGGAACGCGACTTCATCCTTGCGCGGGTCCATCGCGGGCACGCCGTTGAAGCCCATGGGAGAGATGCCCAGGAACTCGAACGCGATCGCCATCGTATTCGCGGTGAACTGGCCGCCGCAGGCGCCAGCCCCTGGGCAGGCGTGGTTTTCCAGATCGCGCAGCTCCGCTTCCGTCATCTTGCCAGCCGCATGCTTCCCGACCGCCTCGAAGACATCCTGGATCGTGACGTCGTGCCCCTGGAACTTGCCGGGCATGATCGAGCCCCCATACAGCATCAGCGACGGGAGGTTCAGCCGGGCCAGCGCCATGACCGTGCCGGGGATCG
>Ga0209803_1000310_pt1 | contig 31996 bp, 28 predicted proteins | sample GraSoiAngelo_138_FD_185895 | JGI IMG/M metagenome (GOLD analysis project Ga0209803, IMG submission 185895) | Grasslands soil microbial communities from the Angelo Coastal Reserve, California, USA - 14_0929_09_40cm (SPAdes) (version 2) | ecosystem: Environmental > Terrestrial > Soil > Grasslands ...
CGATCTCATCTGGTGTAGCCGGGCGGCCGGCCGGCGCCTCGGCGGCCAGTTTCTCCAGCCCTTCACCCATTGCTTCAGTTCCTTCCGTGCGCGTAGGTCCGGGGCTTACTGCATTAACCCGGACGCCCCTGGGGCCATATTCGGCCGCCCACACCTTAGTTAGCAGATTAATGGCGGCCTTGCTCGAGCCATAAAGGCTCATGCCGGGCACGCCGTAATCGGCGACCATTGTCGATAAATTGACGATTGCCCCTTTGCCTTTCTTCGCCATCAGCGGTGCAAGTTCCGCGACGAGGAAGTACGGCGCCTTGACGTTGAGCGCATACACGTGCTCGAACATTTCTTCGGTGGTTTCATGCGTCGGCCCGAATGGATAGATCCCGGCATTGTTGATTAGAATATCAACATGGCCGCCTCCGACCTCGACGGCTCGTCTGGCCACTTCTCGCGCGCTCGACGCGTCCTGAAGGTCGGACGAAATAAAATCCACGGTGCCTCCTGCGGCGCGGATTTCCGCAACCGTTTTCTGGCCGCGTTCAGCATTGCGGCCTACGACTATGACGTGGATGCCAAGCGCGGTGAGCTTATTGGCTACCGACCGGCCGATACCGCTTGTGCCACCTGTGATCAGTGCTGTGGATGGATTTGCACTCATTTAAGATTTCTTGGTTCGTTTTCTTCGACTTATCTTAAGACTCGCGCGCAAGAAATAAACCCGAGCAGTTGGTTTTGACTCGTGTGTTACTGTGCAGCGCAGGATCATGCGTGCTTCGGAAGAAGATGATGAGCAATTTTACCGCGATACCGAGCGTATTGCGTTTCCGGCACTTAGTGACGAGCAGTTGGCGACCTTAGACTCGTTAGGCACGCGGCGCAAAGTCAGGCGCGGCGAGATTATTTACAAAGCTGGTCAGCGTGATGTGCCTTTCAATCTCGTCTTGAGCGGGGAGCTCGAGGTTTTTGAATCGCGCGACGGCGATGAGCAAATTCTAGCTACGCCGGGTCCGCGCGATTTTGTTGGCGACATCGCGATGCTCACCGGTACCGCGGTTGTCGCGACAGTGCGCGGCAAAGCAGAGCAATCGGAAATTTTGCAGATTCCTGCCCCGCGTTTGCGACGAGCCTTGGGAGAGATCCCGAGTGTGAGTGAAACGATCGTGCGTGCGCTAATCATGCGGCGCAAACGTCTCCAGCGCGATCGCGAGTTTACCGGTTTGCGAATTCTGGCGGAGGCGGATTCACGCGAAGGACATCAGCTCGATGATTTTCTCGATAAGAATCACTATCCGCACCGACTCGTGGACACGACGAGCGAATACGGGCAAACACTCGCGCAACGATTGAATCTTGTTTCCAAGGATCTGCCCGCACTTATCACTCCGAGTGGAATGCCATTGCGCCGTCCTTCCCTGCGCGAAGTCGCAAAGGTGGCGGGTCTGCTTCAACCGCTTACCGAGAATGAGGAAGAAGAAATCCGTTGCGATGTAGCGATTGTTGGCGCCGGGCCGGCCGGTTTGGCCGCAGCCGTGTACGCTGCTTCTGAAGGACTCAATACTGTGGTCTTGGAAAGCTATGCCCCTGGCGGCCAGGCGGGAGCATCCTCGTTGATTGAGAACTTCTTCGGTTTCCCTACTGGGATCGGCGGCGGCGATCTCACGCACCGCGCGCAGCTACAAGCGTATCGTTTCGGGGCGAAATTCACGACGCCATCGCAAGCGCTCTCGCTTGGACACGCGCCCGATGGCGATTATCCGCATTTCCTGCACATCGAAGGCTGCAATGCCGAGCTGCGGGCGAACGCGGTGATCATCGCAACGGGCGCAGATTACCGCAGGCTCGATGCACAAGGCCGGGAAGAATTTGAAGGGTCTGGTGTCTATTATGCGGCGACGGCGCTCGAAGGTCAGCTCTGTCACGGGTCAACGGCAATCGTCGCCGGCGCGGGCAACTCGGCCGGTCAGGCGGCGATGTTCATTTCCGAAGGCGCGCAGAAGGTATTGCTCGTAGTGCGCGGGAACAGCCTAACGAAAAGCATGTCGAGCTACCTCTCGCGGCGCATCGAGGCACAGAAGAACATCCAGATCCTGTATGAGACTGAAATCAAACGAATGAGTGGACGGAGGAAATTGGAATCAGTCGAGCTCGAGAATACGTGCACTGGTGAACGACAGACAGTCGCAACACCAGCAGTATTTTCAATGATCGGCGCGTTACCATGCACCAACTGGCTGCCGCATGAGATCGAGCGCGACGCGAAAGGCTTCATCCTTACCGGCGCAGCCGTTGCCCAATCGTCTGCATGGCAGAAGATGAGGCGCGCGCCCGGACCACTGGAAACGAGTCGTCCCGGTGTCTTCGCCGCGGGCGATGTGCGCTCCGGTTCGGTCAAGCGATGCGCGGCTGCGGTTGGCGAAGGCGGGATGGCGGTTGCAGATGTCCACCGCGCTCTCGCGTCGTTCAGAACTCGTTAGGGCCTAAGGAGTAGTAAGTTTTCGTAATACAGAAACCCTCGGAGCCTACCGGGTCCGGTACCTTTTTGTCATTTAACCCTTTTATTTAGCCGGAACGGGAAATCCTCAAAGGCGATTTCTCCTTGGGTCGAGCCCCTGAACCCGACCATTTGGAACCCTTTTGACATCGAGCGGAAACTGACCTCTGACTTCTGACGTCTGAAAAGGAGGTTACGGACCCTCGTTTGATACCCTTTTGACACTGTTCGCCCGCGGTTTACGACCGTTTCGTCGCGCTGGGTGCGTGGTTGGCGCCGCTTTTTTTGCTTCGGTTCACTCGAGCGCAGAGGATCATTGTCGGTGTTCCCTTCGTCCTCGCGGTGCAAGTCGCCAGGCTCGCGATCCGGTATCGCGGAATGGTGCCTTTTCCAACGGCTGTCTACGTAGCCGTGAGGATCACGTATGGCCTGTGCTTCACGCTGCCCTATTTGGGTGACCGTCTGTTGTCGCACCGACTCTCCGTGTTTTCGGGCAACGCTCGTTTTCCCGCTGATCTGGACATCACTTGTCCCCAAAGATGCTGAAACACGGCCATCTGCGTCGAGCCATCGAGAAAACATCCATGATCGAGGAATTTCGCAGTGATTCTAAGCACTTCGCCTTCGTCCCATGGTTTTTCTAATGTTAGTAAATCCTTCGCCGTAACAAGGCTCGCCAGCGTGTTCTGGCGAGCACAATCCCGAGTTCTCTTTCTCCAGTTCTCGACTTCCCCGAAGGTCGGTTTTACAGAATCTTCCTGAAATCGACCCACCAGTCTTTCGCCCTCGTAACGGAGTGCCTTCAATTCATCTATGGCGACGATTATTGGTTGAGGGCTTCTACCTTGTTCCAGTTTTTTCGTATGCACCATTGGTTGATTCTGTCGCTGAACCACGAAAAATATTGCTGCTATCAAAATCACACTGATGCTTCCAGTTACCCATAACGGCGAAAACGGAAGTGTCGGGACGTTATGCCTTGCGAGCCAAGGCACGAGCGGTTCGCTTGAGAAAAGCGACCAAACTGATGCGATCCATTGGGGCGCGGCACCGAATGCAAAAGCTGCAAGAGCGGCAATTAACGGATGCCTCCTGATCCAGTTTCGCATATTTCCTGCTACTATTACGGCGGTCTAACCTTTGCGTCACAGTGAGAATTCTTGTTCGTATGGATTTCACGTTTTCAAGCGACGTGCCCTGAATCGGCGGATTCCAGTTCAACAAGAGCAGTCAACTTTTCATCCGCGCGCACAACGAAACGCTTTCCGTCGTCGCGATGCGCATCCGCAACGAAGATCGTTCGCCCCCCAAGAATCCTCGGCTGAGATGCAGCCCCAACTCCCACCGGCTTTGCTGAGATTGTCAGAAGCTTTGCTAATTGTTGTTGACCACTTGCGGCGTAGCTTTGCTCGCTTCAATTTTGGTCGGTCACTTTCTGTACGCCCGCAGTAAGCGCTTCAATTTGCTTTTGCTGGCGCGCGAGTCACGTTCACTACGGCCAGTACTCACAATTCGTACCGAGCGTTCCGCCTTCTGTTTCGGACCAAAGCTGTTTCTTCCGGTATTAATCGGTCTGACAAAAACCGGCGGTAGCAGTAACAATCGCGTTACCGTTAAGCTGTTGCAGTCGAAGCGCATTGCTACGACTCCATAGGTTATGAAAATAAGACGAATCTCATCAACATTGTTGTTATGCTTCATGAAACGCTCACTGTTTAATCCTCGGAATTTCACAAAAAGCAAAACCTCTGCAAAATGGTTTCCGCTGCTCTTATTCTTAACAGTTCTTGTTTTACCTAGCCTATCGATGGGTCAAGCAGGAAGTCTGGACCCTCTTTTCGGTATCAACGGCATTGTCACTACGGCTAACACAGGCGCCAATGCTGCAGTCCTACAGAGTGACGGCAAGATCGTGGTAGCCGGGGGAATCGCGATCCAGCAGAACTTCCAACAGCCTGGCCTCCTGCGTTACAACACCAATGGTACGCTCGATCCTAGCTTCGGGACCGGCGGTGAGGTGTTGATCGGTGGCACTAACGCCGGCCCCGCGTTTGCCGTGGCCATTCAAACGGACGGGAAAATTCTCACGGCGGCTCCCGGTAATCTTCGGCTCAAGGTTTTCCGCTTCAATACTAACGGTAGCCCAGACACCACCTTCGGCAGCAACGGCGCCGCAACCATCCAAGCAGCCGGACTCTTCCTTCCGCCAGCCAGTGAAGGGTTGGCCCTGCAATCTAACGGCAGAATTCTCGTCGCCACCGGACGCATCGTCGCGCGCTTGCTCACGAATGGCCAGCTTGACTCGACCTTTGGCTTGAATGGCGCAGCCGCCACAGTCGGCGGCGAATCGATCGTGCTTCTGCCAAATGGCAACATCCTAATCGGCGCCGGCAGCGTAGCGTCCCTCTACGCTCCGAATGGCAGTCTTGTTACAAGTTTCGGTGTCAACGGCCAGACTCCGGGGTTCGCCTTTAACGGCGCGGGCGGATTTGTCGTTTCTACCAACTCCACGGGTGTAACGAGGATCATTAGCGCCGGCAGCATTGTTACCTCTCCGAATCTCATGTTTACCCACAGCGTATCGGGTTTCCTGTTGGTAAGCTACAACACGGACGGCACGATTGATAACAGCTTCGGGAATCACGGCGGGGTGGCAACACCATTCCCTGGGAATATCCTGGCACATGCTTTTGCTCTCGCCCTCCAGAGAAACGGCGACATTGTCGCGGTTGGACAAACAGCCCTCACTGATGTGGATGCTGTTCCTGGTCCGTCCGACTTTGCTTTGGTGCGCTATAGTCCCAACGGAAGGGTCGACACGACGTTCGGTAATGGCGGGTTTGTAAGCACACCATTTGGCACCAGCGAGGCCTTTGCTAACACTGTGCTTATCCAAATCGATGGCAAGATCGTTGCCGTGGGCAACAGCAACAGCGGAACCACTCTCGCACGTTACCTCGCTAACTAAGAACTAACCGTGCCGAAACTATTCGTGCTCAGTTAATTTTGGAAGGCTCCCTCGGGGTGCCGCTGGGGCGCTTTGCCGCGCAGGAGGTTTCATTTTGCTCGTTTGTTTACTGATTGGTGCCGAAAGTGACCCGCTCTTACGCGCGCGTGCGGGAGATTCAGACAAATTTAACCGAGCGGAATCAGCGAAGGGCGACTCGTAAACAGGCATTACATAAGTTACTAATGTGCCCTCGTCTTTCGCGCGCGCGCGTGAGTGTTTGTGGAGATAAACGAGCCGGACCTCGATTGTTCTACTTTTGTTCTACTTTCGCCTTTTTTTAGACTACCTTTCGCGATTGCTGGATTGCCGCCGGGAAACGGCTGATTTCCCTATGAAAATTGTGAACCGCATTTGATCGGATTTGATCAGATGAAATCGCCGGTTCCTGAATTTTGAGTCCAGCTCGTCTGCCAATTCCGCCTCGCCGGCGTTAGAAATTTCATCCGCTCTCGCACAAATCCTAGTACAATTGGGCTGTCCCGCAGACAGCCTCGAAGGGAAAAACGCGTTCCCGCGCCAGACTTACACTCGGCTAGAAGGCTGCGCGAAGGTTCCTTGGAGTATCTGCGCGCCGACGTTCCCGAGTACTTCAAGACACTTGGAACGGCGCCAGAGCAACGGCTGCAATATTCGTCAACTTGGCAAGCAACGTAGCGACCATTACGTAAAACCGACAAAGTCCCCGGGAATTGTTGCCAGACATGTTTGTCCGAGCGCGTTCGTTAGGTGAAAGTTCTTCCGTGCGCAGTCTTCTGTTCGTCTCTCTCCCGCTATCCCTTTTATTGATGCTCGGCGGATGCAGAGAACGCGGAAACACGATCGTCATGCGCGATGCCTGCAGTCTTGTCTCCAAAGAGGAAGTCGCATCGGTTCAGGAAGCTCCGGTGAATGAGACAAAGAGCAGCGAACATTCGGACGGAGTTTTCCGGGTTTCTCAATGTTTCTACACCGCAGCGGAATTTAGCAAATCAGTGATTCTGGCCCTTGTACAACCCGACTCGAAGCAGCGCAGCGAGCGCAGTCCAAAAGACTTCTGGAGAGAGAAGTTTGGCCCTTACAATGGAAACCAAAAAGAGCGCGATGAGAAACCGGAGACCAAGAGTGCCGAAAAAGAGCAGGGACCTGCGCCGAAAAAAATTGATGGCCTTGGGGACGATGCTTATTGGGTGAGCAATCGATTTGGCGGCGTGCTTTATGTTCTAAAAGGGGATGCTTTCTTCTCGGTCGGCATCGGCGGAACGGATGACGAAGATGCCAAACTCGAGAAGTCGAAAGTGCTCGCCCAAAAAGCGCTTCAACGGCTGTAAACCTTTCCGACACGCTGGACTTATGAAGTGTTGTGAGGCGACCGCGCTCGCCTATTTTCCCGAATCTTAAGACAGACTTTTATCAACGTTCTGCCTATGAAAAAGATTTCCTCTCCTTCGATGACCGCGCGCGCCACTATCGGCGCGCTTTTTTTTGTTACGGGTATTTTCCTGATTGTGTTCGGGCTCTTCACAGCCCGCTTACACTCGGCGATGCCTAGTTCCGGAACACTTAATCCCGGGGGGCCGACGGTAAATTGGGTTGGGACGGCGGCTGGCGGCAGTTCGCTGGACGAAAGCACCTGCGTCGAAGGCGTAAACTGCGATACCTTCATTCTGAGCTTATCGGGCACGCCAAGTAACTGGACTGGCCTTAAGGCGCGCATTGTTATCAGTTGCACCGATCCTTCCGGCCTGACCGATTACGATGTCTATGTCCACAAAGGCGATAACAATGGGCCGATCGTCACAGGTGGTACATCGGCGCATGGCGGAACACCCCCAGAAGTAGTCGATCTTGATCCCAGCAATCCGGATGTCGGTACCGGTCAGTTTTCGGTTCACGTAGTTTATTTCAGTGCCACTGCGGCCTTTCAGTATTCCGGCAGCGCCAGTGCAATATCAGCATCAGCAGGATCTGCTTTAGCTCCATCGGCTCCTCAGGATCGCGGCCCGAAAATCGGATTCCAGAACTTCGAGGCGCCGGGGACTTTGGTACAGGTTACCGACAGTAGCCAGGGACCGACTGTGCACACCGTCGAATATATGGGATATGACGCCGGCGAACCTTCCATCGGCGTCAATTGGAACTCACCAAACTCAGTTGCAGGCGTGACGAACTTCCAGTCAGACCTTCAAACGCTCTTCATAAAGTTCGACGATAGTTGCCCCGCAAACGCCCAGAGCGCGACTTGGTATAACAGCCCCGCCCCAACATCTCAATTCGTCGATTCCGATCCCATCGGCTTCACGGATCGTCAGACTGGGCGTGTGTTTGCCGGCGAACTCACCCTCACCTCGCCAACGTGCAAAGTTTCATTCACAGATACTGACGGCCTCGATCAACTAGGCCAGCCTAGTTACGCTGGCTGGTCCCCAAACCCTGGACCGTTGGGTTCTGGTATTGATCATGAGACGATCGGTGGCGGGCCATATCATACGCCTGCTCCGTCTCACGGCCCATACCCGAATGCCGTTTATTATTGCTCCCAAGACCTGGTTACTGCGTTTTGTTTGCGCAGCGATGATGGAGGCGTCACTTACGGACCACCAATACCTACCTACACGAGTCAATGCGGTGGATTGCATGGACATGTTAAAGTTGCGCCCGACGGAACCGTTTATCTGCCCAACAACAGTTGTGGCGGCACGGGCGCGGTCGTCGTTTCAGAAGATAACGGCTTAACATGGAGCATACGTCCCGTCCAAAACGCAAGCAGCCAGACCCGCGCCAACGCGAATCTCCAGGATCCTGCTGTAGCGATCGACAGTAATGGTCGCATCTATTTTGCAATGTCTAGTGGCACGGTCGCTGGTAGCGCTACTGGCGGTTCTAGTGCTGTCGTCGCGACATCTACTGATCGCGGTCAAACATGGCAGAACATCTATGATGTGGGCACAGTTTATGGTCTGAAGAATGTTGCTTTCCCTAGTGCGGTAGCAGCCGATGCTGGCCGCGCCGCAATCGCTTTTTATGGTTCGACCATGTCGGGCGATGGTTCTGCAAACAGTTTCAATGGTATCTGGCATCTTTACGTGGCCAGTACATTTGATGAAGGACTGCACTGGACGACTACCGATGTAACACCCAAAGATCCAATGCAGCGCGGTTGCATTTGGATGCACGGCGGCGCCGATATTTGCCGTAACTTGCTCGACTTCTTTGACATGACCGTTGACAAGCAGGGACGGGTGCAGGTCGGCTACGTTGACGGATGCGCCGATGGCGCCTGTGCTCAGGCAGTGCTTACGGCTAAGGGCAACGCCTACACGGCCAGAGGTGTGATCGCGCGACAATCGAGCGGGCGCCGCCTTATTGCCAGCTTTGATCCGCCGAATCCGCTGCATGCCAGATCCGCACCCGGCATGCCATCGGTCACGGTCCGGCGAGTCAACTCCGTCGCTCATCTCGCCTGGTCCGAGGCAGACACAGGTAATGCCAATATCACCAGCTATCGTATCATGCGAGGCACGGCTAGCCGCGCTGAGAGTCTATTGACAAGCGTTTCGGGAAATCAGACAACCTATAACGACACTACTGCCACCGATCCCACCAAGACATATTATTACAAAGTACTGGCAGTAAATGGGCCGGGAACATCATGCGGAAACAACGAAGTCGCCGCACCCTACCTCGGTAATACGTGCACTGGCTTGATTGTTCAACAGACGCCGCCGGGTCATCCGGAACAGCAACTTCAAGGACAAGCGCCTGCTTCGCTCGCTATCGACTACGTTGCTGTCGGTGAGCCTCCTGGGACAAGCAATCTAATGTTCAAGATGAAAGTAACCAATCTGGCGACTGTACCTCCTAGTAGCAGGTGGAGGATCGTTTGGAACTCATACGCTGCCCAATCGTACGACCCGGCAGCCGAGCAGTTTTATGCCGGCATGAGAACGGATCAAAACGGAACCGTGACGTTTGATTATGGGACTATCGCTACTCAGGTGGTAGGGCTGGTTATTGGCGTCCCAACGGAGACCCTGATTGGATTCTTGCCGGGAAGCAGCTTTAACGCTGATGGAACGATTACACTTATCGTCCCGAAATCGGCAGTAGGCAGCCCAGTTCCGGGTGATCTGCTCGGGGCTGTTAACGGAAGGACGTTCACCGGCGACACGGCTCAGACCCAAAACCTAGAGCGCTCGACCCTCCTTGTTGACCACACGTTTGTTAGGGGCCAGCGGGACAACGGTCATCCGGCTGCCACGTACTCTATCGTGGGCAACATAGCTTGTCCCTGAAAATCCATATCGACGCCAACTGGAGGGCAGGCGATTTTTCCGAAGAAAATGTGCCCAATGCTACCGGCTGTGGTGAAAATTGCATCAGATCATATCCAACGGTATCGCGATTTGAGGGCCACGGTTATTTATTGTTGTGGCGAGCATTACCGTCCTATGCTTGCTCTGCACATATTTGTCGTCGACCAGACGATGGAGTCACTGACAGTCCTTGTTCGAGGAGTGGCCAACTGCAGCATCTGATGCCGTCCTCTCGTAGGTCACGGTCACAATACAGGTGGCGACCTGGCGGCTCGCGTTGTGCGAGCTGATCCGCAAGATCAACACGACTGCGATCGTCAATTGGCCGATTGATCCACTCGGTCCGCCTATCCAACCCGGCGACGGCACGCTGGCGCGCGAACACATCGCCGAAGCGGAGAGTCGTGCGGGAGCTTGGCAAGGTGCTCGGACACCTGTTGCGGGAGGATGGCTGCCACATCATTCGTGCCCCGCGGGCGCTCGCCATCGAACGATATGCCAGGCTATGGAGGCGCGCCTATCCGACCGACCAGCACGCGGACAAGATCATTCCGCTCCGAGCGGACGAGCAACAGCGCGAGCCGTTCAGCGCGAGTAGTTCCAAGCTTTCGTAACAATACTTCTGATGTAGTAGGTTCATCGACGATATTACTGCGCTGATGTTTCTTTCATCGCCACTTATTGCCAGATAAATGTCGGTTTAAGGTATTGATTGGCGCTTTCTGGCAATTTCATTTGAGTTTGCTTCCTTCATGCGAGGAAAAACTCGTCGAATTAGAAAATCTTGTATCCCGCAGTCGGACTCAGTAACCAAATTGGTAGCGACTGAGAATTCTCTTGTGGCACTCGACCCAATTTAGAGAGCAATTGGACAACTGGTAACTCAAAAGCGCTACTGACTTTGAATCACCTGATCCGAAGATTTGATTTCGTGTCAGATGTTACGGCTGGTCATTCTTCGTAGTCGGGACCGCCTTTTCGCCGTTGCCCCCTTTTCTTTACAAATCGGCAAAATGTTACAAAACAAGAAAGACATACGCAGCGCAGTAGCGGCGAAACCGAGCCGCCGCCAAGCGCCGATGAGTAAAGAGTCGCCCCAGACCGTGCTCTCGGCTCACTAGGCTAATTGGGTTAATCACGATAGACGAGCAGAACGGACCCTCATTCTTGCACAAATTCTTGTACACCGCATCGGACCTGCCAGCCGCGCAAGATACAGAGCGCCCTGCAGACGCAACGGACAAAGACTCCTGCGGAGACCTGATTCGCCAATTGGCTATACGGCTGCTTTTCTACCGCTAACAATTAATGCCTGTGCTGGGAACTCATTGTTCCCCCTACAAAGTATCTCCGCGCCACATCGGTAACAGCCTGCTTTATTGCTGGTTAGTTGAGCGGGCGCGAGTCCGGCCCCAGACGACAAACGAAACATATCCATCCTGGCGAATCACTCTTAGCGCCCCCCGCATGGCAGCGACCGGATCGACAAAAACCATTGCTGATAACCCGCCTACTGCTGTATCAAATGTACGGTCTGCGAACGGTAGATCATCGGCAGAACATTGCCTGAAGTGGATGTTTGTCAGGCCCCGCCTGCCTGCTTCTTCCTGAGTAGTCTCGACCATACCGGCTACGGGATCTGTGTACATTCCTGATCCTGTTGGCCCGACAATGCGTGAGATTGTGAGCGAGGGTTCGCCGCTTCCACCACTGATATCGAGCACCTTCTGGCCGATCCCGATCCGCGCTTCTTCAACTAGACCGGACGTTATGGTGCGAACATCTGTGCGATCGGCACTCGATACTTGTCCCAATACCGCGCAGAGGTTTGCCACACGTCCAGCGTTTTGTTCTGTTCCTCGGGCGTCATTCTGGTTCGACCGAAGCTGACCCTTTCTATTTCGACACGCTCGATGCGAGCTTCTGGAAGCGCGGATCGTTCCGGAGCGGATTGAACATCGGATCGAGACGTAGTAGCGCAGGAGTAAGCGGCAGGTTGAAAGCCAGTAGGCCTTCATACGGTGTCGAGAGCAGTTTCTGCAAAGCGACGATGGCACGTTCGGGTTCCCCCATTCCTGCTGCTACCCGGGCAAGGATCTCAATCGGAGCGGGACCATCTACAGCGTCTTTCTCGATCGGAAGCACGGCCAGGGCCCGTTCAGTTAGAGCCAACGCAGCGGCCTTGTCACCGAGGCCCATATTGGTCAGCGCAAGATCTCCAATGAGGAGATAGTTTTCCGGCTGTTCCTTGAGGAAGCGTTCCAGTTCGCTGCGCGCCTGACGCCAACTTTCCTGGGCGGCGGCACGGTCGCCGGCAACTTCCTGCGCCCAGCCTAACCAAAAGCGCAGTTCGCCGTTGTAATAACCCAATGCTTGATCGGGGTTGGCCAATATTTCCTTTAACTGAGGAATGATTGGTCCAGGGCGGCCCTCCAGGATCGCTTGGTAGGCTTGTGTTTCCAAGGCCTGGGCGTCGTCGGCATTCGGATGCAGCGGAGCCAGGATCGCCGCGGCCCGCGGCAGATCGCCCTCAGCTTGTGCGATGCCCGCCTTTAGCACAAGGGCATCCACGTCGTCCGGTGTGATATTAAGAACCTGATCAAGCTTCCGCAGTGCTTCGGGGAAACGACGAAGCCAGATATAGGAAACGCCTGCTGGGTGAGCAGCGAAACGTTGCGCGGGTCGAGCCGCTCGGCTTCGTTGAAGTAACTCTCGCTCTGGTCCCACTGGCCTCTTCGCCGCGTGACATAGGCTAGCTGTTCAGGAATCAGACTGCTGTTGGGCAGGAACTGACGTGCTTCCTCAAAATAACGCACCGCGGTGTCGTAATCCTTTAAGCAGGCGTAGTAGTAATATCCTTTGGCCAACACTGCTTCGCCGAGATTGGGCTGAAGGCCCAGCGCGGTTTCGGCTGCCTGCCGCGCCTCTTCACGCAGGGCGACCGTTGGTTGAAGAGCCTGGTTGAGGTAGCCGCGCGCGTCCACGTATGACAGCAGCGCCCAGGCAAGGGCAAACTTCGGGGCTAATCTTACTGCTTCTTTCAGATATTTCTGTGCGCCTAGAGAGTTGGCGGTTGTGTTGGTGGTTTTCAGGTTATAAGCCAACCCGCGCAGGTAAGCATCGTAAGCCTCAGGGTTGTCTGTCGGTTTGGCGGCAATGACTTGCTCTTCCTGACCGGTGAGTTTCGCTCGCAACTGCTCGGCGATGGCTTTGGCCACCTCACTCTCCACTGAAAAGATGTCAGTCAGTTTGCGATCAAAGGTATCGGCCCAAAGATGAGAATCATTGGCCGCTTTGATTAGCTGCACATTCACGCGCACGGCATCGCCGCTCTTCTGCACACTTCCTTCCAGGATGTGCGCAACCCCAAGTTGCTTGCCGATCTCGGACAGGTTATCCGGCGCGCTTTTGTAATGCTGCGTGGATGTACGCGAGATCACCTTCAAGTCGGCAATCTTCGCTAGGCGCGTCAGAATCTCGTCCTGGATTCCGTCAGCAAAGTAAGCGTTGTCGGGATCGCGGCTCAGATTTTCAAATGGCAGCACGGCGATACTTTTTTCCACAATCGCCAAGGCCGAGCGCGTCGGTCTCCGCAGAAGCAAGACGAAGGCAGCAATAATCGCGGCAAGCACGAGCAGCGCAACGGCCACTTCAGCCCAGCGCACGCGGGCCCGGCGTTTCCGGACGGTCTCGAGTTTCCGCGGCAGCGTCGCATTGCCGAATTGATCGTCATAGAGGTTCACGACCGAGACGCGCACGCCATGTTTTGCTTCGCATGTGCCGAGATCGTGCAGAAACGGTCGCCACTTCTCGTATTCTTCGAGATCTTCGGCGACATGCTTGGAAAGGAGGATGTGCCCTGCGTCGCCGCAATCCATCACCCGTTTTGCCATGTTGATTCCAGCGCCCGCGAGATTGACCCTTTCATTTACATCAACAACGCCGCTAACCGGCCCGCTGTGGATTCCCATCCGAAGTTGTAGACGCGGATGTTCCTTGAGCGCGCAGCTGATCTCCACCGCGCACTGCGCAGGCGCCTCCGGATTGGTGTAAAAGACAAGCACCATCCCATCGCCGGTTGGGATCCTAATCAAACGGTTCGCGGCTTCGGCTCGTTGAAACTGCTCGGACGCGCGAACAATCTTGGTTAGTTCCTCAATCGCCGCATGCTGGTCATCAATCGAAAGCTTTGAGTAGCCAACGATGTCGATGAACAAAACATGGGCGATCTCCAACTGGATCTCTTTTTTGATCTCAACGGACATCTTTTCGGGCGCTTAAGACTACATGAATTTCATAATCGCGCCCTATTCAGACTGTCGAGAGTGTCAGCGATGATTTTCCAGTAATTTACGCGACGGATTGTGCTCTTTTGCTTTCAATTCCACGATTCCCGAAAGCGAATCGGAATTCGCCGGCTATACTTTACTGGTCTTGGCCGCGAAATACTTGATTCGCTCGATGAGCCGCGGCCCAACGACTGAGTGAACTGACAAATGCCACGAACCTTCCGCATCGCACGGAAATGGGAGCTCGTTATAGCGACGCGTACGCGGATGCGGTGTATCTGCTCGAACGCGGCGCGGATCCGAATCGCGTCGCCGCTGACGGAATGAATTTCTCGAAAATGCTGATTCAGCATTGGGAACATTTCACAAAGGACCAGGCAGCGCCGCCGGAGTTCGCGCGACTTTGGGACTGGGCCGAAACACATGGAATAGTCGGCCAAACGGCCACGTATGGCAGCATGGACGCGTGCCTTTTTTTTCCGCATTACGAAACGCATTGAGCTGCGCGCTGCTCTCGACGCCACGCCCATTAGCTGCGTCTCGTCCATCACCCAGAGGCAGTCGTTATTTAACGAGCCGAAGTGCATCGGCCAGCGGTAGCGGCTCATGCCGTATCCGCGATTAATGGCTGCAGCGCATAGAGCATCCGCGCGGTTTCCATGACAGAACTAAAAAGCCGCGATGAAATTTTCGGCCTGTAGCAACCCGCTTTGCTGAGTTGTCAGCGATCATTACCCAATATTTCACGCGCGGGATGCTACCTGTTTTGGCTATTCGCGCAGTTCATAGATAGGCGCCCACTCGCCGCGAGATAAATTTGTGCCGAAGAAATCCGGCGATACCGGTCTGCAATCCGCCGCAACATTTCGGTGCGCGCCTCCGAGTGGCCGAATATAATGTAACCGGAGTTTTCAAAGGCAAACGCGCGATTTTTGAATTGACGCCCGCGTGACAAACTTCAATTATCGGCTAAAAAGGTGCGCATATTTCGACCCCTCGCTCTAGTTTTAAGTTTGGTTTCACTTGCTCCAGCGCTTTTCGCAACGCAACTCGACCCTTCCCATCAGCTTATAATAAGCGTCCGCGATCAGAAGCTGATGCTTGTACAAAACGGCGGGGAAGTGGCCACATATCCGGTGTCCACGTCGATGTTTGGTGTGGGCGACTCTTGGGGACGAATGACAACTCCTATTGGCTATCTCGCAGTCGAAAAGAAAATCGGCGACAACGTCCCGTCCGGCGCCGTCTTCCACAATCGGCGGTTAACCGGTGAAATTCTGCAGCCAAATGCTCCTGGTCGCGACCCAGTGATCACGCGCATCATCTGGTTGCGTGGATTGGAAGCGCAAAACGCGCATGCATTTCAGCGTGGCATCTATATCCACGGCACACCGCAGGAGAAAACAATCGGTCGCCCTGCCAGTTATGGCTGCATTCGGATGAAATCGAGCGACGTGGCGGAGCTGTACAATCGCGTTCCCGTGGGAGCAGTCGTGCAGATTATTCCCGACCAACTTCCGAAAACGGTACAAGCACTGCCGGTGCAATTGACTCATACTCTCGTGGCTGCGACCGCACCACCTCAGACTGAAACGGATAATCGACGTCGGCTGCCGAAAGTAGCGAAAGCGCCACGGGTACGGCCCACGAACAGCCGTATCACTGCGAGCGCACTGGCCGCACCACCTCAACACTTAACGCAGAACCAGCCACGAGCGCAGCCCGCAACCCGGAATCAAGATCAGCTTGGATCTAAAGAGAATGCGGGCGTTCTGACAGCCGAAGAAATGCAGATGGGCGGAGCGCATGCGGCCGAGCGGCAAAAAACGAAGCTCGCATTGAATAAAGGGTTGTAGCGATCGCACGTGCGACATGCTCGCGAGTGGCCGCGTCGTCTCACCCGCTATAGGCATTTTGTCCGCTAATGGCATCATCGACTTCCACGTTGCGCACGACCAGACCGCTTCCGGTGCGGCTTGATCGGACTGACGCCGTTTGCTACGGACGTCTGCCACGCCCTCAAAGCCTTCCGTCGAAATCATTACCTGAGATTTGTGAGGTGGCTTGAGGGCAGGATGCATGGCAAACACATTTCGCGATAATTGAAGAACCGGCCGAAAAGAGCCTCGGCATGACGCCAGGCGCACCAGCGTTCGTCTTGCCAGGTCAAATCCATTGGTTGCTGATATTTAGTGATGTGGCTCGACTTTCTTCCTGGAATGCTGTAGAAAGCTCGCTTTCAATGGCGACCACGGAGCCAACTTCAGGCTTTGACTTGATAGTGTGCGCGTGCGGAGAACAGGAATATACGGCACGTGATGCAATCGATGCAGCCATTTTCAGGGGCGAGCTGGTGGTAAAGTGGAAAGAATTTCTTGATGAAGTCGAAGCCGAAAAACGCGCGGATGAGCTAGACTTAGATTTGGACGAGTCCGCAATTTCTAGTGCGGCAGAAGCTTTTCGTTACGAATACGATCTGATCACTGCTGAAGAAACGGAAGCATGGCTGGCAAATCGTGGCCTGACTTTCGATGACTTCAGCGACTATTTTACTCGTCAATATTATGCCACCGCGATTCGCGAAAGCGTCGTTCCGGATGAAGTGGAATATCAGTGCGCGTCGGTCGACCTACGCCGATCGTTCCTGACGGAATTGATTTTATCGGGAGATTTGGACCGAATCACGACCGATTTAATGGCGCGCCTCGCGGCGCGATGCGCGGGACAAGAACCGGCCCCAGAGGCGATTGCGGCCGAAGAGCGGAAATTCTTGCATCGGAACAGCGTTAATCCGGGACAACGGCCGAATTGGCTGAAGAAATTGGGGCGTGATTCGAAATGGCTGGATGAAATGCTCGCAATCGAGGCAGCATACCGGACACATTGCGAAAGGCTGCTTGTCCCTGAGGCGCGTCAATACGAATTAATGCCTTTACGATTGCCGCTGACGCGATTCGAAATCGAAGTGATCGAGCTAGAATCCCAGGATGCCGCCAAGGAAGCGCTGTTTTGCGTGCAACAAGATGGGATGTCAATGGAGGAAGTTGCAACCGAGGGACGTTACCCTTACCGACGTTCGCACTTTCTTTTAGAAGATCTTCCCGTGGACGCCCAGCAGAGATTCCTCAGCGTTTCGGCGGGGAATGTCCTCGAACCGACTGCGCGCGGTGACGGATTTGAACTGTGTCGTGTCGTCAACAAAATTGAGCCGCAAGCGGACGACCCAACCGTTAAATCGCGGATCGATCAGCGACTACTCGACCGGCATTTCTCTGAGCTTATGAGCAAATATACGCAGGGGCGGCTGGGCGCCATGTCACCTGGCAAAAAATGAAAGTTCAAGACACCGAAATTCTGCGGCGTTCATCGGTTTTCCGTTTTCTTGCCGATGAACATTTCGCCGCGATTGAGCCGCTCTTGGAGGGAGAGCACTATGAATTCGGTGATGTGATCGTAAAACAGGACGATCCGGCCGATGCCTTTTACGTTTTGACCAGGGGGCGGGCACGCGCTCTGAAGATCAAGCCAGGTGGTGAGGAAATCCCGCTGGGCGTGTTGAAACCCGGTGACTCGTTTGGAGAAGCCGCATTGTCTGAGGGAGGAGCCCGAAACGCGACGGTGCGCTGCAGCACAGCGGTAGATGTTTTGCGGCTCGATCGCGATGATTTTACGGAGCTCGTCCGTCGCGTACCCGATTTGAAGCAATATGTCGAGACCACCGGCCGGGACAGAGCTCTGCAAAGTTTCCTCTATCAGTTCAGCAATTTTGGCCGGCTTCCGACCCCCGTGTTGCGCGGCATGATCGACAGGTTAAAACCTGTCACGATCGAAAAAGGCAATCTAATTATCCGTGAAGGAGACGATGCCGGTCCTCTTTACATAATGCAGAAGGGACGCGCGCGGGCCTTTGCCGGAATCGACGGACAAACGCGCAATCTCGCGTTTTATCGCGAGGGTGACTTTTTCGGTGAACTGTCGGTCTTGAACGGCTCACCGCGTGCGACCTCCGTCGAGGCATTCACAGATTGCCAATTGCTCTCTCTTGAACCCAAGTCCGTGCAGGACTTGCGGCGACGGTTTCCGGAATTCGATAGGCTCGTGAGCGAACGGCTCGCGCTTTATCAGGCGAAAACCGAAGCGCGTATTCCGCTTGATTTCACGACCGAATTGCTGCCTGCCGAAACACAGGTCCACGACAAGGTTCAGCTGGATCGTGAACATCCTCCAGCCGGGGCCGAAGATAAAGAAGCTCCCTTCGCTAACGAGCAGGGCTTGTTCCGCAAACGCGGAAAGCGAATCCGCAAAGTCGACCACATCATGCAGATCGACGAGATGGATTGTGGCGCAGCCAGTCTCGGAATGATCTGCCGGTATTTTGGCCGCAAGGTAAGCCTGGCACGGATTCGGCAGCTTTGTCACACGGCTACGGACGGCACCAGCCTCAAGGCGCTTTCTCGCGCCGCAACTGAACTTGGCTTGGCGGCGCGCGCATTGAAGATCTCGCTACGCAATCTCTCGCTCATGCCGCTGCCAGCGATAGTGCACTGGGAGGGCAACCACTGGATCGTGCTCTACGATGTCGATGAGCAGTTTGTGCGCGTGGCCGATCCCGCGGTTGGGTTGCGGAAATTTCCGCGGCCCGAATTTGAAGCGAAGTGGACAGGCTACGCGGCGCTGTTCGATTACACGCCCGCATTCGAACAAGCTCCGGAAACCAAGCCAACGCTGGCGTGGGTTCTTCCGTTTCTGGCACGGTTTAAGGTAATCCTGCTCCAGGTGCTGGGGCTGGCCGTCGCTGTCAGTTTCCTTCAACTGCTCTTCCCAGTGTTCACCCAGATGGTGGTCGACAAGGTCATTGTCGAAAACGATGTCGGCCTTTTGAAGACGATCCTACTCGGCGTGCTCGCGGCCATCGTCTTCGTGCAGCTCTCCACTCTCGCCCAGGAATATCTGCTGGCGTTTGCAGCCGTGCGCCTTGATACGACAGTTCTCGATTTTTTGAGCCGGAAGCTTCTCTCCCTGCCGATGACTTATTTCACGAGCCGCCGGACAGGCGACATTCAACGCCGGCTGGACGGTGCGCGGCAGGTTCGGCAATTTGCCGTCCAACAGGGAGTTGGCGCTTTGCTGGCAGCAGTTTTTCTCGTCGGCGCAGTGATTTTGATGGCGATGTACAGTCCATTGCTCACCCTCGCGTTTCTGGCAACAACGCCGCTTTACGTGGGACTAATGATTTTTTCGGTAAAAGTGCTTCGTCCCCTGTATCACGGGGTGGAAGAAAGCCAGGGCAAATACAGTTCGCATCAAATCGATGCCATCAAAGGAATCGAGGCAGTGAAAGCGGCATCCGCCGAGAGTGCTTTCCGTGACGCCATGCTGAACGAGTTTCTCTCCGTCTCACAAAAACTTTTCAAGGCGACCTTTATAGTGATGTCGTACGACAGCGTTCTGCAAAGCATCGGTCTGCTCTCTACTGCGATCTTTTTGTGGGTCGGCGCGACGCAAGTTATTCATGGGCACTTGAGCGTTGGCGGTTTTGTCGCGTTCAGCTCACTGACGGCGATGGCCTACGCGGGAATTTTGCGCGCGCTCGGAGTTTGGGACAACCTGCAAAACGCCGCCGTCCTCCTGAATCGGCTGAATGACATTTTCGAGCAGGAGCCCGAACAGGGCCATGATCGTTCTCGACTCGTCCCGGTGCATAGCCTGGAAGGACACCTCCAGCTTCGCGGGGTTAGTTTCAAATACGGCGGCCCCGAATCGCCCGATATTCTAAAGAACATCAACCTCGACCTGGCGCCAGGGCGCATGGTGGCATTCGTCGGTCGCAGCGGTTGTGGCAAAACGACGCTCATTAAATTAATAGCCGGCCTCCTCGAGCCTACGGAAGGGACCATCTTTTTCGACAATGTCGATCTAAAAACTCTCAATTATCGCGACGTGCGGCGGCACATCGGAATAGTGCTTCAGGAAAATCACATGTTTAACGAAACGATTGCGCGCAATATTTCGTTTGGCGATCTGCAGCCAGATCTTGATCGGGTGCTTGCCGCCGCACAAGCCGCTGCGGCGCACGGTTTCATTATGCGTCTTCCGCTTGGTTATGAGACAAAGATTGGCGAATCGGGTCTTTCTCTTTCAGGTGGCCAGAAGCAGCGCATCGCAATTGCGCGGGCAATCTATAATAATCCGCCAGTGTTAATTTTTGATGAGGCAACGAGCGCGCTCGACACAGAATCGGAGCGCGCGATCCAGGACAATCTCGGTCGGTTAATGGCAGGTCGCACCACGATTGTGATCGCACATCGGTTAAGTACGATTCGCGAAGCGCACTCGATCGTGGTGCTGGAACAGGGAAGCATTGCCGAGATTGGTACGCACGATGACTTAATGGCACAACGCGGTCTATATTATTACCTTTCCAGTCAACAACTGGGGATCTGAGCCAGTTCTTCCATGAGCTCACAATTAACCGAACGCGGTTCACTCGATGTGGAATCCGAGATGCTGCCGCAGGAACCACCGCCCTGGATCATCCGCTCGACCGCCTGGCTATTGCTGGCGGCCTTTCTGTTCGCGCTGCTCGTCGCAATCATAATGCGGTTACCGGAAACCGTCTATTGCCAGTTCGTTCTGATTCCGGCCACCGGCGCCGATCCAATCCAATCGCCTCGGCAAGCCATCATTAGTCGCGTCGCTGTGGAGGAGGGCCAACCTGTTAAACTGGGCGAAGCGTTGTTCGTTTTGCGCTCCGACGAAATCCGCGGTTGGGACACGCAATTTCGGACCCTCACCGAAGATTTACGCACGAAAGAAGAAAGCCTCACTCGATCTGAGACCGCTTACGCTGCCCAACTCGAGATTAAGAAAGCCGAAATTGAGCAGGCAAAGAGCGAAGTAAAGTTCCGTGAGAATCATGCCAGCACGAGCCGCGAACTGGTGACGCGCATGGAGAAATTAGCCAAGCTGGGCGGCGAATCGGAAATTGACCTTGTAAAGCTGAAACTCGATTTAGCCGGTTCGGAAAAAGATTTGAGTGTCGCCCAACGCACTGTGCAGCAGGTCAATCTCGACCGTGGGCGAATGGAAACAGAGCACGCGCGTCAACGGGCTGAGCAGCAGTCGGAAATCGAGAAACTAAAAATGCGGATCGGCGCTCTGAAAACAGACCTCGAAAATACCCACCAGAACTTGCTGACAGTTCGGAGTCCATATGAGGGTGTGATCACTTCCATGGACCAGCGAACCGTGGGCAGTTTTGTGCAGCAGGGACAAGTGCTTTGCCAGCTCGCACGGAAAGACGCCAAACCGCGAGCTCGGATGACCTTAAACGAAGCCGGCCTCCCGAAACTCGCCATCGCTCAGCGCGTGCGGTATTTCTTCGAAGCGTTTCCTTACCAGCGTTACGGCGCTGTGACCGGAAAACTCGATTGGATCAGTCCGTCAGCGGTTACTACCACTGATGGCTCTCACTTCGTCGCGCTGGGCTCACTCGACCGCTATGAGATATCCCCCCACGCAGGACAAGTTTTACCTCTGCGAGTTGGGATGAGAGGACAAGCGCACATCATCGTCGGTGGACGCACGCTGATTGAATACGCGTTCGAACCCATTCGACAGCTGCGTGAAAGCATAAAGCAATAAATCCTCGGGCCGCAATGCAAAAGCCGCGTTTCAAGCTGAGAATTGAAGACCTGACCACAAGCGACGAAGCCATGGCGCGTTGCTTGCAGCTGGCAGCGCTGAGCGAATGCTCACATCCAACGCGCGGATCATCTGCGCATCAAACTGCTCGCTGCGGGAACGAGTGCGGCAGGGAAAATTCAGGGAAGACCTTTATCAGCGTCTGAACGGCCTCACCTTGCTCATTCCTCCGCTGCGTGAGCGGCTGCAAGAACTGCCGGCATCGATCGTTGAAAGCGGCTGGATTAAAAGAAGGCAAAAGCATCACGGCAATTCGTCCCGAAGCGATGGAGAAGTTGCTTCACCATCGGTGGCGCGGAAACCTTCGCGAATTGAGCCACACCGTGCGAGCCATGACGCTGTTTTGCAATGGTTCGGTAATTCTGCCCGAGCATGTCGTTTTTCCTCCAGATCTGGAGCCAGATCAGAATGCGTCTGAAAGGTGGTAAATTGGTTTCTTCGTTGGCCAGCAATAACAACGAACGCGCCCCTAGTATCGATCTCTCGCTCGCAAGTGACTGTGAAAAGACGCGTCCGGGTCGTTTATGAGCAAGCAAATCAAACCCAACGTCGTGCGGCAAAACTGCTCGCTATTTCTCGTTCGACCCTGGCGCGCCATCTCCGAGGCGTGGCCCAAGAGTAGGGCATTGTTGGTATAAAAATGAGCTCGAGTGGCCTTAGAATAAACTCAGACATTCTCTCCGTCTGCAATCGCAACCCTAATTTTTAGGGAGCGAACACGGCATAAGCCCCTCTCGTTTAAGAACAAGGCAGCGACAACTGATTGTTTGATGGCTTTTCTTTAAACTGGGCGGATACTGATAACAAAGAAAGCCAAAGTGAGTGCACCGAAGAGCAAAAGAATGCGCCCGCCGGAGAGTCAGGAAATCAAAGGCCCAAGCGCAGGAAAGATAAATTGATTCGTCTGGATGACCTGATTCCAAATACAGGACGAAACGGGCGAGCATCAATTGCTGTTCGGTGCCACATAAATCCAGCGAAGGACAAGTAACAAACATGCAAGACAAGAAAAAGAAAAACATCAAAGTTCGCGACCTGAAGCCAAAAAAAGATGCTAAAGGTGGCACCGGCTCCAGCAAGAACCTCACCGGCGCGGGCCCCGGCGTCACCGGGGCGGGTCAGACCAAGCCGGGTAACTGAAACACCAGCAAGAATAAGGTTAAACAGTCGCACCGTGGTTCAATCCCGCGGTGCGGTTTTTATCTATCCCTTCCGCGACTCTCCACAAACACTCTTACAGTAAAAGGGCGGCGGGCTCGCTCCAGACTCGGAAATCGCAAAACACGATAACGCTGCAAAATCGGTAGCAGGATTTATTTCGCACCGTGGCAGCTCGTTTGGGCATCTGACACGAAATCAAATCTTCGGATCAGGTGATTCAAAGTCAGTAGTCGCGTTCCGGGTAATCGCGATAGGTCGGTGGCTTATCGGCCGGCTAGTTTCCAAACCGGGCACCAGCTTCGGCGCAAGCTCCTCATGTCGATCTTCGGCACATAACGTTTCGCGGATAGTTCGATTAGTTCGCGTTCGATCCACAGTGCATCATCACGGCGGCAAGCCAATCGGTGGGCATGAGCGAGGTAAGCCCGCCGGGATTCGATCGTTGCTAAATTGGCGAGCCTTTTCGTAAGCAATGATCGATGATTTCCCAATGCTTCACGGGCTACAGAAAACATTCTTACTAACTGACTGACTGATTAGATGTCGCTAGGTGTGACGGATTGAATCGCGTTTGCATCCGCAGGCGGAAGCGAAGGGTCAATCTCCACTGACCAGCGATGTTGACCGTGATTGTCCTGACATTCGCACGGTGATTCAAACGTGACTGGCGGCGAGTTTTCCGCTGCGATGCAAACAAATGCAACTGCGGCAATCCTAAAGGTCTGGCCCGCGCCATTGCGCCCATTCATATCACTTTGTGGTTGCCGTGTGTAGAACAAAAGAACACAATCCGTCGCGTAAATTGCTGGAATATCATCGCTGACACTCTCGACAGTCTGACTAAGGCGCGATTATGAAATTCACGTAACCTTAGAGCGCACGACGAGATGTCCATTGAGAGCAAGAAAGAGATCCAGCTCGAAATCGCCCATGTTTTGTTCATCGACATTGTTGGCTACACGAAGCTTTCGATTAGCGACCAGCACGCGGCGGTTGAGGAACTAACCCGGATTGTTCGCGCGTCCGAGCAATTTCAACGAGCCGAAGTTGCAAGCCGTTTGCTTAGAATCCCGACCGGCGACGGGATGGCACTTGTCTTTTACACGAGCCCGGAAGCGCCTGCGCAATGCGCAGTGGAAGTCAGCTGCGCGCTCAAGGAACACTCTCGCCTGCAACTCCGGATGGGAATCCACAGCGGACCCGTCAGCGGGATTGTGGATGTAAACGAACGGGCCAATCTCGCGGGCGCTGGGATCAACATGGCCAAACGGGTAATGGGTTGCGGGGACGCCGACCACATTCTTCTCTCCAAACACGTCGCCGAAGATCTGGAAGAATACCAGAAGTGGCGACCGCTCTTGCACGATCTTGGTTCGTGCGAAGTGAAGCATGGAGTGCGCGTCTCGGTCGTGAACCTCTATAGCGATCAATTCGGCAATCCGAAGCTGCCGCAGAGGTTTGAGACTGTGCAGAAACGCCTGACGCGGTTACGCTGGGCGGGGACGGCGGCAGCATTGCTTGTGCTCGCGGTAGTCATTGCTGCGATTGCAATCTTTTCGCGTTATCGCGAGCGATCCGCGCTACCTGCGATGGAAAAAAGCATTGCTGTCCTTCCGTTTGAAAATCTGAGTCACGATCCTGACAACGCCTACTTCGCCGACGGCATCCAGGACGAAATTGTGACGCGATTATCGAAAATCGCCGATCTCACGGTGATCTCGCGCACATCGACGCGGCATTACAAAAGTGCACCCGAAAATTTGCCGTCGATCGCCAGGGAACTTGGCGTTGCTCACATCCTGGAAGGAAGCGTACAGAGGAGCGGCGGCGCCGTGCGCGTGAACGTGCAGCTAATCAAAGCAGCCAATGATTCCCATCTCTGGGCCGATACGTTTGATCGCAAACTGACCGACATCTTTTCAGTTGAAAGTGATATTGCCAAAGCTGTCGCCGACCAGTTGCGAGCGAAACTCACGGGTCGAGAAGAGCGAGAGATTGCCGCCAAGGCCACCGACAATTCTGAGGCTTACGACGCTTACTTGCGTGGTCTCGCTTACACACTGAAAACTATCCCCTCAACCGCCAATGCCCTTGGCGCACAGAAATATCTCAGAGAAGCGGTGCGGTTGGATCCGAACTTCGCGCTTGCCTGGGCACTGTTTTCATTCGTTAATTCACGCGCTTACGGCACACAGAGTCTTCAACCAACTGTCGCGCTGCGTGAAGAGGCGCGGCAGGCAGCCGAAACCGCGCTCACCCTTCAGCCCAATCTCGGCGAGGCCCTCTTGGCCACGGGATCTTACTACTACGCTTGCCTGAAGGATTACGAGACCGCAGTGCGCTACTTTGAACAAGCGCGCCAGCTCCTACCGAATAGCAGCCGGATTCCTGAATCGCTGGCCTATATAGCACGGAGACGAGGCAAGTGGGACCGGAGCGAATTGTACTTCAAAGAAGCCGAGAAGCTTGACCCTCGCGACGTCTACCTACTTACCCAGCACGCGAGTACCTATATCTGTCTCCGTCGTTTCCCGGAAGCGCTGCGAAAGCTTGATCAGGTTCTCGACATTACGCCGGACGACCTGGATACCCTTGTATTAAAGGCGGGTATCGCACAAGCGCAGGGCGACCTGCCGCGGGCTGCTGCGCTCCTCGCTCCACTGCATCCGAGCAGCGACAACACCGGGGCCTTGCTAACACAAGTTTACCAAGCGATCCTCGAGCGCCGTCCTGGACCGGTAATCCCAGCGATAAAGGAGATACTTACCAAGCCTGATCCAGCGTTAGGTTACTTCAACGGGGAGCTGCACTTATGGTTAGGTTGGGCACAAGAAGTCGCGGGCGACCATGTCGCCGCCCAGCAAAGTTGGCGACAGGCGCGCAGCGAAATGGAACCTTTCCTCAAAGAACAGCCGGAAAACTATCTCCTCATTGGCGAGCTCGCGCTGACCAATATGGGTCTCGGTGACAAGGCCGCCGCGTTAGCTCTGTCGGAACGGGCCATGGCCGCGAATCCGATCGAGAAGGACGCCTTAACTGGTCCCATTCCGATCGAGATCTTCGCCCGAGTGGCGGCGTGCATGGGAGAGTCCGACCGCGCTATCGCAGCTTTACAGGAACTACTCTCGATACCGTACGCTGGCTTAGTGGCTTTAGGCTCGCCGCTCACTCCTGCGCTGCTCCGGCTCGATCCGATGTTCGATCCGCTCCGAAAGGATCCGCGATTCCAAAAACTCGTCGCTTCGTCCGCGCCGAGGTGATCCCGCCTCCTGTTATAATTCTTCAACGCGAGATTTGTGGAGGCTAAGGGTTCAGGTCGATCTCAAATAGTCGGTGCACGCCAGCCAATTCGAAATGGCCGGATTTAGACGCTCCAATAATATTAAAACAAAACATCTTCACGTTATCATGTCAGCTCAAAATATCGTCACCCGTCACGTACCCGTTAGTAGCTGTCTTGAGTTCAAGCTGAGGTTAGATGTGGTTGGAGGATGCCCTTCAAGACGGCAAAAGTTTTCGCACCCTAGTAGTGAAGGTAAGCTTAACGCGGTGCGCAGACGTTGATAAAACTCCGCCAAGCTGCTGACACTTGCAATGCTAAACGTATCTCATTGGCTTGGGGGCGGTGGGGGCGGCGCAGGCGGTTTTGGGGTTTCAGGGCCGGGTGTCGGCGTGGGGGGCGGTGGAGGGGTTGTGGGCGGTTTTGTGCTCATACGCCATACGTTGACTCATTTCTGTATCTAACGTCAACCCTTTTAAAATGTTTTGAGGAGTATGCACTTCACAAAGGTAATAATTAGGATTGCCCTTAGTTTGACCGGCACGAGCGCATTCCTCATTCATTTTTTATTCATTCTAGCTCCGCTCGCTCTTGTTTTATGCGCTCCTGTTTGGCGGCTTCAAGCAATTCTCTTTCGTTTGCAATCGTTTTATACCAATCCGAAACCGCCAAAGTCAACCTGTGGATGCCATCGCATTGTCCAGTAGTTACCGAATCTATCACTCGGCTTGCTGCCTCTGCCAATCGCGTTCCAGACTGTCGAAATTCTACGCATAATCTGGCGAAGTATTCCTTGTCGCACTTAGCGTCGAACATATCGGAAAAACTCCACTTTTTCATTTTAACGGCTTGTCGCGCATTTTATCGCTCCAATCGTCGGTTTCTTCGCTTCCGAGGGCTGCTGCAATCATAAGATGACCTGAGGAAAGGTAAGGAAGCATAATAGCGCGTTACCGCTGTTTTTTCCGCCAAATCTTTTTCCGCTTTGCTTTCTTACTAGATAATTACGGCAGTGCTTCACAATGAAGCGCAGAAACAGTTCAGCATTTCCCCACGCGAAAATGTTCTCTCCGATGTTCAACCTCGGCTCCAGCGTACACACACGCGGCGCCCTGCAACAATTCGACCATGCTGGTTCCAAAAAATCGAACTACATGCTTGCCGATTATGATCGGCCAGTTCTCGCTCGGTCCACGACGTTTTCATTTGCGAATGGGTGTGCGAGTGGCTTTTTGTCTTTGGCAGTCTGCATGTAATCCTTCTGCCAGCCTTGTGCAACCACCTCCGGCTTTCCCTTTTCGAGTCCTGAGAGAAACCGATCCCTGCTTGCAGACCATTCTCGAAATTTATTTTCAAATTCCCGATCTGCTTTCAACATACGCAATTCCCCCCGGAACATCTCAAGCACACCTCTTCGAATTGGAAAGAATAGGCAAATGGGTTCTCTCAGCGCGAACTCGACCGTGCATGCTCTCGTAAACCGCCAGTTCATCGTGAATGTTGAATGAGCCCAGTCTGTTTCAATAATGCCATCTAAAGCTACGATCCCGTCTTTCGGATTGTTTGTAGGACCACGAACCATCAAATTCCAGCCAACGGGTGTCTTGAACAGGAATGGAATTTGAAAAGTTAGCACTCCTTCGCCGAAGTGAGAGTGGCAGTGCAGGGGGCCATCCCCGTATAGGCTTTCGACGTACAAACCCTCCGGTCCCGACGTACCATCCCAACTGGCACGGACGTGATGGGTAGATAGAATTTCCCAGCCGTACTGATTCGCGATGACTAATGGAAGGCATCGATAGGGAAACTTTTTGTCTGCATCTTCCATCCACCCCCGTTCGCGCGGCGCAGGGCGTATTGGGGCGGAATCATCCTCATATATTTGATAGGCAATTAATTTATGGCGTGATTCTGCCGGAGGAGGTTCTCCTTTACGCCTCGAATATGTCTTCATGCCGACTTTTGGGATGGTCTCACTACCGTGGCAGTCGTCGCCTTAACACAAACACACAGTAAGCCACCTTATCATTCAGGGCGAATGGCTGCTCAATGTCGTACCGGGAATCGTAGATGTTGCACAGTTCCAGCGACGGAACCGAACTGAGCAGCCGTCGAAATTGCCTTGCCGTATATGTGCGGAGCTGAAATTCGTGCCGCAGGCGAAGTTCCTTCGACCCGCGGCGCACAAGCAGGCAGACCCGAAGGTTCTCGAGCCGGTGGCGGAGATCGGTGCGCAGCATGCGCAGCGTTACAGTCACTTTTGTCTCTCCTCGCCACTGCGTCCAGCGCGCGTCGTCCTCTGGGTCGGTGTCCAATGGCAACAGATGCAAGCCCAGGAGGTAAATGCCGCCAGAACGAAGACTCCCGGCAACACACTCCAAGTGGCCGCGCGCGGCCTGCTCCGTCAACAAGTGGCGAAACGTGTTGACGGTACAGTAGGCCGCATCAACCAGTCGACCGAGGCGAAAATTGGACATCTGCGCCTCGAATGTCTCAGCGTGGAGCAGCCGCCGTGCAACCCGCCGTCGAAGGTACGTTAACGCCGGTTGGCTCAGATCGAATCCGGTCACTTGGTAACCTCGGGCCGCCAACTCGGTGATTAGTCGTCCACTGCCGCAGGCCGGCTCCAAGAACCGGCGAGGCGCGAAGGGACAATACTTGCGGCATGCGGCTTCGATGAAGTCGGCCTCCCGCCGGGTGTGGGCTTGGTAAGCAATGTCGTAATACTGCGGATAATTGAACCAGTTTGCTACGAGGACGCGGCTTCTTTCCATTGTTATTGGGATCAAACTTGCATGGCTTTTGTTGGATTCAGCGTAAACCAGACTGGCAGAGAGTATCGTTTTCCAGAAAGAACCTTCGGGACAGCATGCACAAATTTATGATTACTAGGAAACCCAATGAATAAACCTGGCTTCGGGACGATAACTACATCACGATCTGGAAAGACCAATTCACCTCCCGTGAAGTCGTCATTCAGATAAACAAGTCCTGTGTAATCTCGTTGAGGGGTGTGATTCGGAACCCATCGCCCATGTTTTCTTCGCTCATTGTCCGCATGGGGAATATGCGAATCTCCCGGTAATAAACACGCCAGGAACAACGATTCGACAAATAATTTCGGAGTACGAAGATCGATCTCGATCTTTTCTTTGCATCGCACGCTTACACGATACATCCAGCTAGCTGACTCGCTGTCCACGTCTCGAAGCGTGTAATAATGGAGAAGGGGCCGACGACTATAATCTCTCCTAAGTGATAGCTCGGAATAGCGATCGTAAAGATCAATTATGAACGTACACTCCTTTAAAGTAAGAGTATTCCGTGAAACGAGGATCCTACTTATAGGCTTTTTTCGCGCCACGGATATTATTATGATTTATGTCCCCGTCTTTGTTTCTCGCCAGGCATTCCCCTTATCGCAGCTTTAGCAGAAAGAAGGGATCGTTGTAAAGCAGAACCGCAGGGATCGGCTGCGGTTTTCAACCGACGCGGAAGCGACGTCGCGAATGGTTTTGCTTTCCGTCATCGCCGATGCGCATCAACAATCCATATTGTTCGCCCGTTGGAATCAATCGCTGGGATAGAGCCCCAACTCCAACCAGCTTTGGTGTGGCAAAGAAACAGGGTGGCGGAAGGCAGCTCTCCTAACGACGAATGGCCGGCAGTAACCAATCTAACACCAAATCAGGTCTTCGGGATCAGGCGATTCAAAGTCAGTTGTACGATCGGCTATAACTTGCAAACGCGCGAGATGCCAGAAACAGGCGCCAAGCAAAGGCTTTAGCAGTTAACGTTCCAAAATAGAATCGGGGATTCTTACGAGCGAATCTCAGTGGTCAGAACACGCCACGCTTTTAAAATCATAGTACGCGTAGCGAAACGAGGCGACGCACAAAGGGCGGGCTCGCGCGAGCTACCGCTAGGGCGGCAGAAGCGGCAGCTAATGCCGCAGATCCGCTACGGTTAGCAACACGGCGTAGTTGCGGGATCTAGCTGCCTGTACCGCCCTTATCTTTGGGTGGAGTAACAACAATAAGCCCGGAGTCCAGTTAAACCAGCAGTTTGTGATTAGCCAGGAGCAGCTAGAACGGGATCAGGCGGATCAAGGAGACAGCAGAACAATGAGCGTTGAATGAACAAACGCTGTGCCGCGTTTCCTCCGGGATAGTCTGCATCCGGTGCGGGACTTACCGCTTGCGCTTTTGGCAAAAGCCCAAAGCAGCCAATCAGGAGTGAGACAAAAAGCAAAGCAATCAAGGTCGTGCGGGCCGCGCTTGTCCCTGGGACTGAAGGCACTTCAAACTCAAAACCTGGCGCGGCCTCCGATCGCTGCGGCGTGTGAGCCGTTAGATGACTTTGGCAACGTATCACCAACCGGACTTCTTGCTGCAATATCTGTGCACCGTGAGAGCTACATTCGAGGCAATAATAACAAGAAGAAGATCAATCAGGCCGATTTTCCAGCCGAAGCGCCAGTAAGCAGCTCCGACAAGTATGAAGGAGGCAATGCTAAACACTCCCTGCACGATTTGTCCTCCGCGTCTCCGAGAGAATTCTCCCTCACTGGAATCAGCGAATCCTGTGATCGCGCCAAGAATGATGGTGGTGCCAATCAAGCGGAAAAGCATAGCGCGCAGAAAGTACTCCAAAAAAACTTATCATTCTCTGCGCCGGCCAAGCTGACCGGTTAACTCATTAGGAAGCGTCGCGCTATACCAAGGACGCCGAGGGCTGCCCCTAGCAACATTACCGTGGTGCCGCCGTCCGGAACAGCACCCCCTGTGCCAAAGAGCGTCCACCCGGAAAGGAGACACCCTCCACCTATGGCAGGAATCTTAATGATTCCACTCAAATTACCGACGTACCAAACTTCAGAACCAAGTAATCCGCCAGCGTACGTCGCAAATAGGTATGTATATAAACCGCCGTTACCAAGATTTATGGTGGTACCAGTGCCACTATGATCAACTATGGCAGTGGGCAAGGAACCTAAGACATTGGTTGAGCGATGGTAGATCTGGCCGTTGGCGGCGTCGATGGTGCCAAGGGCCATGCCAATTAAGTGATTGACATAAAGAGCATTGCCGGATGGCACGCCAGGCCACACGTAGCCGAGTTCGTGGGTGTCCCCTATGCTAAGGGCACTTGCATTGTGGGCGAATGCAAGCATCACCGCACAAAATATCGCGGAAAGCAGCGCAAATTTGCGTGGGGCAATCGATTTCATACTTGCAAAGGGGAAGCAGAGTTTATGCCAAAATAGAAAGACGTTATCCAAGACGTTGTAGGCATCTATTTACTAGTGAGTTATGAGGAGATTTAATCTGACGGTTTGGTCTGCCCTGGTTGCCTCCGGTGCGGAATCGTAAGATATTCCGACCGCTTCGTAGGGTTTTGCGACGATTCGGCAACAAGCCCGTAGGAACAACAGCAAGCCGCGCAAATCGAAAAGTGAGCGCACAGCTCGAACTGATCAAGCTGACGCCGCAGTGGTCGCGAGCGATCATTAGAGCTTTGTTGCTTGCGCAATCACAGCTTCGGATTCAGCTCGTTGAACCCAATCGTTCGTTCGGGCTCGCCCGTCGCGTCCAAAACACCAATTTCACCCGATCGGAAGCTCTTGTTGTCGTCGGAAAACCTTACGGGCCATCAAACATCCAGCCGCATCCGTGCTTTTAAACGAAATCTTAAGGAGCAACGACTGCACCGGGCTCAAGGGTCAGAATGATTAAGGGTTTTCTGCAACATTTTGGAACTGTCCCGCTGACG